>ERZ1026898.504-NODE-504-length-23682-cov-15.613451_pt1 | contig 23682 bp, 14 predicted proteins | sample MGYA00380178_ERZ1026898 | MGnify/ENA primary metagenome ERZ1026898 (study PRJEB33269, sample SAMEA4719814) | human gut metagenome | biome: human-associated habitat; feature: organic feature; material: feces | place: Cameroon | collected 2013-10 ...
AGGCACAGGAGGGCCGCGGCGAGGGCGCGCGACATCGGGGACGGTGCGGAGGCGGGGCCGTGTCCAGTCATCTTCCTGTAACTCCTTTTGGCGGTGGATAATATCGGGAGCCGATGAAATACAATAACCGCTTTTTGCGGATTTCGGAGAATGCCCCGTTTTTTTCACGGGGGGGGAACCGCATTCGCTGAAGACCTACGGCGTGACAAGAGGAAGTCGAAGGAGATTGCATTATTTTTGCAGTGAAGGGGGACTCCCGACCTCCAACACTTCCATTCCCCTGGGTTCTCCGCAGCCAGGCAGGACAGGAGGGGGCAGCTATGCATCACTCAACGGGGAAGAACCCATTACATTATGCGTCATGCGAGGCAAGACAGGGAAATCAGGGATGTTCGGGACGGGCATAGTCATAAGCGCGTCCATCCACGTCTTGCTTCTTGGCCTTCTCGCCCTTGGGATTTTCTTCAAAGGCGACAAGCCGCCGCCACCCTTCAGGGAAGTCGAGTTCATCGATGTCACTCCTGTGGACGGTAGCTCCTCCCCCGGCGAGCAGCCTCCGGCGCCCGAGCCTCCCAAGCCTGAACCTCCCAAGCCTGAACCTCCCAAGCCCGAACCTCCCAAGCCCGAACCTCCCAAGCCCGAGCCTCCCAAGCCCGAGCCTCCCAAGCCCGAGCCGCCAAAGCCTGAGCCGCCAAAGCCTGAGCCGCCAAAGCCCGAGCCGCCAAAGCCCAAGCCTGTCGAGAAGCCGAAGCCTCCGGAGCCTCCGAAGCAAAGCCGTCAGGACCGTCTCAAGGAGCGTCTTGCCCAGGCGGAGTCCACGAAGGTTCCCTCGCAGCCCTCGAAGCCCCAGCGCCCCCGTCCCGACACTGCCCGTGAGCTTGAGCGTCGCATTGACCAGTCGGTCCGCCGGAGTGGCCATGCGACCATATCCCGTCCCACCGGGAATCCGAATCCGGCTTTAAGCGGTGTTCAGCTCACTGCCTACGACAACTACCTTGTTAGTTGTCTTCAGCCTGCCATGCAGCGCATTTGGGACCAGGTTGCCCCTTCCAACCTGTCCACCCCTCCCCGCAACGCCCAGGTGACCCTGATGGTTGATCCCCAGGGCCGCATACTTTCGGGCTACCTTTCCGCGAAATCCGACAGTGTCCAGATGAATGATGCCGCGATGGAGCTTCTCAACCGAATGAAGCAGGTCCGGCTGCAGCCCTTTTCGACAGTCGGGCTGCCTGGCAATGCCGCGCTGCGTTTCGTCGTGAACCTCCAATACAAGATTGGCGGCTGACAGACCGCCCCGCCCGCATAATAGGCTTTCCTCTTCAAGAGATGCCCTTTCCCAACAAAACAACCGGAAGCCCCATCAGGGCAAAGGTCGTAGGACAATACCGCGACGAACTGCTGCCCTTGCTCTCGGAGTATCCCGTCGAAATCCTTGACATGGACTCCTCCGAGACGCCTGGCCTGGTCTTCTCATACGGGGGTGACGGCACCCTGCTCGGCGCCGAAAGGGACTTCCCCGGAATCCCCAAGCTCCCCCTGCGCGACAAGAGCCACAACCCAAGGTGCCAGCGCCACTACGAACGACAATGCCTTGACGCGTTCTTCGAGGGACGCGTCGCCCTCGCGGAGTATATGAAGCTCCGCGCATCTGTCCACGGCCGTGAACTGACCGCCCTCAACGACATTGTCCTGGAGCGTCGGCTGCACCCTCTTGGGGCGATCCGCTTCCAGGCAAGCGTCAACGGCGGCGCCCCGCTTCCCAGGGTCATTGCCGACGCGCTTGTCATCGCCACGCCATACGGTTCCACGGGCTACTTCAAAAGCATCACCCGTGGCGCCTTCGAGCGTGGAATCGGGCTGGCATACAGCAACCCAATCGACGGGGAGCAATTCCTCGTCGTCGGGGAGGACTCCTCGATTTCCGTCAAAATCCTGCGAGGCCCCGCAATCCTCCAGGCGGGAAACAGCCCGAAGGGAGTTGAATTGACTGACGGGGATGAATTCACCATCGCCGCGGCACGGGAAAAAGCCCGCATCTACGGGCTTGACGAGTTCAGGTGCCAGGAGTGCTATAATCTGCGTAGAATGCACGGGAGAGACGCACTCTAGCGACGCCGCGACGCCGCAAACGACTTTCAACACAGACAAACCATCGCAAGATGTCATCGCCAGACTTCATACTAGCATCCGCGCTGATTTTCCTACTGGGATATCTTCTTGGAAGCGTGCCCTGGGGGCTTCTAATCGGCTTTCTCAACGATGTGGACATACGCACCCGTGGCAGCAAGAACATCGGCTCGACCAATGTGACGCGGGTGATTGGCGGCGGCTGGGGGAAGATATGCTTCCTCCTTGACTTCTTCAAGGGATACCTGGGAGTCATCCTGGGAATCTGGCTCGCGGGACGCCTCGAATTCAACGCCGTCTCCATCGCGAAGCTTCTAGGCGCGGCTGGGGCAGTCCTCGGCCACATCTTCCCGGTGTGGCTGAAATTCAAGGGCGGAAAGGGAGTCGCCACGGGAGCGGGGGCAGTCCTCGGACTGGCATTCTGGCCGGTCGTAATCGGATTCTGCCTCTGGGTCGTGCTGGAATTCCGCACGAGAGTCGTGGCAATCGCAAGCATCGGAGCGGCGGCCGCTGTCGGATTCCTCTCCATTCTCTTCCAGGCGTGCGCATGGGAAAACATCGGATGGCCTGTGGTCATGATGATTGAAATCATGGTCGCAATCGTCATCTACAGGCACAAGGAAAACATCCAGAGACTCATTGCGGGATGCGAAAACTCCTTTTGCAAGCTTCCGCAGAAGAAGCCCGGCGGGGCGCTTCCGAGGAAGAAATCCCCTGGTTCCATGAAGCGCACGGGGTCTAGGAAGAAGGCGGCGCGCAGGTAGCCCACATCCCCTTAGAAATCCTAAAAAAACAACATAACCACTTCATACAGAGATACTTATGACAGAAGATACCTTCCAGGACGCACCCATTGAGAATACAAATGTGATTGCCCTGAGGCGAGCGAAGGTTGAAAGCATGCGCGCCGCGGGCAAGAATCTCTATGGCCGTCGCGTCGACGACCTCACGCACATCTCCGAGATTCGCGAAAAGTATTCAGACGCCCAGCTTGACGAATCCTCCGGGGCCGAGGTTCCTTCATTACGCATCGCGGGGCGCCTGATGGCACGCCGCGTCATGGGCAAGTCCACCTTCGCCAATTTGAAGGACGAGTCCGGCAACATCCAGATATACCTCCAGCGCAGCGAACTTGGCGACGAGCCGTATGCGGAGTTCAAGTCCCTCGACATTGGCGACATCATCCTGGCCGAGGGAACCCCCTTCCACACCCGCACGGGCGAGCTCTCCCTCCGGGTGTCAAGCTACGAGCTCCTCTCCAAGAGCCTCCTCCCGCTCCCCGAAAAGTTCCACGGCCTCCAGGACATGGAGCAGCGCTACCGCCAGCGCTACCTCGACATGATCTGCAACGACTCCACAAGAAGCGTCCTTGCAATGCGCTCAAAGATTGTCCGTGAATGCCGCCGTTTCCTGGACGAGCGTGGATTCATGGAGGTTGAAACCCCGATTCTCCAGACCCTTGCCGGCGGCGCCTCGGCCCGTCCCTTCAAGACCCATTTCAATGCGCTGGACATCCCGATGTATCTGCGCATCGCCCCGGAACTCTACCTGAAGCGCCTGATTGTGGGCGGCTTCGAAAAGGTCTACGAGATTGGCCGCGACTTCCGAAACGAGGGCATGGACCACAAGCACAACCCCGAATTCACGGTCCTCGAACTCTACCAGGCGTACTCCGACTGCCGCGGAATGATGGAAATCATGGAGTCGCTTATCACGACTGTCGCCATGAGGTCAATCGGAACCCTGGTCATCAAGGGGGAGGACGGCAACGAAATCAACCTGGAAAGCCCCTGGCGGAGAGTCACCTTCCACGAACTCCTCGAGGAGAAGATGGGGGCGGACTGGTGGTCGCTGGACCTCGATGCGCAAAAGCAGAAGGCACGTGACCTGGGGCTTGAAATCGACGAGGAATGGGACTCCTTCCATGTCTCCCACGAAATCTACGACCGGCTCATCGAGGAGACCCTCATCCAGCCCACCTTCGTCACAAGGCTTCCCGCATACCTCGTCCCCCTTGCAAAACGCTGCCCCGACAACCCCGAGCTCGTCGATGTCTTCGAACTCGAGATTGACGGGCGGGAGATGTGCCCGGGATACACGGAGCTCAACGACCCGATCGACCAGCGTTCAAGATTCAACGCCCAGCTGATTGGCCGCGCCGACCAGGAGGGCGAGGTGGAGCGCATTGACGAGGACTTCATCACCGCACTCGAATACGGAATGCCGCCCACCGGCGGGCTTGGACTGGGAATCGACCGCCTCGTGATGCTCCTCACGGGCACCAAGTCAATCCGCGACGTCATCCTCTTCCCTGCAATGAAGCCGAAGGCATAGGCGCCCTGCCCTCCGGGGAGCCTCCAGCCATCCACTACGCCAACCCAACCACTCCACAGGCGTCAGGCGCACCCATGCGGCGTGCCTGGCGCCTGAATCCAGCCACACCAGATGTCCAACCCAATCCTTGAAAACCTGACGCCTGCCCAACTCCAGGCAGTCACGCACAAGGACGGGCCGATGCTGGTGATAGCGGGTGCCGGCAGCGGCAAGACGCGGGTTGTCACCCGCCGCATCGCGTGGCTTCAGAGCCAGGGGGTCTGGCCAAGCCAGATTCTTGCGATGACCTTCACAAACAAGGCGGCCAGGGAGATGCGCGAGAGGGTGGCCGCACTGGCGGGCGAGGCGCCAGTCAACCTGGGCACATTCCATGGATGCTGCGCCCGATTCCTGCGCAAGGACATTGAAAGGCTCGACTGTGGACGGAACAGCGACTTCACGATATACGACGCCACGGACCAGGCTTCGCTCCTGACGAACATCATCTCCCGACTGCCGGGCGCGCCGAAGCAGCTCAGCGCATCCCTTGCGGGGCATTTCATCGGGACGGCCAAGAACCGCGACCTCGCATACGAGGAGCTGGCACGGAAGGAGGATTTCGGCTCCGTCTCCGGCGAAATGCTCACGGAGGTCGCCAGGGAATACGACAGGCGGCTGCGGGAGTCAAACGCCCTGGACTTTGACGATCTGCTCCTCATGATGGTGAGGCTGCTGCGCGAACAGCCGGCAATCCGCGAAATCTACAACAGCCGGTTCAGGTATATCCTCATCGACGAATACCAGGATACGAACCATCTCCAGTATCTCCTGATGAAACTGCTCGCGGGAGAGCACGAGAACGTCCATGTCACAGGCGATCCCGACCAGGCAATCTACTCCTGGCGCGGTGCCGACTACGGCAATATCATGTCCTTTGTGACGGACTTTCCCGACGCGAAGGTGGTCAAGCTCGAGGAAAACTACCGTTCCACGCCAAATATCCTGAATGCCGCAAACGCCGTCATCTCGCACAACAAGGAGCGTTTCGAGAAGAACCTCTTCACCCATAACAGGAATGCGTCAGTCATAATAGACCTGCTGGCGGACGACAGCGACCTTGAGGCGGAATGGGTCCGCCGCAAGATTGCCGCCCTCCACTCGAAGGGGTATCCCTGGCGGGACTTTGCGATCTTCTACCGCACGAACGCCCAGTCCCGCCCCTTCGAGGATGCCTTCGCACGCTACGGGATTCCATACCAGATACTGGGTGGGCTGCGCTTCTACGAACGCAAGGAAATCAGGGACCTTCTGGCGTTGCTGCGCCTGAAGGCCAATCCCAACGACCATGTGGCGTTCCTCCGCATAACCGAGAAATTCCGCCAGTGCAAGGGAATCGGGAAACGCACAGCCGAACAACTCATCGGAGGCGCCGCCGCCGCGGGACTCCCGCTTCTGGACTACCTCGCCGGAGAGGAATTCCGGAAGCTTCAGAAGGGCAGGAGCGAAAAGTCCCGGAGGCTCATCAGGTTCTCGGAGTGGCTCCAGGGAATCAAGGAGGCTCCATCCGCGCCGGCCAACGACGCCGTAAATGAAATCCTGGATGCCGCGGGATTTCTCGACGGCATAGAAGACCAATACGGCTCCGACAACATCGATGAACGACGGGAAAACGTCGAAAGCTTCCTCAGCCGTGCCTTCACATTCACCCAAAGCCACCCGAAGGCCCCGCTCGCGGAATTCCTGGAGGAGATCTCACTCGTCGCAGACGTGGATGCACACGACCCGGATGCGGACAATGTCGTCATGATGACACTCCACTCCGCAAAGGGGCTCGAGTTCCCGTGCGTCTTCATCACAGGGGTGGAGGAGGGGCTTCTCCCCCATAGCATGGCTGTGGACTCCAATGGAGACCCGGCGCCCGACAAAATCGAGGAGGAACGGCGGCTCTTCTACGTGGGGCTCACACGCGCCGAAAAGGCGGCCTTTGTAACACACGCGAAAATGCGCTACCGATACGAAACGCGGATACCGCAGCCTGCGGATACGAGCCATTTCCTGCTGGAGATTCCAAGGGAGCTCCGAATCCTGCGCGAATACACGAACCATGTCGAAATCCCCAGGCATTCCGATGAATATGACACGCCGTATTCCATGCGGGGGGACGACTACTACGGCGATTGGAGACGCCACAGATGAAGGCACTTGAAATCACAGGCAGACAGCGCGCATGCGGCACCATCCAGGTCGAGGGCAACAAAAACGCCGCCCTCCCAATGGTGGCGGCCACGCTCCTGACCGACGAGCCCGTCGTCCTGCACAATGTCCCGGACATCCTCGATGTCAAGAACATGCTCGCCCTCGCGGTGGAAATGGGGGTCTCTGTGCGCAAAATCGACGAATCCACCGTGGAGCTCTGCGCAAAGGGATTCTGCAACGCCTCCCCGTCGAAAAAGCTCTGCCACGCAATACGCACATCGCTCCTCTTCGCAGGCCCAATGGCGGCCAGACACGGCGAAGCACATATCCACAAGCCAGGGGGAGACGAAATCGGACGGAGGAGGCTCGACCCGCACTTCTACGGGCTGGGAAGACTCGGAATCGACGCAACTGCCACCGACGACGGCCTTTACCACTTCCAACGACGCGCCACGGGGCTCGCGGGGGCTTCGTTGTTCCTAGACGAGGCAAGCGTCACCGCCACTGAACACCTCCTCATGGCCGCAGTCCTCGCACAGGGAACCACGACCATACGAAACGCCGCGTGCGAACCACATGTCACACAGCTGGCACAACTGCTCAACGCAATGGGGGCGCAAATCTCCGGACTTGAGACAAATGTCCTGGTGGTCCAGGGAGTCAGGCAACTCCACGGCGCGGAATTCACAATCGGAGCAGACCACGTGAACGCGGCCAGTTTCCTCGCACTCGCAGCCGCCACCCAGGGACATGTCGAAGTCATAGGCGAAATCATCCCGCACGACTACTGGATGACGCGACGGGTCTTCCAAAAACTCGGCGCAAACCTCGTCATCGAACCGGGAAGGCTCACCCTCGACCAGGAGGCGCCCCTCGCAGTCCAAAACGACTTCGACGGAATCATGCCGACAATCGCGGACGGACCATGGCCCCACTTCCCCTCCGACATGATGAGCTGCCTGATCGTCGCCGCGACACAGGCCCAGGGCTCGGTCCTCTTCTTCGAGAAGATGTTCGAAAGCAGGATATACTTCGTAGACAGACTGATTGCGATGGGCGCGAACGCAGTCGTCTGCGACCCGCATCGCGCCGTGATTTCCGGCCCGTCTCGGCTCCACGGGGCGGAGCTTCTCTCACCCGACATACGCGCAGGAATGGCGCTCGTGGTCGCCGCATGCTGCGCACACGGCACCTCGCTCATCCGCAACGCAGACATGATTTACAGGGGATACCAACGGCTCCCCGAATCCCTCCGGCAACTCGGAATCAAACTCCGGCAGGTCGAAATGTGAGCCCGACACAAGGCGCACAACGCCTGGACATTCACCACAAAACTCCATCAATGCCAATGCTTACATCCTGGATCTGGCTACCCGAAGCAGGACACGACAGAGACGCATACGCAAGGTTCCGCCTCGCACTGTCAACCCCCGCAAAACGCCCTGTGCTGCGCATCTCGGCCCACTCGACCTTCTGCGTGAGGCTCAACGGGGAAGTCGTCCAGGGCAGCCAGTTCTCCGACCTGGACGGACACCCCACATACTCCGACCTGCCGCTGTCGGGAGCATGGCGCCCAGGAAGAAACACGATCGAAATCCAGGTATATGTCCTGGGACGGGACTCCCTTACGACCGCAGTTGTCCACCCCGGACTCTGGGCGGAGGTCCGCGACGGCGCAAAGGTCCTGGCACGGACGGACGAATCCTGGGAATGCGCCCTTGACACGGCATACGAGAACGGCCTCGGCATCCCGCTGTCAAGCCAGCTGGGAGACATTTTCTACTACGACGCGTCCCCCCGCCGCCTCGATTGGCGGAAGCCACGCATCCTCGGCTGCCTCAACACGCCCACGCCTCGGCCGGCAGCCGCACCCCCGCTCCGGGAACGCCCCGCGCCAGTCACCCAGGTCGTCCAGGCAGGAGAACTCCTCCGCACGGAAGACAATACGGGTACGGCCGCAAAGATGATCTTCAACGATCTCCTGCGGGCACACTATGTGGACAAATCATTCTGCACGCCTGGCACGGAGGAACTCCAACACCACCTTTGGGGACAGCCAATCCCATTCATGCTCGCCCCGGAAAACGCAATGCGCTTCCCCTTCACCTGGCCAGCTCCAAGGTTCACCTCCAACGGATGGTATCTGATCGTAGACCTCGGTGATGAACAGACCGGCTGGCTCACAGTCACACTACAGGCCGAAAAGGGAACCGTCCTGGAAATCGCACACGGAGAACACCTCACCGACGGACGGGTCAGGGCATACCTCGACGGACGGAACTTCGCAGACCGGGTCGTCTGCGACGGAGGACTCCTCCACTTCACGCACCGACTCCGCCGGGTGGGGGCGAGATACCTCGAAATGCATGTGACAAATGCCACGAAGCCGCCAAAGGTCGGATACCTGGGAATCGTGCCAGTGATGAGGGACCTGCCAAAGCCCGCGAAAATCTGCTGCCCGGACAGGCTCCTGGAAAGGCTGGACGCCACCGCGATCCGGACGCTCGCACTCTGCCAGCACGAACACTTCGAGGACTGCCCATGGAGGGAACAGGGACTATACCCGTACGACTCCAGAAACCAGGCGCTCTTCGGATTCCCAATCTGGGGAAACTACCCATTCGTCGCAAGCTGCTATAAACTGATGGGGGACAACTGGAACGACAATGCACAGACTCTCCAGATGACCTCACCGGGACGACAGGCACTCTCAATCCCAATCTTCGGGCTCGTATGGGTGACCGCACTCTGGGAACTCTACCTGCACTCGGGAGACAGGGAACTCGTCAGACCAATGCTCCCCACTGTCGAGAAACTCATCGACGCGGTCCTGAAAAAGACTCTCGACACACCGCAGGGAGTCATCTACCATCCGGGAAAACACAAGGAAATCTGGAATTTCTGCGAATGGGTGCCCGGACTCTCGGGAGAACTGGGAAACGAAGACCCCACAGACTACAATACGCCATATAACCTCTATCTCGTCGAAACACTCAACGCAGCCGCAAAACTGGCCGACGCATTCAAGATGCCACTCGCGGGAAAATCAAAAGCCGAACTCAAAAAGGAGGCCGCAAGACTCGCAAAAACCTGCGGAGAACTCTTCTGGGATGACAAAAAGGGACTAATCAGGACAAATCTGCTGGATGCCACCCCCTTCCACGAGCATGTCCAAATCCTCGCAATCTACAACGGCGCCGTCAAGGGCGACCGTCTCCGCAGGGTTTCCGCCTCGTTGCTGAACGGGGGGCTCGTTGAATCCACCTTCAGCACGCTTCCATACTGGATACGGACCATGCGCATGCTCCCTAAGCGCTTCTCCGCGCAAATCCTTCCGAGGCTTCGCAGGGTCTTCGAACCCTCCATCCTCCTGGGCACGAAGACTCTCTGGGAGACCGAGGCCGGCGGCGAGGACTTCACCTTCGCGGGTTCCCTCTGCCATGGCTGGAGCAGCACTCCCGCATGGTACACCCGCACAGGCCTGCTGGGAATCGAGCCCACCTCACCTGGCTACAAGACCTTCAGGTTCCGCCCGGACTTCCAGGAGGATCTGGAACACTTCCGCGGCGAGGTCGTCACCCCGCACGGGATAATCGAGGCGGAGTGGCGGCGCATGCCCGACGGTTCATTTGAGAAGCAAATCCTCCGTTGCCCGAAGGAGACCACGCCAACCCCGTAGCCACCCGCGGGCGGCAATGAGGCGCAAAAGGGCGACCGGGGTGAAGGGGATGCCGCCTGGCAGGCACGGCCTCCTCGTGTGGCGATACGCGCATTTTCACCAACCACCACCCAACTATCCACCAGCAACACCATGACTACTCCCAAGAATATCCTCTGCATCGGAGCAGGATACGTCGGCGGTCCCACAATGGCGGTCATCGCAGACCATTGCCCCGAGTGCCGAATCACGGTAGTTGACATCAACCACGAACGCATCGCAGCCTGGAACTCCGACGATCTGCCAATCTACGAGCCGGGACTCCGAGAAATCGTAATGCGGTGCCGAAACAAGAACCTCTTCTATTCGACTGACATCGCCGCGGGAATCAAGGCCGCCGACATCATCTTCGTCTCAGTCAACACCCCGACAAAGACCTTCGGATGCGGAGCGGGAAAGGCGTCAGACCTACAGTTCCTGGAAAAGACCGCGCGGGAAATCGTGGAATTTGCCGAAGGGGACAAAATAGTAGTCGAGAAGAGCACCCTGCCCGTCCGAACGGCCCAGACCCTCTCACGCGTCCTACAGGCAAACGACAAGGGGCTGAACTTCCAAATCGTCTCAAATCCAGAATTCCTTGCGGAGGGCACCGCCATCAACGACCTGAACCAGCCCGACAGGATTCTGATTGGAGGAACCGAAGACGAGGCGGGACGGCGCGCCGTCGAGACTATCGCCTCGATTTACACCCACTGGGTGCCACGGGAGAAAATCATCACCACCAGTCTCTGGTCAAGTGAATTGACGAAGCTGGTGTCCAACGCACTCCTGGCACAGCGCATTTCGTCAATCAACTCAATCTCCGCACTCTGCGAACGCACCGGCGCCGACGTGGACCAGGTCTCCCTGGCCGCGGGCTGCGACAGCCGAATCGGCTCCCGATTCCTCCAGGCCGGCATCGGATTTGGCGGCTCCTGCTTCAAGAAGGACATTCTCAACCTGGTGTATCTCTGCGAGCACTACGGGCTTGACGAAGTGGCGGAATACTGGGAAAACGTCGTCAAGATCAATGACTACCAGGCACGGCGCTTCACTGAGCGAATGCTCGAGGCCATGTTCAATACGGTCACGGACAAGAGAATCGCAATCCTCGGCTTTGCCTTCAAGGCAAATACCGGGGACACGCGGGAGTCCCCCGCAATCGATGTCTGCCGCGCGCTCCTCGCGGAACGTGCGCGGCTTGCCATCTGCGACCCAAAGGCGCTCGACAATGCCCGGAAGGACCTCGGAGACGCGGATGGCCGCGTTGAGTATGTCAGCGACCCATACGAGGCATGCCGTGATGCCCACGCAGTGGTCGTCCTCACGGATTGGGAACTCTTCAAGTCATTGGACTACAAGAGGATATTCGGCAATCTCAGAAAACCGGCATTCCTCTTCGACGGCAGAAACTGCCTCCCACACCAGAATCTCTACGACATGGGATACAATGTCTATCCCATCGGAAAGCCCCCAAAAGTCCACTTCGACTGAAATCATCAAAACTCCGCACTACCCTCAAGGACGCGTGGCGGAAGCGCCGCGCGAGGCGCGTCAGCCACGCACTACCCCCTGCCCTCTCCTCCCTCCTCTCTACCTTGGAAGCCCACTGCATAGTGGCCACGCACTACCCTCTACCCTCTTCTCCCTCCTCTCTACCTTGGAAGCCCACTGCATAGTGGCCACGCACTGCCCTCTACCCTCTCCTCCCTACTCCCTACTATTGACCATTCGTGTCCATTCGTGGTTTTCCCTCTTCCCTCTCCTTCGTGTTTTTCGTGCTTTTCGTGCTTTTCGTGGTTTGATTCTCCCTTTTTCCTGCCTCATGAGGCGCGCCCAAGCGCGCCAGCCACGCACTACCTTCCACCCTCTACCCTCTCCTCCCTACCTTTCCCATGCCCCAAGCCATTGAATTCCTAATCATCCGCCACTGTGAAACCGCCTCCAACATCAAGGGCATACTTCAGGGTCAGACAGAAGGGGAACTGAACCCTCTTGGCGTGAAGCAGGCCATGGCTGTTGCGGAGTGGCTTCATCCAGTCCACATTGACGCATGCTACTCCAGCGACCTTCACCGTGCCCTTGACACTGCGGAAATCATTTTAGCGGCGGGGCATCAGGACCTTGAGTTGCATCCAGAGCCTGAACTTCGCGAGTGGCATTTAGGCGAGCTTGAGAGTCGCCACCAGTCGGAGCTTGTCGCGAAGTATCCTGAGATCATGTCGGCCTTTCGGCATGAGAGTGGCGAGGAGCTACTTGTTCCTGGGGGCGAGAGCTCCTTTGAGTTCCACCGTCGCATCGAGGGTTGCCTCAACCGTCTGGCGTCATTACACAAGCCTGGGGAGCGCATCCTTCTTGTCACCCATGGGGCGGTGCTTGGGAGGATACTCCAGATGGTCACGGGCTTCATCAAGCGTGGCAACAGGATTCCGATTCCGGCCAATGCATCGATCTCCTCGATCGCCTTCTTTCCTGAGGAGAAGTGCTGGGAGCTCCTCAGCTGGAACCAGACTGAACACCTCAGGGGCATTCCCACGCATGGCGCGCTCACCTATTGATTCGCGCCCACGGCGCGGAAGACGCCGTGGCGCCGTGCGAATTCCTTCTGGCTGGGACTGAAGCCCCAAGCCGTGCCCCAGGCAGGATATATATTAAGCGAACGCGTCTGTAATCTGCCTTGCAACCACATCAACCAACCCAAAAACTCTCCGATCATGCAAATCTCCCCCTTGCAGAAGGCCCGTGCCGCATATCAGCCCCGTCTCCCGAAAATCCTCGCTGAAAACGGCCCCTTCGCAACCGCCAGAACCGGCGAACCCACCCAGTCGGTCGCAGACCAGGACGCCATCAAGAGGCTCTTCCCCGACACATACGGACTGCCCGCAATCGATTTCATCCCCGGCGAAAAGCGCGTAACCGCCCCTATCAAGGCTGGCGTCATCCTCTCCGGAGGACAGGCCCCCGGCGGACACAATGTGATCGCGGGACTCTACGACGGACTCAAGAAGCTTAACGCCGAAAACCAGCTCTTCGGATTCCTCGGAGGCCCGTCGGGACTCATCGAGGACAAGCAAATCCTCCTGACGGACGAAATCATCGACAGCTACCGCAATACGGGTGGCTTTGACATGATCTGCAGCGGGCGCACAAAGCTCGAGACCGAGGAGCAGTTTGAGAAGGTCATGGCGACCTGCAAGAAGCATGGCATCACCGCAATTGTCATCATCGGCGGGGACGACTCGAATACGAATGCCTGCACCCTGGCGCAGTATCTCCTCTCCAAGAACGCCGGAATCCAGGTGATCGGATGCCCGAAGACTATCGACGGAGACCTCAAGAACGCATGGATCGAAGTCTCCTTCGGCTTCGACACCGCAACCAAGGTCTACTCGGAACTGGTCGGAAACATCATGCGCGACGCAAACAGCGCACGCAAATACTGGCACTTCATCAAGCTGATGGGGCGCTCCGCATCCCACATCGCACTGGAATGCGCACTCCAGACACACCCGCAGGCGTGCATCGTCTCGGAAGAGGTCGCCGCAAAGAAGCTCTCCCTCAAGCAGATCGTGGACCAGCTGACCGCAATCGTCGTCGACCGCGCCGCCAACTCCATGAACTTCGGCGTCGTCCTCATTCCCGAGGGGCTCATTGAGTTCATCCCCGAGATCCAGACCCTCATCGCCGAACTCAACGACCTGCTTGCAAAGCACCAGGCGGAGTTTGACGCGCTTGATCTTGACGGCAAGGTAGCATTCGTCGAAAAGAATCTTTCCGACGCCCACAAGGAGGTCTTCAAGCCCCTTCCCGCCGCCATCAAGGCGCAGCTGGTCGGCGACCGCGACCCCCACGGCAATGTCCAGGTCTCGAAGATTGAAACCGAGAAGATGCTCGCCGAGATGATCGACACGAACATCAAGGCTCTCAACGCCGCCGGAAAGAAGATCAAGTTCTCCAGCCAGTGCCACTTCTTCGGATACGAGGGACGCTGCGCCGCCCCCTCCAACTTCGACGCAAACTACTGCTACTCCCTCGGATTCACCGCAAGCGCACTGATCGCCGCCGGAAAGACGGGATACATGGCCTCCTGCCGAAACATCTCCAAGCCCATCGACCAGTGGGTCGCCGGCGGCATCCCGCTCACGATGATGATGAACATGGAACACCGCCACGGAAAGGACGTCCCCGTCATCCGCAAGGCTCTCGTCGACCTGGAGGGCGCCCCCTTCAAGACCCTCGCGGAAAACCGCGACGCATGGGCGAAGGGAGTCGAATTCCGCTATCCAGGCCCCATCCAGTACTTCGGACCCACCGAAGTCTGCGACCTCCCAACTGAAACCCTCTCTCTCGAACACAAGTAATTGAAGCCAACAGCCGCCAGGCACGACGCCACAACGGATGCGCCTGGCATTCCCTTTGGGGACGGAGAGACGTCCACGGCAGCAACACCCCCCAAACACTGCCCTAGGACATATTATCACTCTCCGTCCCCTTTTTTATGGATCTCTCTAGACTGGAACTACTTGCAGGAGAAGAAGCTCTCGCGGGAATACGCGGAGCCTCGTTTCTGCTATGCGGACTGGGAGGAGTCGGCTCCTGGGCTGCCGAAGCACTCGCCCGCTGCGGCGCCGGGCATCTCGCACTTGTCGACTTCGACTGCATCCAGCCCAGCAATCTCAACCGACAACTCCCCGCACTTGCCACAACCATCGGAGAGCCAAAGGCCGAAATCCTCGCCAGACGACTCAAGGCCATCAACCCGGACATCCAGGTCACGGTCCACAAAACCAGGCTGGCTCCGGATAATATCCCGGCCTATCTTGAAATGAAGGCGTGGACTGGCGTCCTGGACGCCATTGACGAACGTGCCGCAAAGCTCGAATTGCTTTCGCAGTGCGTAAAGCGGGGACTGCGCGTGGTCAGCTGCCTCGGCGCCGCCAATCTCACGCATCCGGAGCAGCTCGAAATCACCGACATCGCATCATCCAGCGGCAGCCCACTTGCGCGAATCATGCGCAAGACCCTGCGGAAACAAGGCATCAAGGGGGGAATCGTCTGCGTCACTTCAAGGGAACTCCCCATACTCTGCGACTCCACCGCGGAGACTCCCTCCGAACGACGGCCAATGGGCTCCATTGTCACTGTCACGGCAACCGCAGGACTCCTCTGCGCCCACGCCCTGATGGCGCCTATTCTCCAGCTGGACTCCCGTCCACGGCGAGGCAGCATGCAAAAGGAATAGCCCCGCATCCAAAGCCCCAGGCCCGCACGGAGGCCACGCACCCTCCCCCGTCCGGAATATTTCAGGAATTGGGCGGAACAATCGCCAATTCCCCTGGCGCGACACTGCATGGCAGGCACAGAATCTTCACGCCTGCACCGACCGCCTCGTCCAACGCATCACCGAATCCAGGATGTGTCACGCGATTCGGAAGCACCCGGGAAATGCCTGGCATGGCGATGACAAAGGCAATGACGCATTCGTAGCCATCCCCCACGGCTTTCACCAGTTCATGAAGGTGCTTGACGCCACGCTCCGTCGGCGCATCGGGAAAGTATCCTATCCCATCGATTTCCAGCGTGCACCCCTTGACTTCGATAAATACCCGACGCCCCCCGCCACACTCCAGATAGAAGTCCACACGGGAGCTCCCGTAGGTGTATTCGGGCTTCAAAAGGGTGATATCAGGAAACTGCACAGGAGAAGACTCCAGCCACTCTCTCACCACCACATTCGGAGCCTGGCTGTCAATGTTAATCCAGCCAATCCCATCCTTGAAGACGGAGACAAGGTCGTATTTCGTCCTGCGAAGGGGATTCCCCGATGCGGACAACGTCACATCGACGCCAGGCAGCAGTAGCTCCTTGCAACGACCGGTATTCTTCACATGAACCGTCTCAACAGCGCCGTCTATCTCCACATGGGCGATAAAACGGTTGGGACGGTCAATAAATCTCCCCGACAATGTATTCGCGTATCTCATGGCACAAACACGTATCTTGCGCGTTCTCGCGGCTTCCCTTCTCCCTACTCAAGGGACGCGTGGCAGGATCGCCGCACGGGCGCACCCACGCGCGCCATCCACGCACTACCCTCTTCCTTCTTCTCTCTTTTCCCTTCTTTCCCCATTAGTGATTCAATTATTCGTGCCCTTTCGTGTTTTTCGTGGTTCCCCCCCCTCCCTCCTCCTACTCAGAGGACGCGTGGCGGAACCGCCGCGCGGGCGCGCCCAAGCGCGCCATCCACGCACTACCTTCTACCTTCTTCTCCCTTCTCCCTACTTTGGAAGCCCACTGCAAAGTGTCCACGCACTACCTTCTCCTTTCTTCTCCCTTCTCCCTACTTTCGTGTCCATTAGTGGCTCAAATTGTTTCGTGTTTTTCGTGTTTTTCGTGGTTTAATAATTCGTATTTTTCGTGGTTTAATAATTCGTGTCCATTAGTGTCCATTAGTGGTTTAATAATTCGTATTTTTTCGTGGTTTTATGCATTTATATCGTTTTACAAGAACCTTGCCGTGACGCTTTCGGGGGCGCGTTTCACCTCATCCAGGGAACCGAGGGCAACGATACGGCCGCCCGCCTCCCCTCCGCCGGGTCCCATGTCGATGATGTAATCGGCGTTGCGGATAACATCGAGATCGTGTTCGATGATGATGACCGTTGCGCCGTTGTCAATGAGCTTCTGGAATGTCTCCAGCAATGTACGCACATCCAGGGGATGCAGTCCGATAGTCGGTTCGTCAAAGACAAATACGGTGTCGTTCTGCGCCCTTCCCATCTCGCAGGAGAGCTTCAGCCGTTGCGCTTCGCCGCCCGACAGCCTGGGGGTCTCCTCCCCCAGCGTCAGGTAGCCGAGCCCCAGATCGTGCAGGACCTTGAGGCGCTGGTGGACGGTTTTGAGGTCCCTGCAAAACTCCATTGCATGGGTGACATCCATATCCATGAGTTCGGGAAGCGAGTGGGAGACACCTGCCCTGTTGGTGTAGCGGATGAGGTTTGCCGCCTTCGCGTAACGCGCCCCGCGACACTCGGTGCACGGAATGTCAACATCCGGCAGGAACTGCACGTCAAGGCTTATCTCGCCCGTGCCGTCGCATACCGCACAGCGCAATTTGCCGGTGTTGTAGGAGAAATCCCCAGCCTTGTATCCACGCGCCTTCGCGTCCTGCGTCCTGGCGAAGAGCTTGCGCAGTTCATCGTGGACATTTGCGTAGGTCGCAACAGTGGAACGCACGTTGATGCCAATGGGCGTGGCGTCGATGAGTTTCACCTGGCGTATTCCCTCTGCCTCGACGCCTAGCACATGCCCCGGAGGGGGCGTGCCGTTGATTTTCGCCTGCAAGCCAGGAATCAGACTCTCCAGGATGAGGGTCGTCTTGCCAGAACCGGAAACGCCTGTCACAACGGTCATGCGCCCCTTCGGAATATCAACATCCAGCGGCTTGACGGTGTGAATCGCACTGGTGGCAAGATGAATCCTCCCGAAGCCAAATACTTCTTTCTCAGGGGCATTCTCCCGGACTATGACCGAGTCCCTCCCTGCAAGGAATGGCGCAATCAGGGAGGCTTTGTTCGCCTCAAGTTCGGCAAGCGTCCCCTCCGCGATGACGCGCCCCCCGTCCGCCCCAGCCTTCGGCCCCATCTCGACAAAGCAGTCCGCCTCCCGCAGAATCTGCGTGTCATGGTCGACAAGCACCACGGAGTTGCCGTCCGCAATCAGGTCACGCATGACGCCCGTGAGGCCGACAATGTTCGATGGATGCAGCCCGATGCTCGGTTCGTCCAGAACATACAGGACGCCGGTGGTGCGGTTGCGGATCGCCCGGGCAAGCTGCATCCGCTGGCGTTCCCCCGTGGAAAGCGTGGAGGCGCCCCTGTCCAGCGCGAGGTAGCCCAACCCCAAATCCATCAGCCTCCGCGCGGCGGAAAGGAAGGAATCGCAAATGCTCTGCGCCATGGGACGCATCTCCGCAGGAAGCGAACCAGGAACGCCACGCACCCACTCGATCAGGTCCACAAGCGGCAGACGGCACGCCTTGTCCAACGAAATGCCGCGCAGTTTCGGGGCACGCGCCGCCTCGGAAAACCGCGACCCGCCACAGTCGGGGCAGACATCTTCACGCAGAAATCGCGCCACACGCTTCATCCCGGCCTCGTCCTTGACCTTGGCAAGGGCATTCTCAACCGTCCGAATGGCGCTGTAATAGGTGAAGTCAAGCTCACAGGCGTCCTGGGAGTTCTTCGCCTTGTAGAAGATGTGCTTCTTCACCGCCGGACCATCATAGACTGTCTCCTTCTCTTCCGGCGTAAGGTCGCGGAACGGAATGTTCGTGCGGACGCCCATCGCCCGGCAGACGTCCACCATCAGCGACCACATGAGTGAGTTCCACGGCGCCACCGCGCCTTCTTCAATTGACAAGGATTCGTCCGGAATCAAGGTCGCCCGATCCACGGTGCGGACAATACCCGTGCCGTCGCATCTCCTGCAAGCGCCCTGGCTGTTGAACGCAAGGTCCTCAGCACCAGAAGCATAGAATTTCGCACCACACTCCGGACAAGTCAGTTCCTGCTCGGCGGCGACAGCCAGCGTGGGCGCATGGTAGTGGCCGTTGGGACAGCGGTGGCTCGCCAGCCGGGAGAACATGAGCCGCAGCGAGTTCAGCAACTCCGTCCCTGTCCCGAAGGTGCTGCGGATGCCAGGCACGCCTGGACGCTGATGAAGCGCCAGCGCCGCAGGAACATAGAGCACTTCGTCGACTTGCGCCCTGCTGGCTTGCGTCATCCGGCGCCGCGTATATGTCGAAAGCGACTCCAGATACCGCCGAGAGCCCTCGGCATATAAAACGCCCAGGGCCAGCGATGACTTCCCCGAACCCGACACCCCCGCAACGCCAACAATCCTGTGAAGTGGAATATCCACATCCACATTCTTAAGGTTGTGCACTCGTGCCCCCCGCACAATGATCTTGTCAACTTCCGGTGTGTCCATTCGGTTATTATACCCTCTGTTCCCAGCTCCTCAAGCTGTCCCACCGGGAAAAGACCAGCTCCCGTCAAACCACGAAATACCCATTCAGGAACCACGAATGCACACGAATGCACACGAAAATGACAAAACAGTTCTAACCACGAAAAGCACGAAACACACGAAAAGCCGTTTTTGAACCACGAATGCACACGAAAATGACAAAACAGTTCTAACCACGAAAAGCACGAAACACACGAAATATAGATAATCAGTGACACAGCTTCATTAAAAAATGGTATTCGTGTCCATTAGTGTCCATTAGTGGTTCTATTATTATCCCTTTCGTGTATTTTCGTGGTTTGCTCATTGTGGACTCCTCGAGATGCCCACTTTATTAAATGTCCTACGTTAATTGGATCCAATATATGTCCAACAGTGACTCAATCTCTGAAGTAGATAACAAAAATGGGTTAATATTGATAATCAATACTCTTTTGCATAAACAAATCAATATCTTCTTCTGGAATGATGCCTGTTACTGAATCAAGAATAGCCTGATCAAGGATTGATTGTTGCTTAATTATATTACGTAAGCTAACATCCTCCACCCATTCAAAACTCCAGGGTAATGTAGCTTTTCCTTCAACGATATTTGTAAGTAATTCTGTATAATGCAAATGAATACCAGCTGGATATATAATACGTTGTAGCCAAATGTTTAAATATTCTGTATTTGTCAGAGATTCAAATTTACGAAGTATCTTTCCCACAATTTTCTCCTTTTCGCAGGATGATTTATTATGTATAATTTTTGCGATTAAAGCCATGCACACCTGATATGTTCTTGGGTTTCTATATGCGATTTCGGTTACAATAGCCAAGATTGTATCCGCACCTGAATTATTATCCGATAATTCCTTATATACAACAGCTAATGGTTGCAACAAACTTCCACAATTTGGATACTTAATTGAATGCTCTAAAATTAAAAGGAGTTTTTTCTGGATAGTGGTATTATCAAAGCACGAAGAAAGAGATAGCCATTCTCTTTTATCTTCTTTTACAGATGATAAAACAATATTTGATGACATTGTTGTTTTCAAAGAATTTAGACGCATACCAAAACTATACAAAACAATGGCAAGTTCTTTTAAAAACTCTTCACCAATGGCTGGTTCATTAACAAAAACACGATAATCATCTCTATACCGCAATACCTTAAAATTGTGAATCTTCTTTTCACGCATTTTTTCCGACAGGAGTAGATCAACATATCCCAAAACAACTTCAGCAATAAAATCCATTAGAATAGAACCTTGAGATATTCCGTTTGTTTGTCCAAATCTCATATCTTCAATAAAATCATCGATACTATTACCAAGTAAACAATGATCTGATTTATGTTTCTTTGCAAATTCCTTCCCGTAAATAGCCCAAGCAATCGAATGTGTATATATTGATCCGTAGCAATCTGTAATATCTGTCAAAAAAACATGACTATATTCAATTGATAGTTGAATGGATTTCTGTTCAAATTCAGACCACCAATTTAAAATCTGTCTTGGTATAGTAGATTCGTTCAGAGTTTGATAGATTGGGATGCTTGTGCAACAGATGTTAGGATCTTTTTGGAATTCTTGGAATCGTTTCTTTAATAAATCCCAATTGTCTTGTTTTGTTATAAGATTAACTAATTTAACATAAATAACGGGATTAATGATTTGCAAGGGACGCCAAGCATACTTCCCATCCTTGTTGCAAACAAGTGTATAGTTGGCACCTTCTACTTTTCTTGCATTCACTGTTTTTATGGAATCAAGAGAACGAGTTGATAAAAACTCTAAGATGCTTGAAAACGAAAAATACCTAGGTAATTCAATATTACAAAAACTAGATTCCCGCAAGAAGAATTCTTTTGCTTCTTCATGTTTTAATGACAAGATGTTTGTACTATCTTTCATGTTATCATCTTTAATTAAATGGTTACTTACACTTTTAATCAAACATCAATTACATTTTTTGATTCAAGAGGAAATTATCAAATGCTTGCGCAGTTCCTTCATCCTATTTCACAGCCGTCCAAAAACCTGACGGCGTATGAAAAAACGAAAACATGTGCATCTTAATGGCAGCCTAACGAGCAACCATAGGAGATGCCATGACACCGAACTTTTCAACTATGCTGTTATTTATGAAAAATCTATAGTCAAATCATCTAAAATCTCCAAACAAAGTGAAAGCAGCCCAGTAGTATGGTGAAGAAGTGCTTGGATTAGCAAGTAATTTAAGCTGTGCTTCCCGGAGGGCACCACCGCGATCCAATGTGCCATTTGAAATAATTGAATCAACGATGTGCGAATAGAAAATGATCATGAGTTCAGCAGTTGACTCATCGTCCACTGGCCAGTAACTTGCAAGAATACTTCCAGCCGGAGACTTTCTAAGTAACTGGTATGCCATCCCTTCAATTTCGCCTCCCGTGCTCTTTTCACTGATAGCTGTCGAACAGGCACTTAAGGTAATTAAATCAACATTCTTGATATTAAAACCAACCATGTCATTATAATACCAATGTTGATTATTGGCAAAAAGGATATAGGAGTTTAAAGGAGAGTTGGGATCTAAAACAGCATGAGTTGCTAGGTGAACAATATTAATATTTCCTATTAATGATTCAAATTCATTAATGGAAGCTTCTTCTCCTAGATATAGCTTAGTGCATCCTAAGACACTTGCTATCTTTTCACCTTCAATCCTGCCCAAAGGGAGCGAACCGTCTGGATCCGCAAAAACAACTGAATTAAGCCTGTCAAGCTTTTTAATCTCAACAGTCTTTGCCAACCTCAGCAAATCCATAGCAGTTACATTGGTTATTTGATAATTCTCAATCAAATAACTATTCCCATCAAAAAGTGTACATAATGGAATATAGCGAAGCTGTTCTGAACAATTAACGATGATTTTCTTTATTCCCAATTGCATTAGACTATTATTTAAGTCCTCGGGGAAAAGTAAGTCATATATTTTTTTCGACAATACCTTTACCTGACTGGTATTATACCTATTTTGCAACAAAGATCTGTACTGGACAATTAATTTGCACAACTCTGAGGAAGTAACATTATGTTCAGAAAGGTTTACCATAGTAATATAACTACTGTCCTTTGCACTAAAATATATAATAATTTTACCGTCTACCATGATATATTGCAAACAAACTGTATCATCTGGCAAAATAGTGCTAATTTGTCCAAGAGAATCTGGAGAAATAATAAATCGGTCTGACAGAATTGAATTGAGTCTGTTTTTTGTTTCTGTCGAAAAAAAGTTTTGTGCATCATCAAAATATTGGGCTAATCTTCGTTTGATTAAAAGTGCCCTATTCAACCGTGATTTATCTCTAATGTCTTCGGGTTTAGAGGACTCAGTCATTAGGATCTGTTCCGCTTCTTCTGATTGAATAACCAAGTCATAAATGGAACGAATTATAAATGCCTCTTGTGTATTTGAATCATGACCGAATAGAAAACTTTCTCGAGTGCATTTTGTCTCAAAGAATTTATTCCAATAATCAAGCCGATTGATATCCCCAAACTTTGCTAGAAGTGCTAGGAATTTATATCTGATACTAACTTCCTCGGGCTTCCAGATAAGACATAAGTAAGGAGATGAGGTAGATAAACTACCTTTGTTTTCAAAATATTTTTCCAAATATGATATCTGTTCTACATCATCAATTGAGAGGGAATACTTGTCAAGGAATTGGTATCTTGTATACCAATAGTCTGCCTGATAATTGCTTTCAGACAAAATGTGAGTCGTAATCAGTTTTGAGGATAAAAAAGTATCTCTTTTATCTTTTCTTGATTTTGTTGAATCATTTTGCAATTGTAATATAGAGATTATGTCATGCAATACCAAGAAATCACTACAATAATAATGCTTTTGAGCAAAAGAGAGCAGCTCCATAGCATTAGCCAGTAGTTGATTCCTCTTATAATTATTGCTCTCTTCAAACGAATTTCGAATATTAAGACAAGTTAAATTGCAAACAGCCATAATAAATACTTCTTCATTATTAATACATTCTATCCTTCCATAGCAATCCGTCAATATCATCTTAGCATCCTTCATATAACCTTGTTCAATAAGGCATTGGGCCATTTTGACTTTTGCAACAATCTCTTGAGTTGAGGGATTATTTGTAAAACAAAGAAAACGCTGCCAAAGTGCATTAGCATCCTTATATTGTCTGTTTTGTTGTAAATAGTCTGCATAGAGATAAACAAGTTCACTTAGCATAGAATTATCATTACTATGAATACCAGATGATATAATAGGATTGATTTCTGGAACTATTTGTTCAATTACATCTAATC
>ERZ1026898.506-NODE-506-length-23607-cov-5.516856_pt1 | contig 23607 bp, 10 predicted proteins | sample MGYA00380178_ERZ1026898 | MGnify/ENA primary metagenome ERZ1026898 (study PRJEB33269, sample SAMEA4719814) | human gut metagenome | biome: human-associated habitat; feature: organic feature; material: feces | place: Cameroon | collected 2013-10 ...
CAGGTTCTACATCCACTACCACCAACCTCGGTGATTCCAAGATCCAGAACAAGGGATTCGATATCCAGCTCGACGCACGTATCCTCGAAGGTCCTGTAACATGGACTGTAGGAACCAACATCTCAGTGAACCGCAACAAGGTGCTTTACCTTTCTGACGGCGTAGATGAAATCTACAACACTACCATGCGTTCTGCACAGACCCATGTCACCAAGGTAGGACATCCTATCGGTTCATTCCTTGCCTACAGAACTGACGGCATCATGTCAGAGGCTGATTATCAGAACGTCCTGAAAGACCGCGAGGTGTTCGAGGCCAACGGAAAATCATTCCCTGAAGGCTACATCCTGAAAGGACCTGCAGTTCCTGACTATGCACTTGAGTATCTCTCGCCAGGTAACGTCATCTACCACAACACCAACGGAGACTACAAGATTACCGAGGCTGACCGCGAAATCATCGGTTCTCCTTATCCTGATTTCACAGGCGGTTTCAATACTGCGATTTCCTTCAAGAACTTCGACATCGCCCTCGGTTTCACATATTCAGTAGGCGCACAGGTAATCAACTTCAATGACTACTATTGCTACAACATGGAGGGTTCAGGTAACCAGTACGGCGTAGTACGTAACCGCTGGAAGAGTGATGCGGAGCCTGGTGACGGTTATGTTCCAAGAGCTTTCCGTCATGGTAACAAGAACACCGGCATGAAGATTTCCGACCGTTACATCGACGATGCGGATTATCTGCGTCTTTCTACCGCAAGCATCGGCTATACCTTCCCTAAGAAGGTCTGCGAGAAACTCCATATCCAGGGCCTCCGTGTCTATGTGAACGGCGACAACTTGTTCACCCTCACCAACTATCGTGGCTTCAACCCTGAGGTTGACCAGTATTCTACCGGAGGAAAGACCGTTGCCGAGAACAAGTCCAATGCCAACATGATGCCTGGTTTCGACTGGGGTTCATATCCTGTAGCAAGAGTTATCACCGCCGGTTTCAAACTTACTTTCTAAATGAATATGACTATGAAACTCAATAAACTTTTTTCAATTATTGCAATTTCAGTAGCGGCTGTATCCTGCAGTGATTTCCTGAATCTCTCGGATCCGAATGCTGTCACGACAGCCAACTACTACACTTCCCTCACGGATGTCCAGAACTCCGTGAATGGAGTATATGCTGTCCTCAAGGAGGGCAACTTCATGGGAAGCAGCGCCTGCTACTTCGAAGAGAACAAGGCGAGATTCCTTACTTTCCCTGATACGGGTGTAGGCGGCGGTGAAAACGCGCAGTTCGACAACTGTACTGTACAGGCCGGCAACCAGATGGTACTGAGCCGTTGGAACGCCATCTACAAATGTATTGACCGTGCCAATGTCGTTCTCAAGCATATTGATGACATCAAGTATTCATCTGCTGACGTAAGGTCACAGCTTGAGGCTGAAGTCAGGTTCGTGCGTGCTCTCTGCTACTATACACTCGTGTGCGACTGGGGTCCTGTCCCTGTGGTCCTCAGCAAGATAGAGACATTGGACGGTGTGAACAAAGCCAATGTACGTCAGCCTAAGGAGACCGTTTACCAGGCCATTTTCGATGACTGCGAGTTCGTTGTTTCCAGCAAGCTTCCTGACCTTCAGACAGCTGCCAACTGCGGTCGCGCATCCAAGGTCGCTGCCGAGGCTCTTTGGGCAAAAGCTGCCCTCCAGATGGCTACGGACGAGGATTTCGCTGCCAAGAAGGCTGAACTCTGCAAGACTGCCATCACCCAGCTTACTGCTGCATGGAGCAAGAAGCCGTTCGGTGATTTCAAGAATGTGGACATTGAGGAAATCTGGAACGTGGACAAGCAGGCAACTGCTGCTGAAGGTATCTTCCAGCTGGTGTTCATCGGCGGTTCAAACTCTGCCAACTCATCCTACAACACGCAGTTCCGTCCTACCGATATCACTGATCCTGCAAAGGAAGTGAACGGAAAGGCATCTTCCGGAAGTCATTTCATGCCGTTCAACAAGACGACAAGTCTTTACAATGAGGCTGGTGACTTGCGTATGTCCAAACTTATCGCACGTGGTGCCCACAAGGGTAGCGACACTTATTACACATTGAAATACCGTGACCTCGATCCTTCAGGATATTACGGCTGCAACAATGTCGTTCTCCGTTATGCCGATGTCGCCCTGATGCTGGCCGAGGCTTATTATCACAGCAACCAGGCAGCCAAGGCTCAGGAATATCTGAACATGGTCCGCAACCGTGCAGGTCTTGCCAGCGTAACTCCTACAGGAACAGCTCTCCGCGATGCCATCTATACCGAGCGTTGGAGAGAGTTCGTCTACGAGTTCAAAGCCTACAGCGACATGAAGCGCGGCTACACCAAAGCCGAGATGCTGGACCTCATGAAGAAAGACGGCGCTACCGAGTATGACAACACGGATTACTATCTGCCGATTCCTCATACTCAGCACATCCTGAATCCTGACGGACTCTACCAGAACCCTGGTTACTAGTCCTTCGGCCATAAATGAAAACCGGAGCCCCGCATCAATCGGAGCTCCGGTTTTTTCGTAATGTTATCGGGATCTATTTGTAAGTGATGGATACAGGGTATAGATAGAACACTGTCTTGGTGCCGGCGATGTCGTGGACGATAATTTCCACGTCTCCCGCTTCATTGCAGTCAGCGCCGTAAATGAAACCGGTATTCTTCACTTTAGTTGTGGAGAGCTCAATGTCTTTGCCTGAAACTATCTCTTTGCCTCCCACTTTGATGGAAACCTTGCCGGTCATTCCTTTGGATGCAGTAGACAGGCCTACGGAAACACTGGTCACAGTCTTTCCGGACAGGTTTGTAGTCTTCATGACCAGTTCGGAAAACGTGTTCGATGCCGTACCCATCTTTATCCTGTTGCTCGCCGAACCGTCGAAAATTCCCTTCTCGAATCCGCTGAATGCCCCGCCTTCTTCTTTTGCCCACGAATCACTTCTGGTCGCGCTGATTTCCCAGGAAACCTTTTCCGGCGAACCTGCGTCAGGTATGGACATCTTGCCTTTTCCGGCGTTCAGTCCATCGGCGAGCGAAGAAAAATAGCTGCACAGCGCAAATGTGTAGTTCACCGTGGCATCTGCCGGCTTCTCTCCTGCCAGTCGTGTGATTTTAGTAGGCTCCTTCACGGCATCATTGGCCGCCTGAATGGCGATGACGCGGTTTTCGGCCGTCACCGGAGTGCACAAACTGCCCCTTTCCGTGTTGGACACGTCGTAGGTATATGTACAATCCGAAATGTCTTTCCCCAAACGAGGCTTGAATACCGTCTGGAAGACCGTGGCAGCCTCGCAGAAACGTGTGATGCCCTTGTCGGAATGCACACCGTCACGGGACATGTCCATCGGATGAGTCCAGTTCAATTCTGATGTGCGCAGATTCTGGACGGCTGTAGCACAAGGAATTATGGTATTTATCGGAATGCGCTCCTTGAGCGGCTTGATGAATCCGAGACATGTCTCCCACATCTTGTTGTTGTCGCCGTCGAATTTTTCCCAGAGGACATTGTTCTGGTAGCGAACGTTGCCGTAGACGTGGGACATCAGATAAACCATCGTCGGGAGGTGGTCCGGATGAGCATTGTTGAACCTCTCCACCAATGTCTTGATGGCCGTCTCCTCCCTCTCGGTCCAGTTCCATGCCTCTTCAGCCCCGGTATGTTCCTGAATCGAAATCACGTCCCAAGGCTGCAGATTGACAATGTCTTTGAGGCAGTCATCCTGTTTCACGTCCCATACGTCCCAGTCTTCATGACCGGCCTTGCAATAGAACAATGCGCATGAATTCGGATTGTCATACACTTCCACATAACGCGGAAGCGTGAATCCCCCGCGATATACCGCATAAAGGTTGACGTTCGTTATGCCCATGTTCTTGAATATGCGCGGCAGATGTTCCACAGCATCGGCTGTGAGCGAGTTCCCGATGAAGAGCACGTTCATGGTCTGGTCTTCCGGGACTGTCTTTGTGGCGCCTCCTTTGTCGCATGAGGCGAACAGCGACGTCAGGGCAAGCAAGATTGTTATGATTCCAGTATGTTTCATGATATTATTTCGTCATTTCTTGAAGGAAGGTTATTTCTGCCGGGTCGTATGGAGTATGGTCCGGGCGAAAGATGTCGTGGAACCAGATTTCCGGTTCAGGATCTCCGACTTTGTGTCCCCACGGGTAATGGAAATGGCATTTGCCGTTCACCAGACCCCAGCTGATGGCTCCTACATTGTACTTCTTCAGAATAGGCAGAACATCGAAAAACGTGTTTCCGTAGTTTCTGGCGAGGTACTCCTGGCAAACCATCGGCCTGCCGAAACGCTGGAGCATCAGGATGTCAGTCTCCACTTCTTTCGGCTTCGAATAGCAATGGAAAGTGATGATGTCGGAATTCATGCAGGCATAAGCCAGAAGGTCCAGCTTGGTGGCCGTGCCGTTTATGCCCGGGCGCTGCCATACGGGAGAACTGAGGGGCTGGCTTGGGCGGACTTCCCAGGCCCATTTGTATACCTCCGGCATGAACTTGCTGACGTCACATCCGTTTTTCGTGTTCTCAGGCTCATTGCACAGGCACCAGTAAAGTATTCTGTCGTCGTTCTTGTATGTGCGCAGGATGTCCTGGACATATTTTTTCAGACGTGGCCATTGCGCCGGGTCATCGAGCACCGCCTTTCCCGGGCTGGGAATCCAGTTCGAATTATGCGTGCCCGGAATCGCTTCCGGCTGAGGACCGGGCCTGAACACCTTGTCATGGTTGCCGCCGTTCGTGAAGAACGTGATTATCAGCTTCATGCCATGCTTGTCCGCTATTTCGAGAAACTGGTCGATCCGTTTCTTGAATCCCACTTTGTCGGCATACCACAGCCCCTCGTGCAGGTAGATGCGCAAGGTGTTGAACCCGATGCTTTCCGCCAATGAAAGCTCATTGTCAATGATTTCCGGATTGAATGTTTCAGGTTGCCAGATTTCGTACTGGTTGATGGCGTATGACGGAACATAGTTGCAGCCTACCGGCCATTTCTGTGATGCGTACCACTCGGCAGCCTTCTCTTTGGACCATTGCCCGCCGCGTGCAACAGCATTGGTGGACGGCACCAGAAGCATTGCGGCGAGTAATGACAATATTGCGATTCTTTTCATTGATTGTTTCTATTTGATGTTTCCCAGATAATAGTTTGCCCAGACATTTCCGTTGCGCTCGGCGAGAGCCTTCCGGAAACATTTCTTGGCCTTCATGTTCCTGCCCAGACCTTTGTAGGCGATGCCCTGCATGTAGTAAGCCTTCGTATTGATGTCCTCCGGATAGTCTCCGTAGCCGAAACTCTCGAAGAAACGCTCCACATAGTCAGTCACGCAGGACTTGCCATACTTGGCCGTCTCCCTGAGCATTCCCTTGACATTTGCCTTAGGGTCCAGCTTCTTCATAGCCAGAGCTTTCTCGTAATTGTATATGCCGTCGACCGGTTTGATTTCCACGCCGGCAGCCTTTCCGAAATATTCGCGTGCCTTGGCATTGTCCCCGACCTTTTCATATCCCAATCCGATATTGTAGTAGACCTGCGCGTCGCGGGCGTAGTACTCCAGGTGCGCGTAGCCGTGGTTCGCAGGATAGTCATTCATCATCAGCGCATATTCGAGCGCCTTCTCATTGTTCCCGTTCTTCCACTCTTTCAATGCTGACAGCAGGCAGGCGTCCACATAGATGTCATGCAGGTCCTCGATATGCTCCCTGCGTGAGTAGAATCTCGTCAGCAGCGGCTGCAGCACTTCCTCATATTCGCCGTTCAGAATCCTGAGCTTGATGGCCTTTGTCTCTGAATCATAACGCTTTTCGTACAATGTCTCCTTGCCGTTGAACAGGTCGTATCTTTCCTTTACAGGGACGTTCATGAGCTCCAGAATCTCATCGCACTCGGCCAGGAACAATGCATTCTGCCCCTTGTCCGCCGCGATGGCCTTGCGATACCATTCAGCCGACCCGGCGAGATCGTTTTTCCAGAATCTGCATCCCCAGCCGATGTTTCTCAATGCCATTGCGAAGTCCGGATTGATGCGTACTGCATTTCCCCATGCCTCCATGGCCTTGTCCGGCTGCTTCTGATAGTAGAGATTTCCCAGATAGTACCAGGTATTGGCGCTTTCCGGCAGGTATTCCAATGCCTTTCCGAACACTTTCACAGTCTCAAGCCTGAACGGGAAGACATAGTCGATGCTTCCGCTTTCAGCCTTCTTGAACCAGTTCTCGGCAGTAGTCTTATCTCCTTTAAGGTTAGCGAGATAGCCTAGATAATACTCGACGGTAGGATATGCGCGTACGGTCTCAGCATCCTCCAGAATCTCCTCCGTGTCACCCATGAAACCATTGTTCATATAGTACAATGCTAGTTCCACGTATGATTCACTTGTGCCTCGGAGCAGGCTCTTCAGCTCAGCCTCAGGCTTGGCTCCCGTCATGACAAGTTCACGTGTGGCATAATAGTTAAGAGGATCAAGTTTCACGACTTCCGCTGCAATGCTCTTCGCCTCGGCCTTCTTTCCGGCATACCTCAGGAGGGTAGCCAGCAGATTCTTCGCGTCAATGTTCATACCGTTGTATGCCACAGCCATTTGCGCTTCCTGGATTGCTTTCCAGGAGTTTCCTTTCATGCTGGAAATCTGTGCCAGCTGATAGTAAGCGGCAGAGGCGTATTCATAATCCCATACGGCCCTGTACAATGTATCTGTAGCGGCATCGTAGTTTCCTTCTGCCTTGAGGACGAGTCCGAGATTGTACATTGACTCGCCGTCGGCAGGACGGGTGTAGCTTGCGGTCTGGCGCTTCAGTGAGCGGCGGAGATACTCCTTGGCCTTGGCATAATCCCCGTTCTGTCTGTAGAAGATGCCCAGCTGAGTATTGCTCCTTACATCATACGGGTCACGGCGTACGGCCTCCTCGAAATATATGTTCGGATCCACGTGAGCCTGATGGAACTGCAGGTTGCGCATGCCGATATAATAAAGGTCCTCGATATTGTCAATGTTCTTCGGGTCAGGGTCGAGCGGGGTCACAGGCTCAGGGAGCGGCTTCGACCTGTCGAGAGCATAAGGATGATAGCTGATGAGTTCCTCGCCTTCGGCGGATGTTAGTGTCAATGTTACCTCAGCCGGTACCTCCACGTCTTCAGGAGAAACCTTGAAGTCATCCGCGAACGGCTTGTCCGGAGCGATATAAGAAGTCTTCTCATACAGGACCTTGCCCTCACGGCCTGTAACGGTGATTTTTGCGGAAGGACGGATCTGCGTCACATTCGCTGCAATGTGGATGGCCCCGGACTTGTCGATATCCATGTTCACGGTCGCATCGGCATTGCCCCTGTTCACGTGACGGAGGTCGCGGATGCCGTACCAATATGCCGTGAACTCCTTGGTCTCGTGAGGATTGATCCAGCAGTAATCCGGCTGGTTGTCAGAATATGCGCCGGTCATCAGTTCCACATACGCGCCGTCAGAATCGGTGAGCGTCTTGCAGTCCCATTCGTGCCCGTAATTCATTGGCCCCCAGGCCCAGAACTTGCCGCCCTTGTTGATGTTGTGGTCGGCCGCCAGCATTGTTCCGGCATTCTTGCCGTGGTCGTAACCGCCGATGAAATCGTCTTTCAGATCATAGACGAACACTGAACCGCCCGTCAATGCCGGCAGGTTTTTCCAATAGCTGATATCCTTGCCCGCATAGTCCGGATTGCCGCAATACTCGGCATCAGCTACCGGCCAGCGCAGGAAACTGTTCTTGTGGTGGTAGGTGCCGAAGTCGGTATTCTCCGGGAAGATGATCTGGTAATTCTCATTGACGTGAGTCGCGACGTTGTTCCAGTGCAGCATGGAATTGCGGTCCTGCGCATTGTTGAAGAAACGTCCGGTGACCTCGATGTATGACTTGTCCGGATGGAGTGTAAGTCCTATGGCCCAGCTCATCCTGTGACGGTTTTCCACTTCGCCAACCCAGATGGTCTTGCTGCCGTCGCCGTTGTCAACCAGCTTGTAGTCAATCGGATACTGGCTGGTTGCCCTGTGATGGTGGAATACGTTCCATTCCACGCCGCCGCTTATCCAGGCACCGAGCATACCGACATTGGCAGGCTTTATCACGTGCTGGCGGTAGAATATTTCATAGCCGTTGGTCTTGTCGGTGGCATAAAGCAGCCTGCCGCCGATATCTGGAAGGACGCAGAGCTTGAGGTAGTCGTTTTCCAGATACAATGCCTTGTGGGTGGAGTCCACCTTGACATTTGTCGGATTGTCGTTCATGGCATACGGATAGACTCCGCGCTTCGCCCTCTGGTAGGCGAAATCCCTCTCGAACAGCGGCGCCCTCTCCGGAGCGTCAACTCTGTAGGTAGGAAGGTCAATGGTCCCTTCCCACATCTTTACCGGGCCGTTTTTGGCCGAAACCATGATGGTAGACAATGCTGCCAGGCAGATTGTCGCAATTCTCTTCTTATTCATTGTATTTTACTTTGTTTCTTTCATGCAACGTACAGGAAGACCGGTGGTGTAAGCCATGCCGTCGCTGTTCTTGACATCAGCATTGTTGTAGTAGAACCTGAGTCCTTTGCCGCTGACAGGCGCATTGGTCCAGAGACCTCCGCGGTATTCCAGATACTCTACGCCGTTGGCATTCGTGCTGAGATAACCGGAGGTGAAGAACATTGTCTTGGATGAACCGCCGTCGGTCACGAACTCGTAGCCGTAGTTGGCATCGCAGGAGGCTTTGTCTTTCTTCCAACCCATGCTGAAACACATCGGGTCCGCCACTCTATAGCCCTCAGGACAAGGGTCGTAGATGGTCTTCACGCCTTTTCCGCCTTCATTGTTTCCGGTCGGATTGCCCCAGATGCCCTCCGGCATTGTGCCGACTTTCATCCAGGTGGCGGCATCCAGAAACCTGGTATCAGGATTGACAATAGTATAGCCGACGGTGCCGGTCTCTTCCGTCGCTGCGGCCGTCTTGGTCAGTTCGACACCCGGATTCTTGTACTTGGCAGCGGAGGTCGGCCTCTCCAGCGGCACCGGTCTAGGGAACGGATCCTTTCTGCCCCACTGGTAGAAATAGCCGTAGCTGTTCTGGTCCTTGAATTCCAATGCTACCGCTCCGAGGTTCCTGTCCATCATGACGAAATCACCTGCTGTGGCATTGGTCCAGTTTATGTCGGCAGCCTCGCTTACCCACACGTGGTATGACCACAGGACCTTATCCGCTGAATTGCAGATGGCTACGAGAGCATTGCCGAAAGTGCCCTTAACCGGAACCTTGAGTTCGTTGCCGGAAATCGTAGGCGTTCCGATGACATCGCCGCTTCCCGTCGAAATGGCGTACTGCCAGAGAACCTTGGCCTTGGCAGCCGGATTCGCTGAACTTACGGCAGTGCCGGAATAGCTGAAATCCTCTGAGAATGAATAATATGGGGTAATGTCGAAGGTGATGTCGCCCGCAGCTGCCGTCCTGATGCAGTTCGCCTTTCCGAAATACAATGTGAGCAGCAATGATTTAAGAGGTGTAACCACTCCAGATGCGACAGTGATTTCCTGAGTCGTGGATTTCGTATAGACCATGCCGTCATTGTCGGTGATGGTGAAGGTGAAACCCTTGGAATATTTCCCTGCAGGGATGAAGATGATGAAGTCCTTGCTTTCATCACGATGACCGGCAGTGCCGATGGAAATGCCTCCGTCGATGTTGACATTGACAGCGCTTCCGCCGTCCTTCAACGTGTATGTCATGTCTGCAAGATTGACCGTCGCCTTTCCTGTCAGCAGTTCGCCGCCATTCGCCTTGACCTCAATGGATTTGACCATGATGCCCATGTCCTGCCAGTCCGCGATCCTGAATTTCAGACCGCCGCACAAGTTGGAGAACATGAGTTTCTTGCCGGACGATACGGCCGCCATCGGCACTTTGCTGATGTTCGCGCTCGCGTCCAATGCGCCCGAGTAGGTCTGCTCCGCCAGCCCTGCGAAATCCATTTCAATGTTTTCGCCTGAAAGTTGTGCCCCGTTTGCTGCGGAAGCCGGGTAAACGGCGTAGAGCTTGTCGCCTGTAATTGATTCACCCTCAGGATTGAACGCTCCTGAAGTCTCCTGGTCTGATTCCGTGGAATATTTCGCTCCCAGAGGCGAGCCGGAACTATAGACCATAATCTGGTCACCGGAATTCCAGACCACGTTGCCTGACATGTCGATGGCAGTTTTGGTAGAAGGCAGCACTGCAGTGAGCGCACCTCCGTTCTCCTGCATGTCCACCGTCTTCTCCTGTGATTCCTTGGCGCAGGAGGCCAATGACAATGCCGCAGCGGCGATTATGCCGATATGAATATATCTGTTCATGATTCTTTCGTTTTTAGTCATTAATTCCAAGGATTCACTTCATCTCCTTCGCTCCATTTAGGACCGTCGGAATTGAACTCTCCCTGTCCCGGATCCGGTACAGGAGCAGGCTCCGCTGCCGGTTTGAGTTCGATCGGAATCCATTTCTGGTAATTGTTCGCCGTGAGCCCGAAGAAGGTATCTTCACCTGAGATGTCATCCTTCACCACGGCATTGAACAGAAGCTTGTCGGATACTATGCCGAGGAATGATTTAGGTATGGAGAACTCGATGGTAAGTCCGTCATCTTCTGTGGTGTCGTCGAGCGTCCCCAAGATGCATGATGCCACTTTCACATTGGCGTCCGAACATACGATCTTGCCGTCCTTGAACGAGAATTTCAGCGATACAGGTGTGCCGGTGCCGTTTCCGCTCTGGAGCATCACGGTGCATTCGTCGGATGAAGTCAGGGATGCGTCCTTGCGCTCTATCATGCCGTAGACTTTGTCATTGTCATAAGCGAACCTGAAGGTCGTGCCGGTCTTGCCCGCACTGCCGATGAACAGGGCGTCGTCGACATCCTTCCAGTCTTTGCTGCTGCCGTCGGTTTCAGGGGTGAGGACGTCTGCGTTGATTCTGTGGTTGAGGACGAATTTGGCGATATTGATGCGGGATCTGGATATCTGTTCGCCATTGGAAGTCTCGCTCCAGCTGGTAGGGAATACGCCTACAACTGTGTGGTCGTCAATGATTTCCAATGAGCCCCAACATCCTTTTTCGAAGCTTGGCATCGGCGTTCCGAACTTGTCGGCCAATGCGTTGCCCATCCTGATGTAGAAAGTCTTGCCGGCATTGCATGAAAGCATTGTCTCGCCGGAACGGAACTGCCTGAGATAAGGTGCGGCTTCGTTCGTGAAGATGCTTGACTTTCTGTCAGCAGGCCCCTCTGCATCGCCGGTCAGTCCGCCGGATGCCCAGTTGTCGCTGCTGTATGCCATGGTGAGATTGTACTGGTCAGCGGATGTCCCGGTCCTGCCGAATCTGGATTCCATGGCGACTGCAATCCTGTCCTTGCCGTTGAGCTGGATGGCTACAGGCATCTGGTCGGTGAAGATAGTTATAGTTTTTCCTGACTCGTCCATTGCCGTGCCGGCTCTTTGTCTGATAATCTTTCCGACTGATGTCCAGGACTTTCCGTTGTCGGTGGAACGGAGAAGCGCTGTGCCGGAGTCTCCCAGGTTCGGGTCCGCGCTGGTGAAATATACATGGATTTCACCGCTTGCGAGCTGGAGAGCTGACGGCTCCCATGTAGTTCCGCGGTAAATGATCTGCGGCTCGCTCCATGATGCACCATTGTCGGAAGAACGTCGCATCATTATTCCGTTGTTCAGGTTGTTGAGTTTATACCCCTTGTTCAGACGGAATGAGGCGAATGCCAGAATGTCCCCGTTTGACAATACGATGGCGTCTGCAGAGGAGAACAGTACCCTGTCCTTGACAGAGCTCTCGTACTGGTTCATGTCTGTCTTCTCGAACAGCGGAGAACTGCCCTCCGTCCAGGACGTGAGGTTCATGCTCTTCGCATAATATACGTCGTGCGCGGAGAGATTCTGCTGATAGATAAGAAGATAGGACCCGTTTGCCAGTTTCTTGATTCTCGGATACATAGGGTAGGCAGGCGTAATCTTCGGCTGCTCCAGCGTGACGATGGAACTGTAGTCCATCTCCAGTACGCTGTTCTGCCAGGTCGCTGCGTGGGAGTTCAGATAACCTTTGTTCTGGTTGAGGTCATAAATGGACGTGATGTCACTGGTCACAGGCTTCTCCTCTCCCTGGTCCTTGCCGGGACGGGGATTGGGGTTGTCATCAGCATTGCTGGTCGTACAAGAGACCGATGCGATGGCCAGAAGCGTGCAGAAAAACTTATTGTATTTCATATTCTATAATGTTCTTGACTGATTTTGTATTAATATCCGGGGTTCTGGTCTTTTGCCGGGTCCATTGCCGTATTGTAGTTGAACTCGTCGGTAGGAATCGGCCACCACCATGCGGCGTCCTTGACCTCAGATGCGGACGAAATCTTGCCGGCCTTCACGGCATATTCAGCTAGCAGGCCGCAGCGTTTCAGGTCGCAATATCTCTTCGCCTCGAAGCATGTCTCATAGCCTCTTTCCTGAAGAAGCATCTCCATGAAACTGTCCTTGTCGGAGTAATTCGAAAGCTGCCTGTCGACAGGTTGCGCTTTCTTCGGGTTCATGCCGTAAGCGCGGCGGCGGACCATGTTCACATATTCCATAGCCTCGGCATTAGGCTTGCCGTCCCTTCTGCAGATGGCCTCTGCGCAATAAAGCAACACGTCGGCGTATCTGTATACAGGCCAATCGTTTGCGCATGACGTGGCGTCCTCGTAGTCGCGGTATTTGAGGCAGATCATGCCGGTTTTCGTAACCGCATTCAGGGCACCGTTGTCTTTCTGTATCCACAATGACCACTGGTAACGGTAATCATTCTTGTCCCATGAAGCGATGAAATTGTTGTTCTTGTAATCCGTGTAGATTCCTACCGCTCCTGTCGCATATACCGGGTTCGGCTTGCAGAGGAACATCCACTGGAACTTGGCAGGCACGTCCCTGTTGAACTTGATGTAGAAAATCTCTTCAGATGTGCCCGTAGCGGCAATGCCGTAGACCTTCGAGAAATCATCCGCGGAAGAAAGCGTCACCAGCGAATACCTGCCCGAGGAAATCACCTCGCCGAAAGCCTCAGCCGCCTCAGCCCATTTCTCCATATACATCAGGGCTTCGCCTTTCAATGTCAATGCTGAATATTTGGTAGGACGGCCGGCAGCGGCGCTCTCCGGAAGGCTCTGTGCCGCATAATCAGCCTCATCTACAATGTATTGCCAGAGAGTCCCGGCAGGGGTTCTGCCCTTGTTGAAGTTATCCATGTTGCTCTCGTCGAAGAAAGGAACAGCTCCCCAATACTTCACAAGGAACGAGTATGCGAAAGCCCTGAGGTAGCGGGTCTCTCCGGTGAGATGCTTGTATTCCGTCTGGCTCAGGTCGGCGTCACCTATCTGCGACATTATTTCATTGCTGAACCTGATGGCCCTGTACAGGACCGCCCAGCTGTCCTTGACGAATGTCTGGCCGTTGGTGGTAAGTCCCGTTTCGTAAGACGTATTGTAGTTGCCTCTTCCGTAGGCATAATCTGCCATTGCTTCCGGAAGGATGCTGAGATAGCGTCCGAAACCCGCATCCCTTTCCAGCTGCGAATAAATGGAGTTGATGACACTCTGCACTTCATCAGCATTGCTCATGAACGTGGTCGCGTCTATTTTCTTCGGATGCTCGTCGAGCAGCTTCCAGTCTTCGCAGGAAACGATGGAAGTCAATGCCAATCCGATGGCCAGCATCTTCAATATCTTGTTTTTCATCTTGTATACTGTTTTGATTATGAACACATTTCTAGAATGTCAGCCTGCAGCCGAGTGTGACTGTCCTGGCGATAGGGTAGCAGGAAGCATCCACGCCTTGGGTAAGCGAGGACCCGCCTCCCTTGGCATTCACGTCCGGGTTCCAGAGAGGGTAGGATGTGAAGGTGACGAGGTTCTGTCCGCTGACATAAACCTTGGCCTTCTGCAGCACCTTGCCCTTGCAAGGAATGGCGTAGCTGAGTTCAATGTTCTTCAGTCTCAGATAGGTCGCATCGTATACGAACCTGTCGGACAACTTGAGGTTGAGGTTGGAAATGAGGTTCGGATATTTGGCGTCCGTCCTGTCCGGTGTCCAGTAATTGTAGTACACCTCTTTCAGGACATTGCCGTTGCTTGCATAGCCGTAGGCGATGGACGCCATCGTCAATGAATAAATGTCCCCGCCGAATGAACCCTGGAAGAAAGCGCTGAGAGTCAATCCTTTCCAGCTTATGGAAGTGTTGAAGTTGAGCAGGAAATCAGGATTAGGGTTGCCGATGATCCGCTTGTCTTCCGTGCTGATCTTGCCGTCCTCATCGAAATCCTTGTACTTCAGCTGGCCTTTGTCATCGTAACCGTCCTCCACATAGCCGTAGAAGAGGTACATCTGCTCACCCTCTCTCATGATGTTCAGCTGGTCGCTGATGAGAGTGTTGGTAATCTTGCTTCCGAAAATGTCCTTGCCGTCCGCAAGCTTGAGAATCTTGCTTCTGTTCAGCGAGAAATTGATGCCGAAATCCCATTTGACCGCCTTGTCGACCAGTCGGGCGTCAGCCTGTACCTCGACGCCGGAATTGCGGATGGAACCGATGTTCCTCAATGCTGTCGTATATCCGCTGGAACGGGGCATTTCCACATCATTGAGAAGATCGTAAGTCTTCTTGTAATAATAGTCGGCAGTGATTTTCAGCCTGTCGCGGAACAGACCGAGGTCGAAGCCGGTATTGAGCTGTGCTGTGGTTTCCCATCTCAGGTCGCCCAGATAGGTGTTTTTAGGAGCGTAGCCCACTGTGGTCTGCTTGTCGAATACCACATTTACGCTTTCCAATGTATTCTGTGTGGAATATGGAGAGATTGCAGTGCTTCCGGTAATTCCGTATCCCACTCTTACTTTCAATTCGGAAAGCCAGCTTACATCTCTCAGGAAGTCCTCCTGTGAAGCTCTCCATGCGAAGGCGGCAGACGGGAACCAGCCCCATTTGTTGCCCTTGCTGTATCTTGAAGAACCGTCGGCACGGAAATTCGCCGTGAGGAGATATCTGTTGTCATAATTGTAATTGACACGTCCGAGGAATGACAGGATCTTCCAGTCGGAGTAAGAAGATGACGGAAGTCCCTTGGTCTCGGCTGCGTCCAGGTCGAAAGTTTCCACGACATCGCTGAGGAAGCCCTTGGCGGTTCCCGTGGAAGTGCTCTTGGTGATGTTCTGTTCGTAAGTCACACCGCCCATCACGCTCAGGTTGTGCTTCTTGAAGGATTTCTCGTAATTGATGATGCCGTTTCCGGAAGCATTCAGGTTCTCTCCGTATGAAATTGAAGCAGCACCCACGGAGCTCGGGTATTTCTTGCTCTTGAAATAGTCGCTCCTGCTGATGCCGTTGCGGATATTTCCCGTCAACTGGATGGAAAGGCCGCTCACCGGTCTGATTGTCAGTCCACCATTGACCACAATCCTGTTTGAACGCCACTTGTCTGACACCTCATATAGATATGCGACCGGGTTCATGCCGCCGGCCGGCTGTGTGATGAGGTCGTTCCATGTTCCGTCATCATAGTGCGGAGTCGCCAGAGGAGATGTCTCGAAGGAACTTCCGATAACTGATTCTCCACGTCCGCCGCCCTGGGAATTCATCCTGTCGTGCACGGTGTAGCTGTAAATGACATTGGCATTGGCAGAAACATATTTGGAGATATTGTAGTTCAATTTGGCATTGACGGAAGCCCTCTGGTAGCCGCTCTTTTTCACGATACCGTCCTGCTTGAACATTGAAACTCCCACGATGGACTGGAGTTTTTCGCTGCCGCCGGTGACGGTGATCGCGTGGTCGGTGATGAGCGCCGGGCGGAAAATTTCATCCTGCCAGTTTGTATTCCATTGATTGGCAGCGATTTGCTCTGGGGTGAAAACGGCTGGTTGACCTTGGATGTCAGCCTTGTCATTCAGATAATGCATGTACTCGTCGCCGCTGAGAACCTCCAGTTTTTTCGTCAATGTCTGTACGCCTGCGCTGCCGTTGTATTCCACGCGGACGTCACCTTTCTTGGCCCTCCTGGTGGTGATGATTACGACACCGTTGGCTCCTCTCGAACCGTAAATCGCTGTAGCTGAGGCGTCCTTGAGAATTTCCACGGATTCGATGTCGGAGGTGTTGATCATGTTGATGTCACCAGGAAATCCGTCGATGATCCACAGAGGGTCATTGCTTCCCTTGATGGAGTTGGCTCCGCGGATTCGCACCTGCATGCCTGCTCCCGGCTGACCGTTGATTTGTGAAATTTCCACGCCGGCGACTCTTCCCTGCAATGCATTCGACACTGACAATGTCGAGAATTCATTGAGAACCTCGCCTTTTACCTGCGCGATGGCGCCGGAGAGGTCTTTCTTGCGCTGCGTGCCGTAACCGATCACGACGGTCTCGTCCAGCATCTGGCTGGAATTGCTGAGCCTGACCGTGATTTCCGCTTTGCCGTTCCAGATGACTTCCTTGTCATCATAACCGAGGCAGGAAACCACCAGAACTGAATTTGATTTGAGTGGGGTCAATGTGCAGACACCCTTGTTGTCTACCGCTTGTCCGATGGAAGTCCCTTTGACGACCACGGCCGCTCCCGGAAGAGGACCGATTTCATCCACGACTTTCACACGGCAAGTTCCATTGCCTTGTCCATAGGCTGTGTGTTGAATTGAAACCAGGCCGATAACCAGGGCCGCCAAGCCCAGCAGATGCCTGAATTTCCCGAAGAATTTAAACATAATCCGATATTTTAGTGTATTAATTTGTCGTTTGTCCAAATGTACACTATAATATAACCGGTCATGAAAAAGCTCTCGGCCGATGGTTAGTTTATTGCATTTTTTGGCGAGTCTGTTTCATTCTTTGACGCATATTCCGCAGGCAGGCAGCCATAGGTTTCCTTGAAGCATTTCGAGAAATACGATGGCGAACGGAAGCCTACGGCATAACAGATTTCGCTCACGCGGTGCTTCCCTGTGGCGAGCATTTCGGCAGCTGCGGCCAATCTCCGGGACCGCAGATATTCCACCGGACTCGTGCCCAGCAGGCTGCGGATCTTTCTGGTGAGGGAACTGCGGCTCATGTACAGGGCCTCCTCCAGGTTCAGGACATTGAAAGACGGATCGCTCATGTGCTTCTGGATTTCACTGTCCAGTTTCCTGACGAAATCGGCATCCCGCTCCACCAGATTGATGGCCTTGCTTTCCGTTGCCGCATCGGTATCCTGCATGGACTCCTTGATTTTCCGCTTGTTCTCGATTATGCTCTTGATGCAGGCAGTGAGATAGTCCAGCGTGAACGGCTTCTCGATATACAATGCGGCCCCGTATTCCATGCAACGGATTTTGGTCTTTTCTGACGAAATCGCTGACAATACTATTATAGGTACATGCGACGTCTCCGGGTCGGAACTCACTTTTCTGCACAGTTCCACGCCGCTCATCTTCTGTAGCGCAATGTCGGTGAGAATCAAGTCTACCTTATTGGTCTTCAATGCTTCCAGTGCGTTTTCCGCCGAGGCGTAAGCCAATATCCTGTACTCCGTCCTGAGCTTCCGTTTCAGATAGCTCTGGAGTTCCGGGTTGTCCTCCACCAGCAGGAGCATCGGCAGGCTTTGGCCGCTCTCCACGGGAGCCTCCATGACGGCAAGACTGTTCTCCTCCGTCTTCACGGGCAGCCTCAGGACGAAATCCGTCTCGCTGCCGTCGGCCAGTGTCAATGAACCTCCGTGCAGTTCCGCAAGGGTCTTGGCAAGCGGAAGCCCGATTCCGAAACTTTGCGAATAGCTCGCCCTCTCATTGCTGAACTGGATGAACGGCTTGAAAATCTCCTTGCGCCTGCTTGTCGGAATCGCCGGTCCGTCGTTCCTGAAATTGACGGAAACAATGTCCCCATCGATGGAAATGCTGATGTTGATATAGGATTCGGCGTACTTTACGGCATTGTGAATCAGATTATTGATGATTTTCATGAGCGCCTTTTCGTCAGCCGCCAACACTATATGGTCCTGCGGATGATTGAACTTCAGCTTGATGTTCCTGTCCTTGGCCGTCTCCGAAAAATTATAGCATGCGTAGTTTATCAGGTCCACGATGTCAATGTTCTTGCGCTCAAGGACATAGCCGTGCTGCTCCACCTTCACGAAGTCCAGCAGTTCCTTTACCAGTTTGTCCAGATATTCCGTGCTGTTGCGTATTATTTTCAGGTCATCGGCAGTGTCGGCAGCCTTTTCCCCGGACATTATGTTCTGCAGAGGAGTACGTATGAGCGTAAGCGGTGTCTTGATTTCGTGGATGACATTGGAGAAAAAGGACATTTTCTCTGCCAGCATTTCTTTCTCCCGCTGTTGTTCCAGTTCTTCCTGGGCCTTTCTGTGCCTGTCCTCCTGTCTTTTCAGGACAATGCCGATGGATGCGGCCGTAATCATCAGGATGATGCCGGCCAGTGTTGCCAATCCGGCCGCCGATTGCCAGAACGGGGGTCTGACTTCCATCCTTATGTCTTGATGTGCAGATACTTGCTCGCCCGAAGGCTCCACGACGGTGATGCGGAACGTATATTTCCCGGCGGGGATGTTGTAATAAAAGACACTCATGTCCGAAGATATGTCCCGCCAGTCAGGGTCATACCCGTCCAGCTTGCATAAAATCCTGTCGCTCTGCAGGACATCCGAGGCGGGAGCCGCGAAATTGAATCCAAATGAATTTTCTCCGGGCTTTAGTTTAATGCTGCGGGTTACGTCAATGTTTTCGCGGATGGCTCCGTCTTCTGACGGCACGACCACATTGTCTCCGATGGCGAAATCGGTTATCGCTACATTCGGTATGCCTCCTTTTGCTTGAAAATCAGCAGGATTGAACATTATGAAGCCGTCCGTGGAACCGAACAGGAGGCGTCCGTCACTGAGCGTGATTCCGGACTTGTTCAGGAAATCATCCACCAGTCCCGATCTCTTGTTGAAAACCTTGATTGAACCGTTCTTTTCATTATATCTCACAAGTCCCTTGTCGGAACTGAGCCAGAGATTGCCGAAATCATCCGGCCTTGCGGCGAAGAAAACTTCGGTCGGAAGGTTTTCGATATTTTCCCGGTTGTAGACGTGGAACTGCCTGGTGTGTCTGTCATATTTGTAGAAACCGGAATTGAAACCGATGGCCCAGAGATCGCCGTTTTTGTCCAGACAGACGGAAGAAACCATATCCGAAATGCTGTTTCCGTGCCAATGCCCTGTTACTGTATCATTGAACTGGTCGTATGCGAGCACGCCTTGGCTGTATGAAGCCACCCAGATGGTGCCGTCGCCGTCTTCCGTCATATATTCGATGGCACGGTCGCCCAGACATTCCACCTTTCTGAATTTGTCTGCCGCCGGGTCGTATGCCATCACTCCCACCGAGGTGCAGAGGAATATTTTCCCGTCGGAAGATTTGAAGATGCGCAGGACCCTGTTGTCGATATCTACGTCCGATACCGTGAAATGCGGATATGACTTGACGTTTTCAGTCCTGATGTCCAGCCTGCAAATGCCTTTGTGATAGCCTATCCAGAGGTTGTCGCCGTCGATGCAAAGTGCGTTCAGCGTCTCGGGCAGTCCTTTTATATTTTTGCGTGCCAATGCCCCTGTCCCCAGGTCCAATGTCATCAGTCCGTTCCCTTTCGAGGCGACCCATACGATGCCGTTCCTGTCCTGGGCGAAGCCGCAGATAGAACTGCCTTCAAGTGGTTCTCCATCGGTGGTCTTGTAGAATTTCTTGAATATATCCTGACTGGGGCTATGATAATCAATGCCTTGCGTGGTTGTTCCGATAAACAGGCTTCCGTCGGAAGTCTGGATTGCCGTCGTGGTATAGTCGTCTGACAACGAGAATTTGTCGGCATTGTCGTGCTTCAATGTTGAACAGGTGCCGTTGTCCACCGAGTATTTCACCACACCGGATGATGTCGCCAGCCACAGTATGCCGTCGTTTTCCGACAGATATACCGGCCTGGAATCGGCGGGCAATGTTACCAGAACGCTGACATCCCCCGTCCTCAGGTCCAGCCGGCAAAGGCCATGTCGCTTGCTTGCTATGAACATCTGGTTGTTTGAATTCGGATTCAGCACTATTCCTTCGATGTCATCCTTCTCGAAATAGCCTGTCTTGCCGGAAGTTGCGAGCCTCTCCATATTGAAATCGCTTGTGATCCTGTAAAGGTTGTCGCAATATACGGCCACGTACATCTTGTCATTCCGGTCAATGACTATCCTGTAGATGTCCCGGACCAGTTTTCCCTCGGGATTTTTCAGGTCAATCTTGCTGACTGCATCGGTTTCGGGGTCATAGCTGAACAGCCCCCGCGCTCTGGATCCGATCCATGAAATGCCTTTCGAATCATTCTGGATGCTGTAGATCCTGTCATCCAGCAAATCTGCCTGCAGCGGCTGTCGGAAAGAGTCCTTGCGGTAATCGTAAATGACTATCCCGTTGTCAGTTCCGATAAGGACATTTCCTGCGGAATCTTCTGCAAGAACATTGATATAGTCGGATTTTACTCCCAGATCTTGCCGTCCGTAGTTCTTGATGCGCGTTCCGTCATATCTGTTGAGGCCTTTGTAGGTTCCTATCCACACATATCCTCGGCTGTCCTGCATGACACATTTTACGGAGTTGTAGGATAATCCGTTCCGTGATGTGACTTGCGTGAACCTGCATGGTGATTCTTCATGTAATCCGGCATTGGCAGAGGGGACATGGGCGCACAGGACCAGAACTGTGAAGGTTATTGTTAAGCGCATTAAACATTTCATGTGTCGAATTTATGAAAAAATCCAAAAAGTTGTGCAATAATTCGTTATCTTTGGAATATTGTGGCTTTTAAATCACTTGTAAACCAACGCTTATGAAGAAGATTTTCGCCATTGTTGCATTGATGCTGATGAGTTTCCTGCATCTGGAAGCGCAGACTTTTATGGTTAATGTCATTGCCCCGAAAGAAAAATCGAAGTGCAATATCCGTAAATCCAATGAGAGCGCCTTCGCCCTTGGAGGATATAAAGTCAAGGGCGGTTTTACGCTGGGCTCCCCGTCGGGCGGACTTGTTGCGGACAATATCCCCGGAAAGGCAGTGTTCAACATCAAGGGCGCTTACAGCAAGATAACGTTCCTGGTCGGTCCGTCCTTCGGCGCGATGAGTTCGAAAAGCAATTCGATCGTAACTCTTTCCGCGGACGGGAAGAGGCTTCTCGATGAAGTGGTTTCCGCTTATGATTCCCCTAAGCTCTATACCTTCGATGTCACCGGGGTCAATGAATTGGTGTTCACCGTTCCGCGTGGAAGTCTGGATATTTCGTTCGGAAACATCAAGCTCTGGAAGGCCGGGGTCGCAGTTTCGAATCCGAACACCATTCTTGCCGGAGTTCCGAAAGGTACTGTGAACCTCATGAAAACCAATCAGTTATATACGTATAGGGAAGGTTTCGTAAAACCGGTTTTGGGAGATAGGTACCAGGGGAAGATGACTCAGGAAGAGACCATCAGCATTAACCGTAAGAATTATGATTCCGGTCTGCAATTTTCTGTAAGCCAGGCGCTTTCCGGAACCGAGCATGGAACGGCAGGCTTTTGGCTGGACAAGCGTTATGACAAGGTCTCGTTCGTCGTGGGGCCGCGTGACAACCAGAGTTCCAATTCCAGTGCGTGGCTTGTAGTGAAAGCGGACAGAAAGACAATATATGAGGGGATGGTCAAGCAGACGGATCTCGCAAAGCAGATTGTACTGGATGTGAAAGGAGCTGACCAACTGTTGCTTACATGTGAATATAGAAATAGTGATTTTCTTGGCGGCATCACTTATGGCGTGGTAGATATCAAAGCTTATCCGGCTGGTGCAAGCGTCCCGGCTGAAGGACTCATCAATCCGAACAAGGAATGGATTTCCAAACTGCCTGACGTGTGTCCTCTTATGTCGAACATCAAGCCGTATTCGGTACGAGGCGTAAGCGCTGCCAACAATACGCTGTTCGTCGGTGAATCACGTCATTACACCTTCTCGATGGGCGGAGAACGTTATTGGGAAGGACTTCTTCTCACTACCGGCAATACGTTGCTGGGAGACAGGATCGCCTCTTATGCGGAGTTCGACCTTGCCGGAGAATATGACTGGATAAGCTTCGATGCGGCAAGCTTGAGCAAGAATCACGTGATGGATGACGACAATCTCCGGATTTATGCGGACCAGCAGCTGGTTTTCGACAAGACCATTTATTGCACATGGTCTAACCAGCATTACGAAGTCCCTGTGAACAAATGCCGTACACTCCGTTTCGAGAAGATGGGCAATGGCAAGAACAAGCAGACAATCATCGGAGTAGGCGACATTATCCTCTATCGCGGCAATCCTGTCCCGAACACCGTATTCGAACATGATGTTCCGGATTGCCCTTATCAGACCGACTTGATAGACCTTTGCGGGAAGCCGTATTTCCACTTTGTCGGAAGATATGTCAGCGATTTGACCGGATTCAGTATGGATGACTGCTTCCATGACGGCAGTACCATCACCAAGTACTTCCGGATGAAGGACGGAAGGCAGATAAACAAGGGCTTCATGTTGGAGACCAATATCCCGTTAGGTCTTGAAAATGTGACGGTTATGGATGCCGTATTCATGGCGTTGACAGGAGTCGGCGCATCCGTAAGCAGTTCCGATGTCTCGGCTTATACGGGTGTCTCGGCAGGCGCTTCCGGTACTCCTATGGCAAGTATCTTCCTGTTGCTGGAAGACAAGAACAGCAAGCAGGCTTCCGCAGCGGCATTCAATCCTTACGGCGAATATGAAAGCTGCACCTTCACGGTCGCCAACAAGCTGGAATATGTGGATGAGTTCGATGATGTGTTCCAGAACCGCAGCGAAGAGGCATTGCGCAACCCTGTGAAACTCAATGTCTTCGCAGACCGTGTCCTCGTGGGCGAGTATTGGCTGGACAACAAGATGGAGCCGCTCACGGTCACTGTTCCCATCTTCAAGTGCCATCAGCTGATGTTCTGGCTGGAATGTGGCGACAAACGTTCGGGGCAGTACGTGTTCTACGACCTGAAGCTCAGCAAGGAGCCTTGCAACATCGCGATACCGACGGAATATACACCGGCCAAGGTCGCGGACACAGCTGAAAAATCTTCCGAAGCGGCAGCCGGAAACACCACGGAGAAAAAGGAGAAGCGCAAAGGCTCTTTCCTTAAAAATGCCCTCAAAGAATGGTGGGGGCAATGATTATTGATACATTGCCCGATAGCATTTGGCTTTCATATAAGTTTTTTTTTGTAAACTTTTTTTAGGACGATACATTTTGCGTGGTGCGTAAGTCGCAGAGCGCCAGAGATTTAGCTGTTTTTAGAGTCACGGTTTCCATAACTCTGAATCTGGTTAAATGGCTAATAATCAGCAATTTACATTCCACATCAAAATGTGTTGCATGTGAAGTTGTTGGAAATAATTTGGACTTTTAATAATTTTGTAAATAACTGAGGTGACTATCCTAATAA
>ERZ1026898.507-NODE-507-length-23585-cov-19.198683_pt1 | contig 23585 bp, 10 predicted proteins | sample MGYA00380178_ERZ1026898 | MGnify/ENA primary metagenome ERZ1026898 (study PRJEB33269, sample SAMEA4719814) | human gut metagenome | biome: human-associated habitat; feature: organic feature; material: feces | place: Cameroon | collected 2013-10 ...
CTCGGCAAGACCGGCATGTGCGGCAAGAATTTTCTGCGTCAGGGTCATTCCCATGATGGTACTCTCCTTTTATCTCAAAACCCTCTCAGTCAATGCCTTGCGGCATTGCCAGCTCCCCCGAAAGGGGGAGCTTTTTGCATGAGCAGGCAGGTTTTCCTTCTGATCCAAAGCTCCCCCCTCGGGGGAGCTGGCGCAAAGCGCCTGAGAGGGTTCGTTCTTTATTTATTATTGATGGCGCTCACCAGTGCCTTGATGCCGGCCACGATGATATCGGTGTCGGTACCGGCACCCCAGGTGACGGTGTTATCGCCCCAGACAAGGCCGACGTAGGAGGCGGCACGGGAGGTGGAGCCTTCGTCCAGACTGTGCTCGGAGTAGGTCTCGAGGTGGAACTCCATGCCGGTGGCGCTCTGGATGGCGTTTGCCACAGCGTCCAGACGGCCATTGCCCACCGAAGTGACCACCTTGCGCTGACCGTTCAGCTCCAGCGTGACGGTGGCGGTGATGCCGCCCACCTGTGCAAAGTGGGCTTCAATGACGCTGAGCGGCTTGCAGCGGTTGAGGAAGGCATCCTCGAAGATGCGCAGCACCTCGTTTGCGCTCAGCTCCTTGTGGCTGTGGTCGGAAACGCCCTTGACCTTGTAGCCCAGCGCCTCGCGCATCTTGGGCGGCAGATTGTAGCCGAAGTTCTGCTCCAGCACAAAGCCGATGCCGCCCTTGCCGCTCTGGCTGTTGATGCGGATGACGTCGGCGTCGTAGGTGCGGCCGATGTCGTGGGGGTCAACGGGGATGTAGGGGCAGGTCCAGCGGTGTTCGCCACGCTCCTTGCGGTAGGCCATGCCCTTTGCAATGGCGTCCTGATGGCTGCCGGAGAAGGCGGCGAACACCAGCTGACCGGCGTAGGGGGTGCGCTCGTAAATGTGCATCCGGGTCACACGCTCGTAGGTAGCGCAGATGTCCGGCATATCGGAGAAGTCCAGCTTGGGGTCCACGCCGTGGCTGTACATGTTCATGGCCAGCGTCACGGCGTCCACGTTGCCGGTGCGCTCGCCGTTGCCGAACAGGCAGCACTCCACGCGCTGTGCACCGGCCAGCACGGCCAGCTCTGCGCAGGCCACGCCGGTGCCGCGGTCGTTGTGGGGGTGGGTGGAGATGATCACGCTGTCGCGGTATTTCAGGTGCTTGTCGCAGTACTCGATCTGGTTTGCGTAGACATGCGGCATGCTCATTTCTACAGTGACGGGCAGGTTGATGATCATGGGGCGGTCCGGGGTGGGCTGCATGATGTCCAGCACGGCGTTGCACACATCCACGGCGTAGTCCACCTCGGTGCCGGTAAAGCTCTCGGGGCTGTACTCGAACAGGAAGTTGCCCTCGTACTCTTGGCTGAGCTGCTTGACCAGCTTTGCGCCGTCGGTGGCGATCTTCTTGATCTCCTCCTTGCTCTTGTGGAACACCTGCTCGCGCTGGGCCACAGAGGTGGAATTGTAGAAGTGGATCACCGCGCGGGGCGCGCCCTTGACGGCCTCAAAGGTCTTGCGGATGATGTGGTCGCGGCACTGGGTCAGCACCTGCACGGTGACATCCTCGGGGATCATGTTTTTCTCGATCAGGGTGCGCAGGAACTCGTACTCGGTGTCGCTGGCGGCAGGGAAGCCCACCTCGATCTCCTTGAAGCCGATCTTGACCAGCATCTGGAAGAACTCCAGCTTCTCTTCAAGGCTCATGGGCACGATCAAAGCCTGATTGCCGTCGCGCAGGTCCACGCTGCACCATGCGGGGGCCTTTTCAATGTGATCCTTCTTTACCCAGCTGTCATAGCCTGCGGGTACCGGGTAGTAACCCGGAGCGTACTTGGTTGCGTCCATCATTTTGCGCGTCCTCCTGAATATACACTTTTTACATACGAAAAGGCTCCCGTCTTTCAAGGCGAAAACCTTGAGAGACGAGAGCCTGTAAATTCAAACTACAGGGCACCCGTGGTACCACTCTCTTTGCTGCGCCTTTGGGCACAGCCGCTTTGCACGATCGGCTTTTTGCGGCGAATCGCTGCCCGGGTAACGGTGGGCGTCCGTCAGAGCCTACTTGTGTGTTCAGCTCTGCCGCTCAGGGGCCAGTAACCGAAACCCTCTGCACCCGCCTTGCACCAACCGGCGGCTCTCTGTACGCAGAAGAAAATCGTTTTTTCCCCGTCAACGCATTTGTGCTTTTTTCAAAGTAGAATCAGTTTAGCATAGTGCGCGGGCACTGTCAAGCAGATTGATTCATAGATAGGATGAAACAATTTCACAAAGCTGCCGATAGAATGTGCCAAAATTTGAGAGTGCTCTGCCGGGCATCAGTTTTTGGGAAACGCGGCGTTCCACACCTTGATCACCTTCACCTTGGTCACAAGGCCGTCGGGCTTGAAGGTGCTTTCGGTCTTGGCGTCCAGATAGCCCTGCTCGGCGCACCACTGTGCCGCTTTGGCCGTGTCGGCGTCGGCCACATCGGTAAAGGCGGGTGCAGCTGCGGGCTCGGGACGGCCTGCGGTGTTCCACACCAGCAGGGCCAGCTGGCCGCGGTTTGTGGGGATGGCTGCACCCTCGGGCAGGAGCTTATGCAGGATCACACGAGTGGCTGCCTGATAGCCGCCCCAAACGGCTGCACCGCCCACCATTACGGCGGCAAGGGCACCGCCTGCGTCTGCGGTGCTGCCTGCTGTATCTGCGGGCTCTTCCGATGCGGCCTTGGGCCGGATGGAAAGCGAACTGCCGCTGATCACTTCACCATTGGGCAGGTTTTCCAGTTCCTCTGCATCGGTGGAAGCCACATATTCGCCCGCATCGCTGGGGGTAAACTTTACGCGGCCAATGCCGCCCATAGTATTGTTCAGTGTCAGGCCCGAAGCCGTAACGTCCAGCAGGCAGTTCCTCTGCAACAGTGCATCGACCACGCGTCCGGTGATCGATACGCTGCCGGACGTTTTGATGGTCAGATCATAGTAGCAAATATCATCGCCGCTTGTGATCTCCACGCTGCCGTTGCACTGGATGCTGCCGCCGGCAAGAGGCTGTGTGCCGCCTTTCACGGTAACATTCCCTGCATTTGTGATCGTCAGCGTGCCGCTGAGTGCATTGCTGCCGGAAGAAATGATCTGCACCGCGCCATCGCAATCGATGGCAGCGTTGCCGTTGATTGCGATGACCGGGGCTTCGATGCTGAAATCGTTCACACCGGAAACATCCAGCGTGGGCTGTTTGCTCGTCAGCACCAAGCTGGGCTTCTGGCCGCCGGCCGCAGTGCCGGTAATGACCGCGCTGCTCCGGAGCGTGCTGCTGATGGTATAGGTGCCGGTGGTGGGCTCATAGGTTGCGGTAAGGTTCAGTGCGTCGCCGGTCATGTCAACAGCGCCGTCGCTCTTGCCGGTAAGGGTCACGGTTTGCTGTGTCGGGCCGCCTTTATCCACGGTGATGCTCAGGGTGGGCGTGGCCGGTGTGCCCTCTTCGATCTTCAGATATTCGCCGGTGATCTCGGTATTATTGGGCAGTGCAATGGAGTTGGTCTTTTCCACGTCCGTGTAGGCCACATAGCTGCCGCTGTCCGGCGCATGGAAGGTGACCTTGCCCACCTGTTTGTTGTATCGCGCATCCAAGATCACGCTTTTTGCCGTGACGGTGATGCCGTTCTTCGTAAGCGGCTTATTGTATGCCTGATAGCCTACGATCCGGAATTGTTCCGAAGCGGGCGCGTTCACCACCATGCTCTCGGCAACATAGCCTTCGGTATTGTCGAAAGGCTGCATGTAAATATCTCTGCTGCTTGTGCTGGTAATGGTCACTTTGCCATCTGCCGTTCCGCCGATCCAGATATAGCCGTTGGCGTTCACATCCAGATCACCGTAGATCTCCGAGCCGTTGCCGATGGTAACGCCCGTGGCGCTGGTGATTTCCACATCGTTCAGCTTTTGGGGCTTGATGCTTTTGCCGGGGCCTTTTGACTGGATGTCGAACTTGATATTGGGATATTGGCCGTTGCTCTGTGTGCCGGTAATGACCATATTATCGCCAAATGTTCCGGCAACAACATAGCGCTGCGCGCTGCTGTCGTAGCGGACCGTCACGTTCGTGCTTCCGGCTTTCAGCGTCTGGTTTGCGCTTTGGTCAAAACCGTAGTCCGTCTCACTGATGGTGATCGTCAGTTCTGCCGGGTCCGCGCCGGTGCCCGCTGCCAGTGCACTGAGGGGCGACGCCGCTTGCAGCAGCAGGCCAAGGCTCAGCAGCCCTGCAAGGAATTTCCGGGTACGTTGTCTCATAAAAGGGCCTCCTCTCATTCTTTGCCTTTAATATACCGCCCCCCCCGCATATTTTTCCGCACATACGAAACGGCCTTTAAACGACACGAATCGCCCGCTCCGGCGGCTCAAAAAGCCGCGCCTGCCGCTGCCCGCAGTGTCGGCCCTGCCTTAAAACCGCTGTGCGGCAAAGTGCCGTTCAATGCATTTTGCTGTCGATTCGTGACGCCGGATTCGATACGGGGGGGGTAAGTTATATGATAGGTACAAAGATATTTGTAAAAGGAGGCATCCCCCTTATGAAACCACGTATCCGCAAATTTTTAGCCGGGCTGTTAAGCCTTGGCCTGCTGCTGCAAGCGGCCAGCCCCCTCAGCGCATTGGCGGACAGCGGCACCAGCACAGCGCCGGGCCTTACCGTTACCGTCAACGACAAAGCCTATACGCTGGCCGTTGACAGCAATGGTCAGGTCTCGACGCCCAGCGGTTGGGCGGAGGCCGGCCTGCCCACTGTGAGCTACCGCGCTGATACCGGCTTTGTGTTCAGCGGGTGCTTTAAAGTGGATTCGCTTTCCATCACCGGCAATGGTAGCGAGGACGTTACCCTTGACGGCAGCAACTTCTGCGTTGCCATGACGGCGAGCGCAGGAGATATGACTGGCGACGGCCTGGTTATCTCCAAGGTCCAGAACGTCACCATAAAATCGAGCACCAATTACCCGCTGGTCCGCGGCAGTGTCAGCATTACCGCCAGCGGCAATGTGGACATCCAGAACAATTATACCAGCAGCTCGGACCTCCATGCCTGCATCAGCCAAAACTTGACCGTGGAGACGCCCGGTACCGTGACCGTGTTCTCCAATAAGGCACCGGCGGTTGCGAAAAAAGTCACCGTAAGAAATGCATCCTTTGTGGACCTGCGCGCCAACAGCAGTTACGGCGTGATCGGCGACAGCCGCAACGAAGGCTCTGCCAAATTTGACAGCTGCGGCTCCGTTGCGATCTCCAATATCTACCCTTTTAATGGCGGTGAAGCCCGCGCCATCTATAGCTCTCTGGCTGCTCCGCTGACGGTCACCCCCGATACGGATGTGGTGTACTCGGCAAAATCCAGCAGTTCGGGCTCGTACACGGTCGTTGAAGATGCTTCTGCCTGCAAAAACTACAGATACTTCAACATCGATTTTGCTTCGGCTTCCAGCCAGTGCAACATCACGGTCAACGGCCTGGCCGTCACCATGGGCAACAGGGGCAATATTGGCGGCACCGGTCTCGTCTTTACGCCTGCCGACGCCAGCAACCCCGGTGCAGGCGGCACGCTGACCACCACCAAAGACCTTGGCGGCACGCTGACCATCGTGGTTTCCGGCGCTGCGGAGCACAAGGTGGCTTTGAACCTGAATCATGCTGTGAAGGGCGTATACAGCCCCTACGGTTCAAACACCGCATTGGCCGTCACCGGCGCTTCGGACGTCACCCTCAACGGCTACATCGGCGAAGTTGTCAACGGCACACCTACTGACCTCGTGGTGCTGACCAATTGCAGCGGCACGCTCACCTACCGGAAAGCAGCCGCCGAGAACCGGCTTTACAACGTGAAGAATGGCGGCATCTACGTATCCCCCGCAGACCAGCCGGATACGTATACGCTGGAAATGGACAGCACCAAAACCGTTCAGCTCGGCCTGGGCAGCCCCAGCTATGTGAACCTGGACTACGGCAAAGCCTATGCAGATGCCGACTGTACAAAACCCATTCACTCTACGGGTGCTGCCCCCGGCTCCATCGTGTACCTGAAGGCCAACGCCGCCGGTACCAACCAGAAGTTCTATAAATGGGAGCCCCTCAGCGGCTCCGGCAACTCTCTGAAGGAAAAAGACCTTACTGTGGTAGACGCCGATGCGGGTATTTACTGCTTTACCGTCTCCGGCACCGGCAACACGGGCAACTACAATGCACAGGCTGTTTACAGCTACGGCTTTACCGTGCAGACCGACCGCACGGCGGGCACCCCTGCCGTGGAAGTGACCACCGCAAACATCACCAGCATTGCGGGCGAGGAAACCCTCAGCTATGACGTTACCAACAACAAGCTGAAGATAGGCTCCTTGCGGAATGCATCCCTCACCGTTACCGTGGATTCAGATGTAAACGACACCCTGGACGTGGAGGGCGACGAGATCACCGATGTCGTTGCGAACGCCAATAAAAAACTGACCGTCACCGGCGCACGCAATGTGACCGTGAAGAATCTGAACTGCGCCGCCGAGCTTGACATCACCGGCAATGTGACCTTTGGCGACGCCGATGCAAGCTCCTCTGCCGTGCGCGGCCCCATAAACATCAAAAATGCCAAGGACGTAACGCTTATCCACAACGGCGTGCAGTACGCTTCCACGCTTGGCAGCATCAAATGCAGCGGCAATGTGAACCTGACCAGCAGCTACGGCTTTGCGGGCGAAAATTATGCTTCGTACAGCATCACCACCACCGATGGCAATGTAACGGTCACCGGTGCGGTCTCCGGCACGGCAGATATCACCTGCAAGAACCTGACCATTGACGGCACCGGTACCGCTTCCCCCAGAGAAGACGTTGTGGGCACGCTGTACTACACCGGCCCCTTCACTATCCTGCGCGGCGGTGCGGATAGCAGCACCCGTGATTACCTTGCCAGCACGAAAAACGGTTACATCACTCTCAAGGGCGGCAGCTCTTCCGATGGTACCTACATCCGCTACATCACCACCTCCGATGAAAAACCGCACACCCTCACGCTGGGCCGGGATGTCTCGTTCGCAGCCGGCAACCGCAGCGGCACGGAGCGCTATGACCACGAGCGCGTTTCCGTTACGGCAGATTCCTCGGATACTTCCAGAACGCTGAAACGCTTTGTGTTCACCGGGTCGGATGACAACCAGGAGATCACCAGCGCGCTGCTCGACGCGATGGAGCTTTCCTACTCCGACGACGGCTACACGGTGTCCTTCTACATGCTGGACCGCGGCCTGACCGTGTCTGCAGAGTACACCAGCCTCCCGAAGCACACCGTCACCCTGCCCGCCGACGGCGGCGTTACGCTGGAAGGCGATACCGGCAATGGCGGCTTCTATCCGAGCCAGCCGGTCACCATCAAGGCAGCGGAAACAGACCCGGCAGATGCTTCCAAGGTGTTTGACCGGTTCGTATTTGAAAGGACCAGCACACCCGATAACACCCCGCTTACGGACGAAGAGCTTGCCGCGCTGGACCCCAAGCCGGACCCCAGCGATAAGACCAAGGTGACCATCCTAATGCCAGATTACGACCTGAGCATCAAGGTTGTGTACACGGCCCTGGAGTCCTACGGCTTTACGGTGAACGGCGTGGACGCCAACGCAAGCACCCTGCCCACCGGCCTGAGCTACGCAGACGGCAAGCTGACCGCCAGCACAGACTATAACGGTGCTTTGGAAATTGAAGTCACCAGCCCCACCTTAAAGCTGGATGTTGATTTGAAGTCCGTCAGAGGTGCCCTGACCCTGACAAAGGTGAACGACGTGACCATTACCGGCAAGGTGAACGGCGTGCTGACCGTTGGCAGCAAAACGGCGGCGGTGAGCGGCAGCGTTACCGTCAAGGGTATGCTCAGGGACGAAGCCAGGATCAACTGTGCCGGTGACGTACTGCTGGAAAATGACAGCAATTACGCCACCGCCGGGCTGCTCGTCTGGGGCGCCAGGGATGTAACGGTGCGCGCCAGCTGTGCCAACGCTTCCGCGATCAGCGGCGGTGTATCGATTACCTGCTCCGGCACCGTAGACCTTGAGAACACTTCTCCCAGCGGCGTGCGCGCCATTGGCAGCAACTGCAAACTTACCTACATCCCGGCAAATGGTGGTTCTTACACCGTAAAACTGGACGATGCCGATGCCGTTATTTCCAGCGAGTCTTCCTACACGCACCAGAATAGCGTGGAAAACGAAGTAAAGCACATCCTCATCACCCCCGCAAGCAGCGGCGGCAGCACCGACCCCGGTGACAATACCAACCCCGGCGGCGACACCGGCAGTTCTTCCGGCAGCGGTTCCGACGGCCTGGGCAACACAGGCGGTGCAGCTGCTGCGGCCATCGTGGGCGGTGCAGCCGTTTGGGGCGGCTATCAGGTAGCCACCCGCATCATCCTCAAGAATATCCTGCCTGCGGGCGCGGATATCCCCACCACCCGCGGCCAGCTGGCCCTGCTGGTGTGGAACGCCGCAGGCCGTCCCGAGCCCGCAGCTGCACCCGCCTTTACCGATGTGGCCGACGCCGACACGGCCAAAGCGGCCCAGTGGTGCGCCGAACAGGGCTATCTGGACGCCAAGACCGAAAGCACCTTTAAGCCCAATGGCCTTGTGACCAAGGTGAAGGTGATCAAGGTGTGGAGCAAGGCGTTCCCCACCAAGTAACAATATCTTTTCAAAAGGGAGAGCGACAAAAGCCGCTCTCCCTTTTCTTGTGCCTGTTTGTTAAGAAAATGCGAATTTTCCAAAAACTTCTCCTCGATTTGCTGTTCCGGCACTTTTGGCTGTGCTATACTACGCTCATAAGACCAAAAAAGGAGGAATCACCCTCATGAAAGAAGTCAAACCTTCCAAAAAGCCGCTGGCCATCTACTATGCCATTGTGCTGGTGATCCTGCTGCTGCTCAACCTTGTGCTGGTGCCGTGGATGAGCGAGCGTCAGGTAGAGGAAGTGGACTACGGTACCTTTATGACCATGACCGAGGAAAAAAACATCGGCCGTGTGGATGTGGAATCCAACCAGATCATTTTTACCGATAAAGAGGAAAAGCAGGTCTACAAGACCGGCCTGATGAACGACCCGGAGCTTACCCAGCGCCTGTATGACGCCGGAGCGCAGTTCTCCAGCGAGATCGTGGAGCAGGGGTCGCCGGTGCTCAGCTTCCTGATCTGGTTCGTGCTGCCCATCCTGCTGTTCAGCTTCATCGGCAACCAGATGAACAAAAAGCTGATGGAAAAGGCCGGAGGCGGCCCGGGTGCCATGATGTTCGGCGGCGTGGGCAAGTCCAACGCCAAGGTGTATGTGCAGTCCACCCACGGCATCCGTTTTGCGGATGTGGCCGGTGAGGACGAAGCAAAGGAAAATTTGCAGGAGATCGTGGATTATCTGCACGACCCCAGCAAGTACGAAAGCATTGGCGCATCCATGCCCAAGGGCATTCTGCTGGTGGGCCCTCCGGGCACCGGCAAGACCATGCTGGCCAAGGCCGTGGCAGGCGAATCCAATGTGCCGTTCTTCTCCATTTCCGGTTCCGAGTTCGTGGAGATGTTCGTGGGCATGGGCGCATCCAAAGTGCGCGACCTGTTCCGGCAGGCTAAGGAAAAGGCCCCCTGCATCGTGTTCATCGATGAGATCGACGCCATCGGCCAGAAGCGCAACAGCGGCAACATTGGCGGCAACGATGAGCGCGAGCAGACTTTGAACCAGCTGCTCACCGAGATGGACGGCTTTGAGGGCAACACCGGCGTCATTATTCTGGCGGCCACCAACCGGCCGGATTCGCTGGACCCGGCCCTGACCCGTCCCGGACGCTTTGACCGCCGCGTGCCTGTGGAGCTGCCCGACCTCAAGGGCCGCGAAGAGATCTTGAAAGTGCACGCCAAAAAGGTGGCGCTGGCCCCCGGCATCGACTTCAACACCGTGGCCCGCATGGCCTCCGGTGCCTCCGGTGCGGAACTTGCCAACATCGTCAACGAAGCGGCCCTGCGTGCCGTGCGTGCAGGCCGCAAGAGCGTGACGCAAGCCGACCTTGAAGAGAGCATCGAGGTGGTCATTGCAGGCTATCAGAAAAAGAACTCTATCCTCACCGATCAGGAAAAGTGCATCGTGGCTTACCACGAGATCGGCCACGCACTGGTGGCAGCAAAGCAGACAAACTCCGCCCCCGTGCAGAAGATCACCATCATCCCCCGCACCTCCGGCGCACTGGGCTACACCATGCAGGTGGACGAGGGCAACCACTACCTGATGAACAAGGAAGAGCTGGGAAACAAGATCGCCACCCTCACCGGCGGACGCGCCGCCGAGGAAGTGGTGTTCCATTCCATCACCACCGGCGCTTCCAACGACATCGAGCAGGCCACCAAGCTGGCCCGCGCCATGCTCACCCGCTACGGCATGAGCCCGGATTTTGACATGGTGGCGCTGGAAACCGTGAACAACCAGTATCTGGGCGGCGACACCTCGCTGGCCTGCTCGGCCCAGACCCAGCGCGAGATCGACCAGAAGGTGGTGGAGCTGGTCAAGGCCCAGCACGAAAAGGCCATCCGGATCCTCACCGAGAACCGCACCAAGCTGGACGAGCTGGCACAATATCTGTACCAGAAAGAGACCATCACCGGCGAAGAGTTCATGGACATCCTGAACCGCCCGGAAGAGCCGAAACCGACCGAACCGTAAAGGAAGTGTCTGCCATGCAAACCATTCTGCGCCAGCGTGCCGACCAGATCATTGCCGCAAGCATCCGGGCCGTTCTGCCGGATGCCGCCGTACAGCGCGCCTTGCAGCAGTTCCACCCGGAGGGCCGCATATTTCTGGTGGCCGCAGGCAAGGCCGCATGGCAGATGGCCCATGCCGCCGTGCAGGCCCTTGGCCGTGTGGACGGCGGCGTTGTAGTGACCAAATACGGCCATGTAAAGAGCCCGCTGCCGGGCATCATTTGCTGCGAAGCAGGGCATCCGGTGCCGGACGCGAACAGCTTTGCCGCCACCGCAAAGGCGCTGGAACTGGTGCAGGGCCTTTGCGCACAGGATACGGTGCTGTTCCTGCTTTCCGGCGGCGGCAGCGCCCTGTTTGAAGCGCCGCTGCTGCCTGCCGGGGAACTGCAAGATATCACCGCCCGGCTGCTGGCCTGCGGTGCCGATATCGTGGAAATGAACACCATCCGCAAACGGCTCTCCGGCGTGAAGGGCGGGCGCTTTGCCCAAGCCTGCGCACCGGCAAAGGTGTACAGCATCGTGCTCAGCGATATTCTGGGAGACCCGCTGGATATGATCGCCAGCGGCCCGGCTGTGCCGGACACTTCCACCTGCGCGCAGGCCCTTGCCATTGCACAAAAGTACCATTTGAACCTGTCGCAGCAGGCCAGCGCCCTGCTGGCGCAGGAGACGCCCAAGACGCTGACAAACGTCACCACCCGCATCACCGGCAGCGTGCGCCAGCTGTGTGCCGCTGCCGCCGAAGCCTGCCGGGCGCTGGGCTATGAACCGGTGCTGCTGACCGACCGGCTCTGCTGCGAAGCCAGCGATGCCGGCAGCTTCCTTGGTTCCATTGTGCGCACCCACGCAGGGCAGGGCAAAAAGCTGGCCTTTCTGGCCGGCGGCGAGACAGTGGTACACCTGACCGGCACCGGCCTTGGCGGACGCAATCAGGAATTGGCGCTTGCCGCTGCACCCGCGCTGGACGGCCTTGCAGGCTGCTGCGTTTTTTCGGTGGGCAGCGATGGCACCGATGGTCCCACCGACGCTGCCGGAGGTTATGTGGACGGCTGCACCGCCGCCGCGCTGCGGGCCAAAGGGCTGAACGTTTTCCGCACTTTGCAGGCGAACGACGCCTACCATGCCCTGCGGGCCGTGGACGGCCTGATCCTGACCGGTCCCACCGGCACCAATGTCAACGATATTGCGGTGGCGCTGGTGGAATAAATTTTTCTGTAACACACAAATGGGGCTGTTGCAAAATAGCTCTTTGAAAAAATCATGCACAAAACCCGGAACCTTTTCTCGGCCAAAACGGCTCAAAAAGGGCTCCGGGTTTCTGATTTTACGTTATTTCTTTGTGCAAGTTGCTATCGCTTTTTTATTTTGCAACAGCCCCTTTGCGTTTACTGTTTCGGGAAGGCCCGGCTCCACACTTCAATGACGCGGTACTTGGTCACGTGGCCGCCGGGTCGGAAGGTACCGTCCTCTTTCACGCTCAGATAGCCCTGTTCGGTGCACCACTGGGCCGCTTGGGCCAGTTCGGCATCCGTCACATCCGCAAAGGCGGGGGCATTTTCCGGCTCCGGACGGCCTGCGGTGTCCCACACCAGCAGGGCCAGCTGGCCGCGTTGCGTCGGGATGGCTGCGCCCTCCGGCAAAAGCTTATGCAGGATCACGCGGGTGGCCGCTTCGTAGCCGCCCCAGACCACTGCGCCGCCCACCACGACGGCCGCAATGGCACCGCCCACCTTGGCCGCATCACCGGCTGCATCGGGAATGCCGCTCCAATGGGCGGTCAATTCCACATCGCCTGCGGGCATCTGGAACCGGATGCTCTCGTTTTGCAGCACGCTCTCTTCCAGCGCAAAATCTTCGGGGGCCGCGTCCAGAGTCCAGCCCTCAAACACGGCACCCGCCGCCGGTGCTGCCGCCGTCACGGTGACCCAGCTGCCGGGGTAGGCTGTCCCGGCCGAGGCAAAGCCGCCGTGCACCCGGACGCTGCCTGCATCCGACGCCGGACGGATCTGCACGAAGCAGTACTCCGCCGCAGACGTATATTCCTCACCCGCAGACTGCTGCAGGGTGTCGCTGGTGCCGTCCGCCTGCTGCCAGAACACACGGTAATCTGCCCCCTGCGCCTGCCGGTACACAACGCCCTGCGGGATGCTGTTTCCTGCTTCGCTGCCGGCAAGCTCCACCGCACCGCTGGCCGTGATCTCTGCAGTGCTGCCAAACATTGCGTTCCGGCCCCCGCTGTGCAGCCGCACATCGTTTGCCTGCGTCAGAGCAAAGCTGCCCTGTGCCACCGGCCCGCCGGACGTGATCTCCACATCACCAAAGGCCGCAATTTCACAGTTTCCGCCTACGGCAGCGGCTTCGCTCTGGGTCGTTACGGTAACTTTACCGCCGAGTATCTCCAGGTTTCTTTCCACGGCACCGCCCTGCCGGTTGACGAGCTCCACATTGCCGGTGCAGTCGATCTTCAGATCACCCGCCGTACCGGCGTGAATGGTTACATCCTGCATCCCGCTGAAGCTCAGCTTTTCCTGCGTCAGAACATCGGCTTCATTATTCAGTTCAATGCTCGTGCTGCCGCTGCCCTGAAACTCGGTCTCCTGATCAAACGGCTGGGCATCCACGCCCGCCGTAAAGGTAAACGTGTCATTTGCTGCATTATAGCTGCCGGTATAGCCGCGCAGCACCGTGCCGACATTGTTGGAGGTGACCGGCGTAGTTCCATAACGCCGACGGATGTTCAGGCCGTAATACTGTCCGCTGACACTGTTTTCCTCCACATCACCGCTGTCTGTGCGGGTCTTCAGGGTCACATTGCCCGCCAGCGCACCCGTTTCCAGCCCGTCGATCCAGCGGCCATTGCCGCCGCGCCGGATCAGAGTCACTTCGCCGCCATAAATACAGCAGTTTGAGTACCCTCTGTCGTATTCCCCACCCTCGCCAAGGGCCGCGCGGTTCAAACCGCCCACCACCGTCACATGTCCGTCGTTGATGAGGATGGGGCTGGAACCCACGCCATCCGCCCCGCCGATGCCGGCCGCCTTATCACCGCCAACGACCGTGATGGTACCGCCGTTGATGGTAACACTGCCGCCAGCGTAGCCGCGCGTTGCGGCACCAATGCCGGCACCTCTGCCAACGCCCGTCGCTTCCAGCGAGCCGGTGCCGTCCAGAACCAGCAGGCAGGCTGCACCGGTATCCCGATTGTGCAGGATCCCGGCACCATCGCCGTTCTCGCTTTTCAGCACATTCGTGCCTTCCAGCACCAGTTCCACCGTGCAGTTCGTGCCGCCCTCGATCTTGACTGCACCGCCGCCTCCGCTATTGGTGTTGGTGATGTGCAGATTCCGCAGGGTCACACGGGTGGTGCCGCCGTATGCCACGATCTCCAGTGCTGTTCCGCTGCCCTCGCCGGTAATGATGGGCGCGTCATCCTCGCAGGTGACGCCGTTCTGGGTCACCTGTGTGCCGTCCACGCGGATGCTGCCCCTGCCAACGTCATACACATGGGGTTCCGGTTCCGGCACAGTGCCGCTTTCGGCCAGCACCGGCACACACAGGCTGATGCTCATACACAGCACCACAAGGGCCGCCGTACACCGCCGCCAAAGGTTTGCACGCTTCATAGTTTTTCCTCCTTTTTCGTCTGTGTCTGTATCCGGTTCCAGTATACCATTTTTTCCCTGCTTTGGGGAGATACCCTGCGCGAATCCCTTTTAAAACAGCGTGAAAAAGCAAAATCCCCGGCGGGGCTTTCGCTCTGCCGGGGGGGTCTGCAAGTATTATGAAAGATCAGTCCTTCTTCTCTGCTGTGCGGGCAAAGAAGTTGGCGAGGATGGCACCGGAAATGTTATGCCACACAGAGAACACAGCGCCCGGGATGGTTGCCAGCGGATACTGTGCAAAGTGTACAGCTGCCAGAGAGGTGGCAAGGCCGGAGTTCTGCATACCCACCTCGATGGAGATGGCGCGGCACTTGGTGGAGTCCAGCTTGAGCAGCTTGCCCACGCCGAAGCCGGTGAGGTAGCCCAGCAGGTTGTGCAGGATCACAACAACGAGGATCAGCAGGCCGCTGGTCATGATCTTGGCGGAGTTTGCAGAAACCACGGCGCAGATGATCAGCACAATGGCAGTGGTGGATACCAGCGGCAGCACGCGGACGGCGTTCTGGGTGAACTTCTGGAAGAAGTGGTTCACCACAAAGCCCAGTGCGATGGGCACCAGCACCACCTTGACGATGGACAGGAACATGCTCATGGGGTTCACATCCACGCGCTGACCGGCGTACAGCAGGGTGAGCAGCGGAGTGAGGAACGGAGCCAGCACGGTGGAAACGGCGGTCATGCCAACGGACAGCGCAACGTCACCCTTGGAAAGGTAGGTCATAACGTTGGAAGAGGTTCCGCCGGGGCAGGTGCCCACCAGAATGACGCCGATGGCAAGCTCGGTGGGCAGGTGGAAGATCTGGGTCAGCGCCCATGCCAGAAACGGCATGAGGGTGAACTGTGCAATGCAGCCGATGATCACGTCTTTCGGGCGGCTGAACACCACCTTGAAGTCCTCGGGCTTGAGGGTCAGGCCCATGCCGAACATCACGATGCCCAGCAGGTTGTTGACCCACGCGGTCTTTACCACGCTGAACGTGCCCGGGAAGAACAGGGCAAGCGCTGCCACCACAATCACGATGGCGGCCATGTACTTGCCTACGAAGTCGCTTACTTTTTCTAATGTTTTCATGATCAATTCTCCTTTTCCTAAACAAAAACGCCTTTGTCCCCTACAATTCGTAAGAGACAAAGGCGTAAAAGTTCCTCTGCGGTACCACTCTTATTGCCGGCAAAGGCCGGCCACTCAGTGCACGTCCAACAACGCGCGGCCCTTGATAACGGAAGCCTGCCGTTCCCGCTTACTGGGGCCCCAAAGCCCATTCAGCCGGAAAGCTCGGAGAGGATCTTCCCACGGACGCCCTGCACTGCCTTGCATCGACCGGCAGCTCTCTGTAGCATTCTTTCCGGGTACTCTTTCTCGTCATAGCCGAAATATTTCTGATGGCATGGAGTATACTCCCCCGCACGGAGAATGTCAATAGAACGGGGCCTTCTGTTTTTTCATGCGGTTCAGCTGACAGGTGAAGGCAGTTCACGCTTTATTCTGCTGCATTCCGGCCGCGATCATGGACCGGATGCTCGTCTCTGCACCAAAGAAATACTCCTGTTCGGTCAGGTCCTCTTTGTGTGCTTCATACTCATCCTGTAGCCGTTTTTCGAGCTGTTTCAGCTTTTCCGGCGGAACGGCCTGACCATTGTTTTGACAGAACGCCCTGAGCCGTTGCAGCTGATAGCTCAGCACACCGTAATTTTCCCATTTTGCTTCTATGAGGAACTCCACCGCTTTTTCTGCGCTGTTGTGCTCCTTCAGGCAGCTTTCAAAGGTCTGCGGACTTTTCCGTTTTTGAAAAAACTCCACCACGTCTGTGCAAGAAGACAGGTTCTCCACACCGCGCTTTGCTTTTTGGAGCAGGTCGTAAAGGATCTTATTTTCCTCATGCTCCCTGTCCATGCCTTTCAGCATTCCTGAGCCTACCAGCATACCTTCTATGCGTTCCAGCATTTCACTGTAGAGCAAGTCTGCCGTTTCCGGCGGTCTCCAGTCCTTCTGCGTGATCTCACACATCACGTCCCAGTATTCCGCACACAGTTCGTCCGGCTTCTCGGAAAGCCCTTTGTCCACCTCTTCCAGCCTGCGAAGCTGGTACTCCTGCTCTGTGTTCTGCGCAACGGCCCACAAAAGCTGTATCAGCTGTTTCAGGACCCACATCCGGTACTTCTGCTCATATGCTTTCAGTTTCAGGCTGGCGTTGGCCTCAATGGAATAGCCGGGCACATTTTCTCTTTCACAGTAGACTTCGTAAAACACGCGGTATGCATTGCTTGCTTCGTACCAGCTGTATTCTACGTAGGACGCCTTATTCAGCGCCTGCGGGAAAAAGCTCTCCCCCTTTTTCCGCAGGGCTTCCGCATCCTTTTTGGCTGCAAAAGCAAAGAGTTCCCACAATAGGGCTTCCTGCTTTCCGTCCCGGCGTTCTTTGTCCAGCACATAGCACAGCAGGTCCGTATAATCCTCTTGGGACATTGTTTCGCAGCGTTGTGCCTTAAAATCTTCTTCCAGCTTTTGCGGCCTTTCTTCGTAGGATATCAGCCGGGCATCGCCATTTCCTCTGCCCTGAAGCACGGCATCGACCTGACGCAAAAGCTGCTGCCGCCGATACGAACCGCCCGCTGCCTCCGAGCTGCCAAAGAGCGCGCCCAACACGTTCTTCATTAGCGTTTGGGCGCCGCTGTCCAGTGACTGCCGGTACCCTTCTGTAAAATAGCGCGCTGTTCCCTGCTGCCAAAGCGGAAACACCTCTGTGCAGTGCCATACCTGTACATAGGCCGTCAGCCAAAGCACCTCTTTGATCCGCACTGCATCCAGCGCATCGGCATTCTGCACGCGCACCGGTTCCTCAATTTCCCCGGTGCACCATGCGCAAAAGCACCGCTTCCAATCATCCAGCAAAGCTGCATAAAACCGGCGCACTGCCCGCGGGTTTGAAAAGTTTTCCTGCAATGTCTGCCGAACCGCCTCTGTGCTGCGCAGTTCCTCTGCACAGCGCTTCCGATAGGCATCCGCCGTTCCGTCCTTCCGTGCATGTTCCGGCGGCTGTTCCCGCTGCAAACCCTCGATCTTTGTTTCCAGACCGTCCATCACGGTTTTGTAGAGTTCGCCCGGCCACGCAAATGCCTCCTGCACCTTCAAAGGTTCCCCCGTATCCTTCTCCCGTTCCATCTCTTCCATGATCTCTTCCGGCGTCACCTGTACCAGCTCCACACGGCGGTTGAAGAATTTTTCAAAGAACCTCTCATCCACCTCGTTCTCCCGGCCCTGTTCCAGCAGCTTGTCGTAATCGGTGAGGAAGATCGGCACACAGTTGCTCAGGGTGCCCGCCTCCCGGATAAATGCAATGAACTGCCGGATCTTTTCTGCATTCTCGCACCGTTCAATGTCGTCCACTACCACCAGAAACAGGCTATCGCCCATCGTCTGCTGAATGATTTTATCCAGCGCATCCCGTTTTTCACGGTAATTCTCTGGTGTGCGGAAAAGTCTTGTGCCCAGAATACCGGAAGTCTCCTGCGTCGTCAGGCTGGCCGCAGCTGCCTGCAAAAACTTTTGGTATTCGCTGGAAAGGCCCACATAGGCACCGCGCTTTTTCAGTTCGCGGCGGATCTCGCCAAACAGGTACTGCAACAGGTTTTCCAGCGAGTCCATCTCCATGGCGCGGATCCAGATCACACAGTCATTTTTCTTTTTCTGGTTCAGTTTATCGATCACCCCGTTGAGAAAAGAGGTCTTGCCGCTGCCCCACTCGCCGGTCACGCAGAGCGAATATCTCTTTTTCCGGTTCGCGTCGATCCAGTCCGCCAAGCGCCCGGCTTCCCCTTTGCGCGGGCCGATCAACTGCGCATAGGTCGTGGTCGGCCCAAAGGGGTCCTCTTGCCGGGCCGCAGCCGCAGCAGGCTCCAGCCTGTACAGCAGGCTTCCAACAGCCCCCGCGCACAGCAGCCAGCACCATACGCCGTTGCCGATGTCAAGGGGCACCGTGCCGCTCAGCAGCACCGCCGCCACAACCGCCAGTGTCCAGATCCCCTCCAGCTGCAACAGAAAGTTCAGCCAGCTCTCCCGCCCGCTTTTCAGGCAAAAGCTGCGCGCTGCGGCAGCCAGAAGGCCCACCATGCCCAGCACGCTGTACTGCATTATTTTTCCGGCTGCCGTATGCAGTGCCGTTTGTTCCGGCAAAAAGTATCCGCTGCCCGCCATATACAAAAGCAGGGTATACAGGGCAGCTGCCATGATCGTCTTTTTCAGTTCCCGCTCATGCTTCCCGTACCAGCCTTTGCACGTTTCTCCAAGACTTTTGTGTCCGGCAGGGCGCTTGTTTTCTGCACCGGGTGCCTTCTGCGTTTTCTGCCGCCGGCCGCAGGCGCCCTTCCATGCATCCCACCGTATGGCCACAGCGCACATCAGCGCCCACAGCACCCAGCCGATGGTAAACAGCAGCACACCCCATTCTTTGCTGCCTCTGCTGACCCATAAAAACGGAAACTCGATCTTCATTTCTACACCCTCACACGCATGTTTCTGGCACCGTCAACGGACACTTTTACCCTCTATAGCATAGCGTGCTTTGGGCCAGCTTTCAACATCTTTCTGCAAAATTGGTCCAAATCTCTCCCCGAATGCAGCAAAGCCGCCTGCCCTTGCGGGCGGACGGCTTTGCCTTCGTATTTTATTGTATCACGACCGCTTTCAAAGAGCAATCGTTCCCGCAAATTTTCAGCCCGTACAGCAAAAAATGCGCCCTGTACACATTTCGGTACAGGGCGCATTCATTATGCCGGAATCAGTTGCAGCACTTCTTACAGAGCAAAGTAGCGCTTTGCGTTGTCGAAGCAGATGCCCTTGACGATCTTCTCCAGAGCCTTCTCGTCGTTGGGATACTCGCCGTCCTCGACCCACTGGCCGATGATGTTGCACAGGATGCGGCGGAAGTAGTCGTGACGGGTGTAGCTCAGGAAGCTGCGGCTGTCGGTGAGCATACCGACAAAGTTGCCCAGCAGGCCCAGATTTGCCAGACTCTTCATCTGGTTCTCCATGCCGATCTTCTGGTCGTTGAACCACCATGCGGAACCGTGCTGGATCTTGCCCGGCACCTCGCTGCTCTGGAAGCAGCCCAGAATGGTGCCGATCTGCTCGTTGTCAGCAGGGTTCAGGCTGTAGATGATGGTCTTGGGGCACTCGTCGGTGTCGTTCAGGGCGCTCAGCAGCTGGGCGATCTGGCCGCCGCAGGTGGTGGTGTTGATCATATCAAAACCGGTGTCGGGTCCCAGCAGGGCGTTCATCTTGCGGTTGACGCCGCGCAGGCAGTTGTAGTGCAGCTGCATGGCGATGTTCAGGCGGTGATACTGCTTGCCCAGATGGATGAGGATGTAGGTCTGGTACTTCTCGGCTTCCTCGGTGGTGCAGCTTTCGCCCTTCATCACCTTCTGGTAAATGGCGTTGACCTCTTCCTTGGTGGCCTCACGGTAGGGGATGTAATCCAGACCGTGGTCAGAAGCACGGCAGCCCATCTCGGCAAAGAACTCAATGCGCTTGGTCAGGGCGTCGGTCACGCAGTCGATGCAGGCCAGCTTTTCCTTGCCCACAACAGCAGCCAGCTTGCCCATGTACTCGGCAAAGCCGGGCTTGTTGATGTTGATGACCTTATCGGGACGGAAGGAAGGTGCCACGGTGAACTTGATGGTGGGGTCTTCCTTGATCTTCTGGTGCCACTCCAAGCTGTCGATGGGGTCGTCGGTGGTGCCGATGAACGCAACGTTGGACTGCTCGATCAGGCCGCGGACGGTCAGCTTGGGGTCATGCTGGAGCTTGTCGTTGCACAGGTTCCACACTTCCTCAGCGGTGTCACCGTTCAGCACGCCGTCGTAGCCAAAGAACACGTGCAGCTCCAGATTGGTCCAGTGGTACATGGGGTTGCCGATGGCCATGGGCAGAGCCTCGGCAAACTTCTGGAAGCGCTCGCGGTCCGGCTTATCACCGGTGATGTACTCCTCGGGCACACCGTTGGAACGCATCACGCGCCACTTATAGTGGTCGCCGAAGTAGCTGCCGTCCGGGTTGCGGCCGCCCAGCCACACCTGAGCGATGTTGTCAAAGCGGCGGTTCTCGTAGATCTCGCGGGGAGGGATGTGGCAGTGGTAGTCGCAGATGGGCATGCCGGCTGCATAGTCGTGATACAGATGCTGAGCAGTGGGAGACTGGAGCATGAAGTCCTTGTCCATAAATGCTTTCATGGGTCGATAACTCCTTTTTCTGTGATGGTGTTTGTTAAATTTCCGTCAAACGTTGTGTACAACGGGACACGCGCCTGCACGGGCAGGTTTTGCTTACCTTTAGTATAGCGGAAAACGCCCATGTATACAACTGAAAAAGTGACAAATTTTCTAGCACACAATTGTGCTTTTCGCTGGAAATGCCCCAAAATGCCACCTTAGGGCTAAAAATATTGCACAAAGCCCTTGACTTATTTGTATACAACAGCATAAAATAAGGGTAAGAGACGGAGGGCAGAAAAAGCGGCTCTCCGGTGAGCAAAGCAAGTTTATAAAGGAGATCAACAAGATGGAAACTTTGAACTACAAGGTTCTGGAAGGCACCGGCTACAACGGCTACATCCTCAAGGATGCACCTGTCAAGGTCATGCAGTTCGGCGAGGGCAACTTCCTGCGCGCTTTCGTGGACTACTTCTATGATATCGCAAACGAGAAGGCCGGCTACAACGGCAAGGTCAAGCTGGTGCAGCCCATCGGCAACTTCCCCCAGATGGCAGACTGGATCAACGAGCAGGAGGGCCTGTACACCCTGTACCTGCGCGGCAGCGAGAAGGGCCAGAAGGTCGATGCCAAGCGCGTGATCTCCTGCGTGTCCGACTGCGTGTGCCCCTACATCGACGGCAAGTGGGACGAAGTGCTGGAGCTGGCACGCTCTGAGGATCTGGAGACCATCGTTTCCAACACCACCGAGGCCGGCATCGCCTATACGCAGGGCGACAGCCAGTTCGATCAGGTGCCCCCCAACAGCTTCCCCGCAAAGCTGACCCGTGTGCTGTTTGAGCGCTACAAGGCATTCAACGGCGCTGCCGATAAGGGTCTGGCCATCCTGTCCTGCGAGCTGATCGACAACAACGGCAAGGAATTGCAGAAGTGCTGCAACAACTACGCCAAGGACTGGAATCTGGAGCCTGCCTTCATCGACTGGATGAACAACGCAAACACCTTCTGCTCCACTCTGGTGGACCGCATCGTTCCGGGCCGCATCCGCGACCCGCAGGAGCTGGCCGCTCTGGAAGAGGCCAACGGCTACCACGATACCGTTCTGGACGTGGGCGAAGTGTTCGGCGTGTGGGTCATTGAAGGCCCCGCAGAGCTGGAGGACAAGCTGCCGTTCAAGAAGGCCGGCGTCAACGTCATGGTCGTGCCCGACGTCACCCCCTACAAGAAGCGCAAGGTCCGCATCCTGAACGGTGCCCACACCGGCTTCGTTCTGGGCGCATATCTGGCCGGCTTCGACATCGTGCGTGACTGCATGCACAACGACACCATCCGCGGCTTCATGAACAAGATGCTGCACGAGGAGATCATCCCCACCCTGCCGCTGGACAAGAAGGATCTGGAAGAGTTCGCTTCCGCTGTTGAGGATCGCTTCAACAACCCCTTCGTCAACCACGAGCTGATGAGCATCTCCCTGAATTCCACCTCCAAGTGGAAGGCCCGCAACATGCCTTCTTTCCTTGCTTATATCGACGAGCAGAAGCAGCTGCCCAAGTGCCTGACCATGTCTCTGGCCGCTTACATCGCCTTCTACTCCAATGACATTCAGGAGCGCACCGCCGACGGCCTGATCTGCAAGCGCACCGCAGGCAACACCTACAAGATCCAGGATGATGCATGGGCTCTGGACTTCTACTATGCACACAAGGACGACACCGCTGCCCAGCTGGTGCACGCTGTGCTGACCAACACCCAGATGTGGGATCAGGATCTGACCAAGATCGAGGGTCTGGAGGCCGCTGTGCTGGCAGACCTCGAGAAGATCCGCACCGAGGGTGCCGAGGCTGCTTACAAGAGCTGCCTGTAAGCCTGAAAAATCAACCTACCCGCACAACAAAGGGCTGCTGCTTTGGGCAGCAGCCCTTTTGTGCTTTTAATTGTCAATAAGGAGAACAACTATGCCGCAGGCAATTCATATCAGCCCCATCGACAACGTGGTCGTTGCTCTGCACCCCATTGCCAAGGGCACGCTGGTGGAAGTGGACGGCCTTGCCGTGACTGCTCTGGAGGACATCCCGCAGGGCCACAAGATGGCAGTCAAGCCCATCAAGAACGGCGAGAACGTGATCAAGTACGGCTTCCCCATCGGCCACGCCACCGCTGACGCCGCTCCCGGCAGCTGGATGCACACCCACAATGTGCACACCAACCTGTCCGGTGAGGTGGAGTACAGCTACAATCCTTCGCCCGATCTGGCTCCGCTGCCCAAAGTGCAGCCCGAGACCTTTATGGGCTTCCGCCGCAAGGATGGCCGTGCCGCCATCCGCAATGAGATCTGGATCATCCCCACCGTGGGCTGCGTCAACGACATCGCCAAGAAGATCGTTGCCGACAATCAGGATCTGGTCACCGGCTCCATCGAGGGCCTGTACACCTTCACCCATCCCTTTGGTTGCAGCCAGACCGGCCACGACCACGCACAGACCCGCAAGCTGCTGGCTGCGCTGGTGCGCCACCCCAATGCCGCCGCCGTTCTGGTGCTGCATCTGGGCTGCGAGAACTTGCAGCACGACCAGTTCGTAGAAGAGCTGGGCGAGTACGACCACGACCGCGTGAAGTTCCTCACCTGTCAGGAAGTGGACGACGAGTTCACCGCCGCCCGCGATATCCTCAAGGAGCTGGCCGCTTACGCCGGGCAGTTCAAGCGTGAGCCCATCCCCGTGTCCGATCTGGTGGTCGGTATGAAGTGCGGCGGCTCGGACGGCCTGTCCGGCATCACCGCCAACCCCACCATTGGCCGCTTCTCCGACATGATGGGCCAGCGCGGCGGCTCCACCGTGCTGACCGAGGTGCCCGAGATGTTCGGTGCAGAGGGCTTCCTGATGGACCGCTGCATCAACCGTGATGTGTTCGTCAAGGCCGAGCACATGATCAACGGCTTCAAGGATTACTTCATCAGCCACA
>ERZ1026898.509-NODE-509-length-23541-cov-18.054288_pt1 | contig 23541 bp, 34 predicted proteins | sample MGYA00380178_ERZ1026898 | MGnify/ENA primary metagenome ERZ1026898 (study PRJEB33269, sample SAMEA4719814) | human gut metagenome | biome: human-associated habitat; feature: organic feature; material: feces | place: Cameroon | collected 2013-10 ...
GTTTCCACATTCTTCTTCAAAGCAGCGATATTATCATCAATGCTCTCCTTCTTAACCCTCTCAACAATGCTTGCATTCTTGTTACAATTAACAATTTTGAGGGATTTGGCAGCAGTATTTGTAGTTACATCATACGTTGCATATCCATCTGTAAACTGCAAAGATTTCTCTCCAATGGAACTGTCCTCTGTTCTTGCTTGAATTGTATATGCAGCAGTTATAGGCTCAGAAAGTTTAATAGTGATAGTGCCACCATACTTGACAATAGTACCATCAATAGGGATAGTCACGGAATTTGATTCTGAGGTATATGACTTCTTCACAATATCCTTCTCTCCACCGTGAATGTCCTTTGATAAGTCACTCATTTTGCTTCCCACTTCATCCAAAGCACCCTGAACAGTTGCAGCATCAAGGTTTGATGATGTATTGTCATAGGTTACAGCAGTAGCTACACTGGCTCCACCAGTAGCAGTTACACCTTTGACAAGTTCAGTAATCTGATCATCTCTTGTATTGAGTTTAGCCATATTTGCATCTAAGGAGGTGTTCTTAGCATCCTGAGCAGATTTATTGGCAGTAATCTGACTTTGATTGCTTTCTATCTGATTGGTATGATCAGATACAGTAGAGCTTAATGATTCGTGCTTGGAGCTTAAATCATCGTGTCTTGAATTGATGTCTTGGATTTCCTTCTCAACAGTCTGCGTATCTCCTTCAAGAAAGATTTGCTTGGCTGCACCTAGCTTGCCTTTCTTGGTTTTAACCTCAATTTCGTCTGTTAAATTTATACTCATAGTCTTATCTTTATACGTTTATGATATTACTAAATTCCATGTAGCTGGAGTGAGAGGATTGGCTGTTCTATATGCCTTGAAACTGCCTAGAGTGTTGGTGATAGTCTGAGGAGCTGCAAGGGTTACATCAAATCCTGCACTGGTTACACGGCTGATTGAGAGATAGCTAGGTACTACAAGCCAGATGTAATCATTATCCTTGTTGGTTACCTTTGGATTGAATGATACTCCTGTGGATGATACCTTGCTGAGGGTATTGAGGATTTCAGCGGTCATTGTGTCTGCTGGGTTTCCTCCATGATAGCAGAGATAGCGAGTCTGTGATGTGCTCTTGCCAGTTCTACCCTTCTTGCCAACCTCAAACTTGAAGATTTCCCTTGATCCTTCTATCGGAGTGGATAGGTTTCCACTGGATGCAGGGGTGTCTGAAAGAGACTTTGGGGCGGCATCATTAATCTGCTTACTGATAAGGAGAGTATCAGGTATGAGTGGCTTGCCATCACTGATGATGGAATAACGAACATCTGTCTGCATTGAAACTACATTTTGATTGAGACTGAATCCAAGAGTAATAGGATAAACCGTATCATTCAGCTTGGCTAAGTTCTCATCCACATTCTGAATACTCTCTACCAATTCTTCAGGAAGACCAGTGGCAGCTGCTATTGTCTGCCGGAGTTCAGGATCAAGCTTCTCCACACCAATCGTTCTATCCTTCAATTTGTCTTTGGTGATGGAGTTCACCGCTAACTTCTCATTGGTGACACTTCCATCTTCCAGTTTCTCGTTGCTGACAGAACTATCTTGGATGTTGCCATTTCCTACTGAATCAGCAGCAAGCTTCTCGTTGGTGATAGCACCATTCTTGATCTGCTTAGTCTCCAACTCATCTGATACATTTACCTTTCTGTCGAGTGTGTCCTTTACGGATTCACCCGACTCCTCGTCCTTGATGTACCTAGAATATGTCAGAGTCTCGTCTTTGCGTCCACTGATCAGGATGCTATTGTACTTTTTCTTTTCTGCCATATTATTCTTTAAGTTTAATTTGATATTCGTTATCGTCACCAGTTACCAGTTCGTCTGACCAATAGTAGTAGAGGTCACCCAGTTTGGTGGTGTTCATGGAAGCTTCAAAACCACACTGCTGAAAGATGAGCGGCTGTCGGCTGACAAACCAGATGTATGGTTTCTCGTCTGTCGTTTCGATGGTGAGAGTCTTGCCAACAAGCGAATCTTCCAGCAGCGTGATGTCTTCCATATTCAGCTCGCTCATATCCTTGGCGGCAGATGCACCATAGTAGCTTGCATTGACGGTTCCGCTTGCAGTGATGGTTACATAACCTGATACGGCTGGGATGATAATCTTGTGGGTATCGCTATTGTAATACTCCTCGGTCACATCCTTGCCATTCATCAACACCTTGACCATACCGATGCTGAATCCCTGAATAGGCATAATCTCTGCTTCCAGCTTCTTTCCGTTACTGATAGCACCATTCAGCATAAAGTTCTCCTGATTCTCCACCAGTTGTGTCTCACCATTGATGGTGTAGCTGAACTTGGCATTGTGGACGATGAAGGAGATAGGGCAAGTTGACTGGTTATCTGTGACGATATAATAGCGGAGGTCGAACAATCCTGTATGCTCGCCTTCAACAATACCTACTGGGATATTGCTCTGTGAATTATGATCTACGATTCTCAGAAGGTTGCGCTCGATGCTGACCATTTCGCAGCCTTCATATTTCCACGAAACCTTGATGTTGTAGTTTCCTAGTTCAAGAGTCGGTGGAATGTCGCAAATCAGGATGTTTCCTTGGATTCCTGCAACTTGAATGGGAACGGAAACCGTATCACAGAAACAGCCATGCAGTTCCACTTTGATGTCGGTAGCCAGATTCATATCGAAGTCGATGAGTCTCTGAAACTCCTTCGATACGTCCATCTTCCGCACCAAGACGTGAAGCTTGAAGCTATTTCCTTGCACAATTTTATAAATCATATTTTGATACACATTATTAATAATAGCGCAAAGATAGGCAGAATTTTCTCTACCTATCCTTTATCCGTTTATTTATATGGGATTTTTTAGATTAACCCCTTCCATCGTAGGAACTTGCGCTTGCGGCTGCGCTTTCCTCTCTCGCTCTTGCAGTTGGTATGATAGACACAATCACGGAAGAGGTCTCTCGACTTCATGTCCTTATCTACCAGTTTGGTCTTCTTGAATGCCTCGAAGAGAGGGCGGTTCATAATCATCAGGTTGCCCTTCTCCGTAGGTAGGACAAAGTAGATTTCACCCTTGTTCTTCTTGGCTGCATAGTCTGCCTTAGCCGTAGCTTGGCGGTACATGATCTCGCACTTGATGCGCTTGAAAATCTTAGTAATCTTCATAATCGTAATTATTAACTGTTTGAAACTATATGATGGTCGCTGCCGAAACAGAAACCTTTTTTCTCATTACTCTAGTCTGATACATAACCATCTTCGGCATTTCCATTTCATTGAAGCAGATATGGAGTCCGATGGCTCTTGTCATCAGGAGGTCATCGTGCTTGCCGTCTGCTGCTTCATATACGGTTCCGTTCTTCTCGTAGGTAAGATACTCATCTAAGCATCTATCGTCTCGCTCTACATAGAGATGTTCACGGATCACCTGAACCAGCACAGAGATAACCATTGGCTTGGTTGCCACGTTGGTGTGGAATCCATACTTCACTGGAACCTTATTCTTGATGTCTGACTCACTCTGCTTGCGTGCATAGAGATTGTCATATACATCCTTGATCTGATTCAGGATGAACTCAGACTGATCACCACCTTCCAAGATATGTTCCTTGTCTTTCGTCTCCAAGGTGTTGGATTCAATTACCAAGAGGGCATTATCATAGAATTTGGCTATCTGTGCTGCCTTCCAAGCCAACAAGTCCATATCAATATGCCCATACCATTGGGCTACCACATACGGCTTGCCACCTTCCATCATCCAGTATCGGTCGAAGACACAGATAACAGACCAGTCGGCATTCTTGCTTCGTCCACCAATATCCACGACTACCAGATAGCGGTTAGTCACCCTACAATCATCAAAGTATTCCGGCTTGCTCCATATCCATAGCTGCCCCTGCTTGTCTTCACAGAAGCGAACATTCTGCATACACTTTTTGCCTTTGTAACCGTCACCATATACATCACCGATGAACTTTGGTGCTCGGCATCCTTTTCTGAACTTGTCAACCTTATCCTCAGCGAATACCTTGGCTCCTGAGTGCTTGAAGGCTTCAATATCATCGGTTGGGTAGCCAGCAGCCATATCAGCGTGGTCGGTGAACTTCTTTCGCTCAGCCATATACCAGTTGATGGCTTCCAGCGGAGCACCCAGAGTCCACAACTTCCAAAGGTATGTGCCCGGCTCCTCTCGGTCTGACATTGTGTTGCTGTTATTCCTGTTCTCGTATAACCATTTGGCAAACTCTACCTTCTGCTTCTTGGTTTCAAAATCAAGATGATACATATCGTAAATCTCGAACCAAGGAACAAAGAACGGCTCAAACTGGGATTCACCTTTTTTGGCTGCAATCCATTCCTTGTGGAAGAAGTTGCCAGTACCATTGGCGGTGGATTCATAGGCAATCATCGTATATGGTCGATATAAGATACCATTGGTGGCATTCTGTACCACTTCCTCAGGAGACTTGCCATCTGTCTTTTTCCACAGACCCACCTCGGAAAGGTGAACCAAGTTGTAGTCTTCACCATTGGCTGATAGTGGTCGCTCCATAGAACCCACCTTGATCTTGCAGAAACGCTGAGGAACCTTCTTTACGTTGCCGGATGTACCCACACCCATAAACTTAGGTTCGTTCTCAGAGTAGGCTTCACCCATTTCATAGAGGAATTTGGTAGGGAAGTTTTTCAGGGCTTCCTCAAACATTCCTCGGATGGTCTCTGCGGTGTCCTTCACCTGAGCAACAATCAGCGAGTTGAGACCCTTTTCCCTCATTAATTGCATCCAGAGCATATACATCTGAATGACCGTTGAACCTCCCCATTGTCGAGCCTTCAAGAGGATGAGTCGGATAGGGCGGTTCTTCTTTCTTCTCTCTTCCAGCCACCTGAGCAATCTGCGCTGCGGTCTTCTGAGCACAAAGCGGAAGGGGAGACCTCCACCTTTCGGCTTGATATAGATGAATGCCGCAAAGAAGAAGAAGGGGTCGTGTTTCATCCTGATTCGGGTGAACTGCTCCACCAGTTGCTCCATTTCCTCTTCTAGGTTGTATGGCTCATCCATATCTGCATGCAGCTCCTCAATCACCGCCTTGCAGCTACCCAGCTCCATCAGCATCTTGACGAGTGGAATCCTCTTCATACTCATCGGGAGGTGCTGCTTCTGAATCGGGAAGTCAGGCAGGAAGAGCAGGAACCGCTTGTCTCCACAACCTTCACCCTTTATCGGATTGAAAGGAGTGTTGATTTCCTTGATGCGCTTCTCGTTCTCTGTCAGGATGCTCAATACATGTTTGTCTAGTGCATCTGTCAGCTTGGTTCTTGTGGCTACCTGTCTTGGCATATCGGAGAATTAAGATACCCCCACAACAGTCCGACTACATAGCAATAGATGTGGATGCCCACTGCCATGCAAGGAATGAAGAATCCTACACATATATACGAGAGAATGATGATGTTGTATCTCACCTTCTTCTCTACGAATGGGGCGATATATCCCATATAGGCATATACGATACCACTGAGACCGATGATAGGTATGGTAGAACTGGGATAATAGCTTACTGCTATGAGATAGAACACCGCCATATCTACGATACCGCAAGGTCTGGCTTTCAGGCATTGATGCAGCACCCAAAGGTTGATGGCAGCATGGAAGACATTCTGATGGAAAAACGGATAGGTAAGTCGGTTCAGCATAGAGCAACCTTCATAGAGACCCATCCCATCATATCCAAGGAATGTGATACACATTATTATAATGTACCCAGCATAAAGCGCAATCTTTTCTTTCTTAGTTCGTAACATCTTTCCTTCTCCTCCTTTCTCGCTCTGGTAAGAATGACGTGAATGCTTTGCGGAGTCAAATAGAAGCTAGGTGCTTTTTCGACACAAACACGCTTGATAATATCCATGTTGCTCATCTTCGGATATTGTCTCTTGTAGTTTTGGAATCTTCTGAAAATCTCTAGATACATAGCCTTTCTGGTAGGAATCATGTTATCCAGCGATTGTCCTTTCAATAAGTATAATATGACTATATAAGCTCTGTCTTCTGATACCCAAAATCTCCTGCTCGGAGATTGGGCTATAATTTCCTCAATCTCTGAGAGTCTGATATTGTCTCTTTCCGATATAATTTCACGGTAAGCCCTCAATAGATCAGCATCACGTTCTTGCTTGAAATCACTTTCAGAATCCTTATATTTCATATTAGACACTGCAAATATACAAAAAAATACCGAATTAGTCGCATTTGAATAACCTTAATTAACGGATAAAGTAGAGATTTGCCGGAAAAGCATTAATTTTGGGCATTGATTTATAAATTAATACATATATATATGCCTGATAATACAAATACGGAACAGAATGCTGGTGCTGCTGCACAGCAAGCTACGAAGACCAAGAGAGACTTGGCTTTGGAGCGTTTGAAGACTCGTCACCCTGATACGGAGTATGCGGATGATGAAGCTATCTATGGTGCTATCAATGATGATTATGATGCCGACCAGAGGTCTCTGCAAGGTTACAAGGATAACGAGAAGGCGATGGCTGACTGGATGGGCAGTGACCCTGCTGCGGCTACCTTCCTGCAAGCGATGAAGGCAGGCAAGAGTCCTTATGCAGAATTGATTCGCACTCACGGAGAGGATGCTATCGACTACTACTCTGATCCTGATAACGCTGACGAGATTGCCAATGCTCAGTCTGAGTTCTTGAAGAATGCGTCTAACGGCAAGAAATTGCAGGAGGAGTATGACAAGAATATGCCAGCCAGCTATGCGGTCTTCGACAAGCTGGAGGAGAAATATGGCGAGGAAGCGGTGAACGAAGCAATCGACCAGTGCTTTCAGACGATGAACAATGTGGTGAAAGGTATCTTCACCGAGGATATGATTACCGCTTTCATCAAGGCAAAGAATCACGATAACGATGTAGCTGATGCTGCTCACGAAGGTGAGGTGCGTGGCAAGAATACCAAGCACATGAAGAACTTGGAGCTGCGCAAGAAGGGCGATGGTACTGCCGACCTTGACTCAGCGAATGCAGAGACCAAGAAGACCGACAACCAGCCGGAACTGGGTGCGCTTGGCAGGGCTACCCGAAGAGGAAACATCTGGGAGCGTGGAAACGAGAAGCGAACACGAATCCGATAAGATAGAGTTAGATTTATATAATGTTTAATTAATATTTAGGATAATGAAAGTAACAAAAAGTACATTTAATCGACTGTTCTCCATTTTCATTATGGTGATGGCAGTTATTTTTGGTGTCAATGGTCAGGTGCTGATGGCTGAGGCAAATCTCCCTGATGGTGGTACTTCTGAGAGTGGTCACCCTGCGGAAGCTGGCGGTGCTCCTGCTGCTGGTGAAGCTGGCAATGGTGGTGCGGCTCGTCAGGATGATGGTATCAAGACGGAGACCAAGGGTCGTGAGCACTTTAATGAGAAGGGCATTGAGTATTACAACAATGACATCAACGAGAAGATTATCAAGATTCGCCCGATGGCAACACCAGTGGATCAGATTTCCCGTTATGCCACAACCAAGTCGGCAAGCTCCTTTGTTGTTGAGTATTGGAGTATCGGAACTCGTCCTATCCGAACCACAGTAAAAGAGAATACTGAGGCAAGTACTGGTACATCTATGGTCTTGAAGGTAGAAGACCCTGAAATGTTCACGTTGGATGATACCATCCGAGTGGTAGGTGTGAAGGCTGTCACTAACTATAAGGGTGTCGCTTATTCAACCATTACTGATGCTCCTACTCCTGATTTGGTACTCTGTGTGTGCGGTAAGGACACAGAAGGCTATCCTATCGTGTATGCCATTAATGGTAACATGGTCAGCAAGCAGCCTATCGGTGTTCCAGCCTTGAAGCAGGGTCAGAAGTTGATTCGTATGGCAAAGAGCTGCGGTGAGTTGGATGTACAGACTGGTCGTTTCAACAACCTTCCTGATTCTGATATTCAGTACTGCCAGAACTTCATGATTCAGGTGGAGCAGAGTACCTTCGACAAGATTGCCGACAAGCGAGTGGATTGGGATTTCTCAGACATCGAGGAGGATAGCATCTATGATATGCGACTTGCCATGGAGGGCTCTTATCTCTTCGGTGATATGGCTTGCATCAAGCATACTACCAAGAACAACTCTGCTCAGTGGTTTACCAAGGGTATCTGGTGGATGGCTGGTAAGGATATTGAGGTAGGTCATATTGCTACTGCCGATGAGATTAAGAAGGGCTACACCAAGAATGAGCGAGTTATCACAGACTTGGAGCTGGTAGATATTTCCAAGGATATGTTTGTCGGTACTGGTATCGGCAACAAGCGCAAGGTGGTTATCGCTGGCTCAGACTTCGTTCGTGCATTCAGTAAGATTGATTCAGACAAGTTCCGCTTGAAGGACACCGTTGAGGTATGGAACTTGAAGTTCAAGAGCTGGGAGACTGACTTCGGTGAGGTTCTGATGATTCATTCTGAGTTGTTCGACCTCTTCGGTATGAGTGACTGCGGCTTCGCTCTTGATCCTGAGTTCTTGGTTAAGCGAGTACACTTGTCTTGGACTCGTAACGTTCTCGACTTGAAGAAGGCTGGAATCCGTAACACCGATGCAGTAGTTATTCAGGAGGTTGCTTGTCTGTACTTGAAGTACCCTAAGGCACACGCTCGTATGCGACTTGCCAAGGTTCCTGATGCAGAGGGCACATCTGAGACAGAAGAGACCAAGGCTGCTGCTTAATGCAGGGCAAATTCGGCAAATTATTCATTAAATAGAGAGGGGTGTGGGCACTAGCCCCATCCCTTTTTTCATAACACATATATAATAAGGTATAATCATGTATAAGAAATATCAAGCTGGTACGGATTTGTCGTTCAGCGTTATGGTTGGTAACGAACGAGTGAGAGTTGTCTTCGAGGGTAAGACTATGGGTTGCAGTATCTATGGCACAAGAGACGAGAAGTTGCAGAAGGCTATCGAGTCTCATTATTGGTTCAATGACAAGTTCTTCTTGGTGGAAGCCGTTGACGAGAAGAAGGAAGCTGCCGAAGCCAAGAAGAGAGCGGCTGCCAAGACCAAGAAGAAGGCGGCTGAGGAGAAGAAGACTCATATCGTGACAGACTTTGAGGATGCCAGAGACTATCTGGCTGAGACCTTCGGTGTGAGCCGCTCGAAGTTGAAGACCAAGGAGGACATCTTGTCTATTGCCAAGGAAAAGGGTGTTGAACTAGAAGGACTTGAATAATGAAGAAGTATGCTGTATCTGATTTGGTGAAAGAAGTGAAGGTGCTCTTGGACAGAAACCAAGAGTCTTCCGGCTTGCTGACTCCCGATGATACTGATACGCTCTCTCAGGCAGAACTTATCAAGAGTAAAATCGTAGATGCAGCAAGTATCATTCTTTCCGATGCGCCAGTAGATATGGTGGATGGAATCAAGCTAGACAACATCAGCGTATCTTGGGCATCGAAGAACAATGCTTATGTCGGTACGGTCTATATGCCAGCCGATATGATCAGGCTGCTCAGTGTAAAAGCCAGCGACTGGAACCGCAATGCCGAAATCATCACCGAGAATGATGAAGCCTACAAGTATCAGGGCTGCAAATATGGAGTAAGGGGCAATCCTGACCGACCTATTGCGGCTATCATCCATACCAATGGCGGTAGATACCTAGAGCTATATACGAGCAAATCGAATAGCGTGACGGTTGACTTCACCTATGTGGCTCAGCCGGAAATCATCACGGAAAGCAGTGGTGCAGGGTATATCAATCTACAGAGCAACCTGAAAGATGCTATCCTCTATATGGCTGGCTATCTCACTTGCGTGAGTATGGGAGATACCGATACTGCGGCTGGGTTATTGGGTGTAGCCAGAAAACTGGCACATATTGTTGAACCATCAACATCGTAATCATGGCAAAGAAGAAAGAAAAAGCAAAGTTGTTGTCGCTGAGCAAGGTGGTGGACAGAGAGGAACTGGATAGCGTAAAAGCATCCAAGAACCGATTCGACAAGCCATACGAGCGTGCCTTCTCCATCCTGCTGGAAGCACAACGATACTATAACAACATGGATAACTTCCGAAAGCGTAGGGAGAGAAACAAGCGGTACTGTTATGGAGACCAGTGGGGAGACCTCATTGAAATCGAGAATCGGTGCGGCTTTACCAAGCGTATCAAAGAGGAAGACTATATCCGTGAGCAGGGTAGTGAGCCGTTGAAGAACAACCTGATCCGAAGGCTGGTGAAGAATGTGCTGGGTGTGTATCGCTCCCAGAGCAAGGAACCTACCTGCAATGCGAGGGATAAGGATGAAAAGCGGTATGGCGAAACGATGAGTGTGGTGCTGCAATGCAACCGACAACTGAACCGAGAGACGGAAATGGATGCCCGAACGATGGAGGAGTTCCTGATCAGTGGTGCTGCTATCTACAAGAAGAAGTATGGATGGCGAAGGGGAAGGTTGGATTGCTGGACAGACTATGTGAATCCGAACAATTTCTTCATAGATAACAATATGAGGGATTTCCGTGGCTGGGATGTTAGCTGCTTGGGCGAGGTTCACGACATTACCATCGGCAATGTGCTTCGGGAATTTGCCAAGACTCCTGCCGAAGCAAGGAAGTTGAAGGAGATTTACCGACTGGCTGCTGACCGAGACTTCGTGATAGCTGACTGCACCCAGCGTTTCGGAGAGTTTGATCCGAAGACCATCGACTTCATGAATCCTGCCAATCCTTCACTCTGCCGAGTGATTGAGGTATGGCGCAAGGAGAGCAAGCCACGCTATCGCTGCCACGACTATAACAATGGTGACGATTTCAAGATTGACATTGAAGATTGTGATGAGATTGTAGATGCAGAGAATCAAGACCGACTGGAGAGAGGTCTGTCACTCGGTATGAAGCGTGAGGATATTCCGCTGATTGAAGCTGAGTGGTTTATGGATGATTACTGGCACTTCTACTATCTTTCTCCTTTCGGTGATATTCTGAGAGAGGGTGAGACCCCTTATGCTCACGGAGAGCATCCATATTGCTTCAAGTTCTATCCGTTTATTGATGGCGAGATTCATAGCTTCGTGGAAGATGTGATTGATCAGCAGAGATATGTGAACAGACTGATCACGATGTACGACTTTATTATGAGGGCGAGTGCCAAGGGTGTACTGCTCTGTCCTGAGGATTGTCTGCCGGATGATATGAGCTGGGATGATTTCTGTGACGAGTGGAGTAGATTCAACGGAGTGGTAAGATACAAGCCGAACAAGAGTGGTCAGGTTCCTCAGCAAGTAGCCAATAACTCAACGAACATCGGTATCGGTGACTTGCTCAACTATCAGTTGAAGTTCTTCGAGGATATATCGGGCGTGAATGGTGCGCTGCAGGGTAAACCAGGAGTGTCGGGTACGAGTGGTTCACTCTATGCCCAGCAGACACAGAATGCCACCATGTCGCTGCTTGACATCTTGGAGAGTTTCAGCCAGTTTATTATTGATGGTGCTTACAAGACGGTGAAGAATATGCAGCAGTTCTATGATGTGGCACGCAACTTCAACATCGTTGGCAGGGCAGGACAGATTGTTCGCTATGATCCGAAGAAGATTCGTGATGTAGAGTTTGATATCAATATCACCGAGAGTACGGCTACTCCTGTATATCGTCAGATGGCAAACGACTTCCTGATGCAGTTGTGGCAAGCTCAGGCTATCACCTTGGAGCAGTTGTTGCAGGTAGGTGATTTTCCATTCGGTGACGAACTTCTGCAGTCGGTATCATCCCAGCAGGAGGCTATCAAGAATGGTGAGACTCCACAAGGTTTCTCTCCTCAACTGCAAGCGCAAGTGGATCAGGCATCCCAGAGCAATCCGAAGGCTCAGGCGATGCTGCAGCAGATGATGAGCGGTCAGGGTGTGCAGCCTAACGAGCAGTATGCACCGCTTTCGGCATAGTGTTTAATGTTTAATGTTAAGATATGATAGCAGACAAGGCAAACGACAAGAAATGGTATGGCAATGGCAAGGACAATGCCGACCAAGGCAGCAATGCCAACAAGGGTATTGCTACGGAGACCCAAGGCAGGGAAGACAATCCCGACCTTTACGAGAATGACGTACTCGGCAGGGTGGCGAAGCGCAAGAAGAACGACATCTGGTCGAGGGGTGGTGAAAAGAGAACTAAATTCAAGGACGAATAAAGAAAGGAGGTGTTTTATCGTAACTGTATTCTTCTGATATTCAGATGGCTACAGAAATCTTTGGGAGTTTATGGTGCTCAGCGCAAGATATATGTATCTTTGCAGCATCATAAACTCTTAATTTTTATATATTATGGATTTTGTAGATTTTGTTGATAAGTATCAGCAGGATATGACTCCTGAACAGATGTTGAGTATAGCCAAGGCTATGGGTAAGTATCTCTCATACAAGTTGAGCGATGTAGAGGTACATCATCTTTGTGCGATGGTGTATGGCGTGTTGAGCGAAGAGCATTTTGACAAGCACTTTGCCGATGATGCTATCAAGAAGATGTGGTACGAGGATGAGGATGGAACCAAGCACATGGCTCCTTTCTTTACGGATGAAGAGATAAAGAAAGCCTTTGACCAGCATAAGGATGATATTTCCGACTACAACATCTTTGACTTGGCAGTAACGATGAATCTGCTCAGAAGCGACCATCATAAGCTGCTGAAACAATATAGCAAGGATGAGGAGGAATTGAAGGAAATGGTGGTGATGATGGCTATAGAATACCTTCAAGACCCTGACTGCTTGCATCCTACAAGCAAGATTTGGCACAACATAAACGGATAAAGTAACTAATTGGGAATCATTTCTTATCTTTGCATATTATTAATAATATATAAAGATAAGATATGACTCCAAACGTGCGTGAAGGGTTGCAATATGGTGCAGCTATTGGAATGTTAGTGAGTGGTGTTGTCCTCACCTTCCTATCATTCTTTCTCAATAATTATGTGGTGTCTGATGGTGTACTTTGGTACGTCAGTCAGACATTGGTTTACTCTGGGGCAATCTTCGGAGTGAACATTTATTTCAAGACCAAACTGGGCAACTTTGAGAGTAAGGTGAAGGACGAACTCGCAAATATGCTGAAACAAGTAAAGGAGGGCAAGTAACTATGAAGGTAACAAGAGAACAGATTTTAGAGATTATGCCGAATGCCAAGGATAAGGTGGATTCTTTCCTGCCTTACATCAACGGCTATGCAGAGGTTTTCCATATTGATACACCGAAGCGAATGGCGCATTTCTTGGCTCAGATAGCCCACGAAACCAGCGAGCTGAGATATACCAAGGAGGTGGGTGACAAGACTTACTTCCACAAGTATGATGAGGGCAAGTTGAAGAATATGCTAGGCAACCTGAAAGATGGCGATGGCTACAAGTATCGGGGCAGGGGATTGATTCAGATTACGGGTAGAGCCAACTATCAGGCTTATCAGAAAAGCGAGTACTGCCGAGGTGACATCATGGAGCATCCCGAACTGCTGGAGCAGCCATTGGGCGCAACCAAGAGTGCGATGTGGTGGTGGTGGAAGCACGGCTTGAATGAGCTGGCTGATAGTGATAGCTTCCTAGCCATCACCAAGACCATCAATGGCGGCACATACGGCTTGGAGCACAGACGAACATTCTTGAAGAGAGCTAAGGCTGCATTAAAGGTTTAGGCTTATGAAGAAGTGGTATGATTCAGATTTGTGGCAGTTGCTGATATACATTTTGGCTATGCTGCTGGTAGCATTTCTTATGTCGGGATGTAAGACTTCCTACGTCCCGACGGAGAAATTCGTATATCGTGACGTAGTAAAATGCGATACCCTGCACACTTCTGACAGCATTTTCGTGCACGATTCGGTATCAAGTTCACAGAAGGGAGATACCCTTTTCGTTGACCGCTGGCACAAGAAGGTGGTTGTGAAGACCCAGTATAAGGTGAAGGTGGATTCCTTCATTAGAAGAGACTCCATCCCAGTACCCTATCCAGTAGAGAAGCAGCTCTCCAAGTGGAAGCAGTTTCAGTTGAAGTATGCGATGTGGTCGATGGGAGCGATGTGCGCCCTGCTCATCATTTTAGGTTTAATCATCTATAGGAAACATAAGAATGGCAAATTTATCAATTTCAATCACAAAAAGTAGCATCTATGAGGAGGTAGCGAAGACTACCGCCTATCTGGGTGCTAAGAATAAGCTGGATGATGGCAAGTCTGCCTTCGACCAGATATTCGTTACGGATGCCGACTTGGCGATGATAGAGCGATTCTATAATGAGTCGAAGGATGCGCTGCTCAATCTCCTGAAAAGATTCATGCCGACCATCGGTTCTTCTACCGATGGCAACATCAATTGGACATTGAGTATGCCTAGTCGGTTCGATACCAACATGAGCGGTTCCATCACTTCATCCGCCACCTCGTTCATCGTGAACAGCATCGTTGCCAAATGGTGCGAGATTACGGCTAATGACAAGGTGAAGGAGTATGCCGATAATGCGGCTGCTCTGCTGCTCGACATCAAGGATAAGGTGTTCAACAAGACCAAGCCAACACGAACTAAAATATAATATATAGAAGTATGCCAAGAAAGAATTTAACTATCACGTTGTATATGAGTGAACTCATCTACGACTTTCAGAACAAAGCGTTCCTGACAGGACGGAGCCGAAGAGCTGCGGATATGGATGCTGAGGCTGCAAGCAACATTCAGGCTAGCGATGATGATGAAGACAAGAATCAGGCATTGCGAAGCATTCAGAATGCCTATAGCCAGTTGCTGGTAGAGTTGAGTGAAGCAATCGAGAAGGGTTCCGGCACTACGGCTTCCAACAAGCTGATCAGCGATACCGATAACATCATCATCAATCTCTCGCTTCCATCCAATTACTCGCTGGGCTTGAAGGATGCGCTGACCAGTTCCATCCACGATTACATCATCAACAGGGCACTGATGGATTGGTTCACCATTACCAACCCTAATGAAGTGAAGGTGTATAGTGAGCTGGCGGTTGAGTCATTGAGAAACTTGCATGAGACGTTCAACAGACGTGAGCGACCTAGCCGGACAGCTCCTAGTGCATAGAGGGGAGGTGCAGCATGAAGACTTGCAACAAGGGTCACAAGGTGATGATAGAGCTGCAGAAGAGCGAGCTGATCTACGACATTAGAAATACGGCTTACACTTATGCGGATTCGATTAGGAGTGGGGTAGCTGATTCACACCTCATTCATAACATCTATGATGTGGCTGAGGATGGCAATCGGGATAAGCTGGCGAGAATATTGGATTCCACCATTGAGGATTGCAGGGAAGTGCTCTACCGATTCACCAAGATGGAAATACTGGGAAGCGGATTCGATTCCAATGAGTGGGAGGAGTGTATCGGTTCTCCTACCAATGAGGAGGAAGCCTACTATCTGGCTCTGAGAATGCCAAGTGGATTCTCTTCTACGAGTGTACATACCATGACCGTGTATATTCACGACTATATCGTCAATCAGGCATTATACGAATGGTTGATGGTGGTCTATCCCGAAGGTGCAGACAGATTCTGGGCACTGGCGGAAGAGAAGAAGGAAAAAATAAAGAATGCAAGCAATCGCTCAGCAGTAAGGGCGAGGATCAGGCTTCATCCTTTCTAGACTTATGGTTAACGAAAAAAGCAAGGGCAGCTATCTTCACAGACGGCTGCCCTTTTTATTTTAAATAAATGATATGAAGAAAAACTTATCTAAGCTTGTTTTGCAGTCGGGCAATAAACTCAGTTCCTACGCTATGAATGGATTCATCGTAGCTGAGACTGCCCATTACCGCAAAGCGGAAATACTTGTAAGGTGATCCTGCCATACCAGCCAGTAGCTGGTTGACGGAAGAGTGGATATAGAACCAGTTGAAAAGGTCGTTGCTTCCATAGAGCACCACACCCACCTTACCTTTTGCAGCGTTGCGGAAATAACCACGGATGATGCTCTTGAACATCGTCTTGTGGATATTCTCCTGACCGAGAGTCAACGGACGTGTACAGAAGAAATAAGAAACGCTTCCTGATGGCTCCTTGACATATACATCAACAATCTTTCCGCTCTGATTGATGGCATAAGACTCAGGGTAGGAGTTGACGGTGGAACGGAACACGTTGTGCATCGTACCCCACATTCTGCTTTTCAAGGAATACACATACGCATAGGTGTAGTCGGGTCTGAACACGATGATGCGGTTATCGTAATAATCATAGATCAGACTCGCCTTCTGCAGGAATGTTCTGAATCGGATATATTGAGTATCAGATTCAGGAATACCACCAAGGGCAAGCAGCTTCTTCTGATAGTCGTTTTTGAATATCTGGGTGAAGACAAACGGATAACCATCAAGACCATCTGTGATACACTCGGAATCCCTTCCTCTCTGCATCATGATACCTCGTTCCGTAGGGAACAGAACGGCATCATCAATCTGCAAGATACCTTTAGGATTGGAGCAAATATCTCTATTGGCTGGCTGTCGGGCATCGTAGGTTCCTTCCTGATTGGTCATTAGCACCCACACACCTTCATCGGTGAAAGCATAGAGTGGGGCTTCGCCAAACTGACCCTCGCTGATTGGTCGGGTATTGGCTGCAAGTGCATTGATAATGGATGATCCAACCTGAACTGAGTTCTTGGCAGGGAACACCATCGGGTTCTCGGCTTCGCTGACCTTGACTACATTAGGCTGCTGAGAGACATACTTCTGATTGTCGGTCTTGCTTAATGCTGCATTATACTCAGCTTTCGTAATCTCGGTGAAGTCTCCCGTATCAATCGGTGTAGAATCCCAAGTATATTCAGAAGGGATAATAGCTCCACTTCCTCCACTGGTTTTGCTTGCTTTAGTGCTGCCACCTCCAAAGTCTCCACCAGAAGAACTGCTCTTGATGAGCTTATGGCGATACACTTGCATAAAGGCTGGAAGTCCGGCATCATCGTGATAACGATACATATAATCAGACAACTTAGAACTTTCTGTTTTTGTTGGTGCACCTGTTCTTCCTCCAAATCCCTCGTTGTTCAAAGTATTTGGAGTCTGTCTATCTGCTGCAACTGGTGTTGAGCGGTTCTTACTGATGTTGATATAGTAAGACATTCCGAATGTTTCGGAAGGTTTCAGCTTAACTTTCTTGGAGTAGTATTTGCTGTACTTAGGGAGATAGAAGTAAATGGTCATAGCCGTAGCAAGAGTGCTAGGATATGCCAAGATTGGGCTGAGAGGGTATTGCAGCTTACCCTTGTAGTAAATATCTCTCTTGATACTATTCTCGTTGATGCTGACCTGATATACTGCATCACAGATGTAAACGGTAGAGAATGCGTTGTTGGTGGCAAGATCAGTGTACTCATTCAGGTACATCTGATTATTCGAGATTTTCCGGTTGGAGAAGATATTGGTATCGAAAGCATTGAAGATAGTCTTCTTCACGTTTCCGATATGCAAGCGGTTGTTGTATGTAATGGAACATTGACCGCCAAATGAACTTCTCTGAAAGTCTGCAAGAGATATACTTTCCTCGGTCTCCAATACTCGTTTGAGAGGAATGCTTGTGCCGAACTTGTCTTTGCTGATGCTTGTGCTGAGATAGAAAGACTTCTTCTCAAAAGACTGATATACATCTTCCTCTGACAGATACTGAAAAGCATCGCAATTAACTCCTGATGCCATTTTGTCGTTCCAAAGGTAGCACTTATAGCGTGATATACCTTTGGTTTGTTTCTCTGTATCAATAAATGATTCCGGCTGGGAAAGATAAATATCTACACCGCTGATGAGGTCTTCGAGACCTACTGGTATATCCATATTGATAACAATAGAGTGGGTGTGAAGGCTTGTGCTAGTACCTACAGCCTTTTTCTCCTGATACCAGATAAACTTGTTGAATGTTGTTTCAGGTGCAAGAATGAATGGATTTGATATATTGATGTATGATACACCATCATATAAACGGATAGCGATTACACCAAAAACCGTATATTTGAAATACTCCGTGCCATTCTCCTCCAACTGCTTATTGATCAGCTCATCCAAAGCATTGAAAATGATGGATGCACCTTTGAGAGAAGTATCTGTGCTATTGGAAAAATACTTGTTTGACACAAAAGCGGAATCCCAATCGTTACCAAGATTAATGGAAGCATTGCATACCACCGACTTAGTGTTCGATATAATCGCACTATAGTTAATGGCAGACAAGTCGAAACTTGTGTAATCGCTTCCGTTCCAACAGGCATACTTAGTGCTTTCCTCTCCCACAAAACACAAGATGTTTCCGATGGCACTCACGGCATTGACTTGGAAGCCATTAAGACTGATGGTGTTCTTGGTTCCGTTTCCACCTTTCTCTGTCCAATACCAAGTGTTGCCATTACGGATGATGTAGTGGGAATGAATGGTGTTATTGTGAGTAACCTTGTGAATCAGTTCGATGCTGGCTCCATCTGGTATGGTGATGGATGAATCAACCACCACTGGCTGGTGGATAGGGTGGAGTGCCCCATCCTCGTTGATCAGGTTCAGGCAAGTTCCCAACTCACCCTCCTGACAATCGTGGTCGGAAGGTGAGTGGGAAAGACCTTGAAATAATACTTCTTTAATCATATTTGTATTGTTATGAGTTTGGACGGATGATCTCGTAGTACGGCTCGCCATTTCTGTTCTTTCGAGGAATGCAAGTCAGACGTACCATCTTCTCCAGTGGAAGATTGTAATCATCGAGGATGGCAGTAACCGATGGTAGCTCGCTGCGGAAACCAATCTTCTTGTGCTCCTGATTGTACTGGAGCGGACAGAAGAAAGTCTGAGCCTTGCGGAGTTCCTCCCAGTCCTCTCTCAGGCAGAATCCGTATGTTCCTCTGCTGGAGATACGGAAGACGAAGATGGAGCTATCTGTGCGCTCTATCTGCATAATATGGTTGTAGATGCCCTGCGAGAGAGTGACAGAGTTGGCTCTACCATCAAGCACCACGAAGTTTTTTCGATGCAGGAAACCTTGAATGTTCCGGCACTTGTCTTTAATATAACTGAATATCATTTTGCAAATATACGAAGTTTTGGTTAGAAAAGATTATTATCCGTTTACTTTTGCCTTCTTCTCGTTGTACTGGCGAAGGCGAAGCTTGGCATTCTCTGATCTGAGACAACCGCAAGACTGGGTTACTCCTCGGAGTAAATTGCAGGATAGGACAGAAACACCTCTACCACAATCACACTTGCAAATCCAATAAACACCATTTTTGCTGGATTTGCCGGAGCGGCAGCAGACATAGAGTCTGCCAAACCGCTTTCCTTTCAGGTCAATCAACTTTCCCATACCTTATTTCTTGCTAAATTCCTTTGCCTCTTCAAGAGATAATGGCTTGCCGCCAAGAGGAATGCGGAAGTCGAACTTTGAACGGAATGAGTAGTAGCATACGAAATCGAAGCTCTCCTTCATTCTCTCGTCGGTGGTGATGTATTTCTGATAAGCGATAACATCTTCTTCTGAGCGATAGATGGTAGAGTTAACGAAGTAGTTGCTGGTTCCCTTGTTGGCAATGACTGCGATATAGAACTTCTTGCCAAGGATGCGCTCTGTGATGCGCTGAATAATTGAAATCTTCTTTGTTGTCATTTGTAATATGTTATTATGAATGAGTAATATAGTTTCATTGGATGCCGCAAGATACTATGCAATCTTCTTTGTTGATACCTCGGAAGTATTGGCATCGCTGGCAAGCGAGACTGCCCACCATCAGGATTTCCAAGGTGTATTTGCCTTGGATTCCGAAGGGGCAGGGAGTGACGTACTCGAAGTGCCCACCGACAAATTCGTTAACGGTATAGTTATTGTATTTCATATTCGAATTTTAAACGTTCCCGATTTAAAATAAATGTTTGTAGTTTTCTCTATAAATAGGAAAAACATCTGTATCTACTTTTCCACATGTTTTTGATTCAGGACAGAATCCTCTGTAAATACATTGTGGAACACAAGCTGCAGCAAGATGAGGTTCGATTTTTCTCAACTTTTCAACCACTTGCAACCATATCTTTCTTGTCTCCTTGGATGCCTTGTAGCAGAGTCTCAGCTTGGAGATATTGATGATCTCCTGAGCGTTGAGGGATAGCTGCAAGTTAACCAACTCATTCTGACGCATATCGTGGCGAGATACCTTTGAGCCAGTAATATCTGGTCTAGATGTAGAGACGAATGGTTGAGCGTGAACGTGGCGAACAAAATGATTGCTCACCCAGTATGGTATGCCATACATCTTGATGTCGAACTCCAGCAATCTCAGTGGCGAGTGCTCGCTGAGAATCATCTGTTTCTTGAACTCATCGCTAGGTTCCTTACCCAGCGGTTCTTTTCGCTGTGTGAAGCGAGCAGCATCCACCACTCGCTCCCAGTCTGTTACTTTTGTGATTTCTATTTTCATAACTATTATTTATTTTAGTTTTTGTTCTTTACTTCTAACTGATCCGGCAGCCTTCTTTTTATCCAATTCTGCGATAGCTTCTGACAAATACTTATCCATAGCCTTAATTATTCTTTCCATGACTATTCGTCTTTACTTGCCTGATCGCCAAGAATATCCTTGATTTTCTTGTCGATGAACTCATCAGAAGTGCATTCCTTTATTAAGGCTTCAATGTCTGGTAATTCTGCATCAACACCGTCTTCTTGCGTTTTAGATGCAAGAATCTCCATTATCCATTTCGCCCAATTACCATTAGCAAGGTCTATTAAAGAACCCTTTTGGTTTTCATAGGCTTTCTTCAACTCTCCGTTATCACGGAAATATCTGAGCACTTCCGCCAATGCAGCACAAAAGTTCTTGTCTTGTATCGGACTGCTCTTCGCCTCTTCCAGTTTAAGCATCAGGAAGAGTAATGATGAATGTAAATCTGTTTTGTTCATAACTATTCTGCGTTACATAAAGTATCTACTACCTTTGTTTTCGTGGTTTTTGTTGCAGGATCATATTCTTCATGAAAAGCCTTTACCTCACCTTTTTTGTTGGTGGAATAAACCACTCTACCACCATCATAGAAACGATATACGGTTATACCATCCGCAATAAACAGTTTCTCTACTTTAATTTCATTAATAGAGTCTGATGTTGGAACATTAATTCCTTTGTTATCGTTGCAAGAAACTAGCAGGAATATAACTGATACAAATAATAATATTATCTTCTTCATACGCTATTATTTCAAATCACTTGCACAATCAGCAATGCCAACACTATATTTCTCAACAAACTCAGCAGAGCGTGCTGCCATTCCTTTAATCATAGCTTTCTTATGTGAGACATTACCAGTAGTTAAACTATCTGCTTCTTCGGCAATGTTATTGAACCACTTGATAATATTGTCTCGCAACTCGTCTGTTATTACGTATTCTTTCATAACTATTCTTCTTTAAGTTCGATGCAATTTTATAAACTTCGTGAAATCTATAGGGAACTTCTTTTTAAGTTCTCTTTCACGTTTACGTCTCTCCTTCCTTGTAGGTGGAGGAACGTACTCATCCAAGAAAGCAAACGTTTTCTTGCAATCAGCATTTAATTCTGGAATATACTTATCCAAAAGTGCCTTTAGTAATTCTTCCATATCAATCTTCTTTAAGTTCGACTGGTTCATCGTTCCAAGATAATTCTCTTCCGATGAGCTTCTTAATGCTGCCATTTGGGATTGTAACAAAGTCATTTAATCTATCTGCATAACTACATCGTGTTGGAACCCACACACAATTAAGAAACCTTCTAGGTTTTTGCTCATAGACACGTTCGCAACCAAACATATCAACCGCTACCCATGCCATAACTATTCCTCCAATTTCAAATCAGTTCCGCCATTACGACTTGCCTTTAGAAAGTCACTTAATTCTTCCTTGTAGGTATAACCGCAATCCTTCTGAAGAGCCTTTATCTTCTTATAACCGATACCAGCTTCACGGCAAAGTTCTGCTGCTGAGATATAATCTTTGAGATAGCCGATTACATTTTGAATAACAGACCACTGACCTCGCTCGAAGTCTGTAACGCTATCATCTTGTGGAATATCCAATGCTTTGCGGCACAATCCACACACTCTTACCATTTCTTTTTCAAGCTGCTCAAAGGAGTATTGTCTCCAGTGGTATGTGAGGTAGCTCGCGCTACCCAATGCTTCTTTAACTTTATTGTTCATAACTATTCCTCCTCTTTTACGCCAAATGGAGCACCGTCAACAAAGGTGAATTCTTCGTTAAACAAAGTTCGATAACTCCATTCAGTATTTTGAGCACCCATCATCAAACGTTCTTCGTCTATAAGAACAATTAAACGATGAGTACCTAATTTTGTCTTCACCCACCCAAATGGCTCATGTTTCAGCATTTCTGTCCAGCACTCTTCTGCGTTGCTAAAAGGTCTGTACTTTGGCTCTGGCTTGATGCGGTACTCCACATTTACCCAATATTCCAGTTCCTTCATTTCAGTCCAACAATTGAACTCATACCAACCATCTTTTGTTACTCCGTTGTTGTCTGTGGTTGGTTTTCTTCTTGTTTCTATCGTCTTGCCTTCAGCATAAGCTTGCAAGATAGGATAAAATTCTTTAGCTTGATTTCTGTCCATAATCAATCATTTTTATATTCTTCCCATCCATTCTCCCAAGAGCCGCCTGAGCGGATAGCCCAAAACTCTTGTTGAGGAAGGATAGTTCCTTCTTCATCAACTAACTCCTTTCCTTTGTATCGAACAAACTCACCTTTTGAAAATGAGTTATGTCTTATCGGCTTTCCTACGCTGATAGCGAAAGCCATTGCTTCATGCTTTGTCATATTTTACATTTTAAACTGTTTCTTCAAAAAAGCATTACTCTTTATCAAGTTGATTGTTTCTTCTTCCGTATGAATGCCTTTCCAAAATAGTTCGGTATGACTACCACCTCTATCGTCATCTACAGAGAACGGAACACCATAATTTGTATAAACCTCTTCGTGATGTTTGATAAGGTGGCGACCAGGATTCTTTCTGATATTATCTATCCAATATTCATTATCGCACTCACGCCACATTTCATATTCAGCATTTGTCAGTGCTTTGTCAATGCCAATTGGATAATGTCGGGACACCCATCCGTTCCAAAATAAATAATTTCTGCCATATTCTCTTCTTTTTACCCTCTCCCTGTTGCCAAGGAGAGGATGGTTAGTTACTCATTAACTTCAACAAACTTCCTGTTTTTAAGTTGATACCAAGTATCAGCCTTGATGTTTTCTCCATCAACGTATTCTGTCTTAACGCATACTGGGACATAACGATTCTTCTTATCGCTCCATTCCCATTCTGCGAGCGTTATCCATGAGCCAATCTTTGCTTTTGCTTTGGATTTGTTACCAGCGCACATAATAACGGAATCTTCTCCAGTGCTGTCAATCTTAGCATAGTAACCGCTTGAACCAATCTTAGCATAGTCACCGCTTGAACC
>ERZ1026898.511-NODE-511-length-23493-cov-9.586227_pt1 | contig 23493 bp, 19 predicted proteins | sample MGYA00380178_ERZ1026898 | MGnify/ENA primary metagenome ERZ1026898 (study PRJEB33269, sample SAMEA4719814) | human gut metagenome | biome: human-associated habitat; feature: organic feature; material: feces | place: Cameroon | collected 2013-10 ...
GGATTTTTCCAGAAATGTTTTTGCCACATTTATACAAGCTCATAGCTCAACCGCCTCCATGTTGTGTTGGTTTGCCATAAAACTCTCCTTTCTGTTAAGCCCAGTGCAGAATAATCGTGTGTAATCTGAAAAGGGTTGGGTTATGGGTTTGTATAAATGTGGTACATAAGTAGTACAAAAATTAATCAAAGGAGGATTAAACATGGCTAAAGTGAGGTCGAAAGGGGCTTCTTCGCGAGAATTGGCACCTGCGCTGTCACCAGAGGCCAGGGAGAACCAATTAATTTATTTGGCGACAGATCTTGCAGAGCAGCAGCTTCGCGATGGAACAGCATCGTCTCAGGTAATAACACATTATCTTAAGTTGGGGTCCATGCGTGAAAAACTGGAAAGAGAGCGCCTTGAAGAAGAGAATAAATTATTGCGGGCAAAGACGAAAGCGCTTGAGGACGCGGCCGACATGAAGGTGCTGTATGAAGATGCCATCAAATCTATGCAGAGATATCAGGGGAGAGATGACACAGATGAGTATTAAAACCTATTCAGAATTGGCTAAGTTGCCAACCTTTAAAGAGCGATTTAATTATCTCAAACTTGATGGCCGAGTAGGAGAAGAAACCTTTGGTTTTGACAGATATCTGAACCAGATGTTTTATAAGTCACCCGAATGGCTTGAGGTTCGAGATCAGGTTATCATACGCGATCAAGGATGCGATCTAGGACTGGAAGGTCGCCGAATATATGGCAGGATTTTAATTCACCATATGAATCCTATAACAAAATCCGATATTTTGGACAGAAGTGATTTGCTTTTAAATCCGGAGTATTTGATAACAACGGTCAAGGCTACGCATGATGCGATTCATTACGGCAATATTTCGTCTTTGGGCGAAGACTATGTTCCGAGGAGCAGAAATGATACCTGTCCTTGGAAGAAATGAGAAATAACCACTGGAGTGTGAAAATTACATGGAAAGTATACTTACTTCAATTAAAAAGTTAATCGGGATTACCGAGGAGTACACCCAATTCGATGTGGACATCATGATGCATATAAACTCGGCATTCGGTATATTGCGTCAACTTGGAGTCGGGCCAGCCGATGGCTTTCGAATCTCAGGAAAAGAAGACACCTGGGATCAGTTTTTACAGGATGAAAAGAAACTCGAACTTGTGAAAACGTATGTGTATCTCAAGGTAAAAATTCTATTTGATCCGCCGCTTAGTTCTGCGGTTATGGATTGCGTCAACCGCGAGATAAGCCAATGCGAGTGGCGGCTTATGGTGACCGCCGAATCAGAGTAGGATGGAGGTGGAATGAATGGGTGATAATGAATATTTGGCGCATCATGGCATACTCGGTATGAAATGGGGGATACGACGGTATCAGAACAAAGACGGCAGTCTTACTCCAGCCGGTCAGAAACGAGCGGCTAAGATGCGTGATGATTATACTGAACTTACCGGGAAGAAACTTCGTGCCCATCCTGAGAGTGTAAAAAGCGGTGGTGGAAAATCGAAAGGTTCTGAAAAAGAGAACACGAAGAGTGATTCGGAATCTGATCTCGCTAAAAAAACGCAGGAGCTTAAAGCACAGAAGGAATATTTATCTGTGAAGAAGGAGGTCCTTGATTTACAGAAAAAGATCACGGATCTGACACCGCAGAAAGTGTCGAAAGGTAAAGAGTTTGTGGCGAAATTCGGACCGACGGTCGCCAAAACTTTATGGAATGATGTTGGGAAAAACAATATCAATAAGGCTATCGAGAAACAGTTTGGTCTTGGTAAGAAAGAGAGCGAGTCGGATCGGTTAGCACGTTTGGCAAAAGATTACGAAAATCGACGCAAAATTGCGCAGGGAAAAGACTGGCTGGAAAAACGGGAAAAAGAGCGGAGAGGGCAAAACAGAAACCCCGCCGGGTGATCGGAGGTTATAAGTAAAAGCATGGCATTATCGAACACTGCCACCCCGAAGTATTATGGCAGGTTTCGCGATGCCGTACTTCGAGGCGAAATACTCGTTTGCAAAGAGATTGAGATGGAAATGAACCGTATCGATTCATGGATAGCAAATCCCGGCATTTGGTATGACGAGAACGCAATAAACGGATTTGTGGAGTATTGCGAGTGCGAGCTTACATTGACTGACGGTTCGGATCTCTATTTACTCGATTCGTTTCTACTCTGGGCTGAAGAGATCTTTGGCTGGTATTATTTTGTGGAGCGTAGTATATATGTCCCATCGAGAGATGGTCGAGGTGGTCACTATGAGACTAAGCGAATCAAAAAGCGGCTCATACAAAAGCAATATCTGATTGTGGCGAGAGGTGCGGCGAAGTCGATGTACGCGTCCTGCATACAGAACTATTTCTTAAATGTGGATACTACAACGACTCATCAGGTTACGACGGCGCCAACAATGCCCCAGGCGGAAGAGGTGATGTCGCCGATTCGAACCGCGATAACCCGTTCGCGCGGACCGTTATACAAGTTTCTTACTGAGGGATCGATTCAGAATACAACCGGTTCAAAGGCGAACCGGCAGAAACTCGCCTCGACTAAGAAAGGTATTCAAAATTTTCTGACCGGATCATTGCTAGAAGTACGCCCGATGTCGATCGATAAATTACAGGGTCTCCGAGTTAAAGTCGCGACAATCGATGAGTGGTTGTCTGGCGATATACGAGAAGATGTTATTGGTACCTTGGAACAGGGCGCAGCAAAAGAGCAGAGCGGCGGATCTAATGACGACTATTTGATTGTCGCTATAAGTTCAGAGGGAACGGTTCGAAATGGAGCCGGCGATACCGTCAAAATGGAACTTATGAAGATCCTGAAAGGGGAGTATGTGGCTCCCCACACTTCCATCTGGTGGTATCGATTGGATTCAATTGATGAAGTAAAAGATCCTGAAACTTGGATTAAGGCGAACCCGAACCTTGGAAAAACCGTGTCTTACGAGACTTATCAGCTTGACGTAGAGCGAGCTGAGAATAATCCAGCGGTCCGAAATGATATTCTTGCGAAACGTTTTGGCATTCCGATGGAGGGCTACACTTACTACTTCACGTATGAAGAAACTCTTCCACACAGAAAACGTCAATATTGGCAGATGGGGTGCGCCCTCGGTGCCGATTTATCTCAGGGCGACGATTTCTGTTCATTTACATTTCTGTTTCCTTTACCCCACGGTGATTTTGGAATTAAGACAAGAAACTACATAACTGAAATAACTATGAAAAAGCTTCCTTCTGCGATGCGGGAAAAATACAATGATTTCCTGCGTGAGGGAAGTCTTATTGTTATGCCTGGAAACATTCTTGACATGATGGCGGTTTATGAGGATCTCGATACCTATATAGCTGACGTTGGCTACGACGTTCGATGCTTTGGGTACGATCCATATAACGCCAAAGATTTTGTCGAGCGATGGGAGCGAGAAAACGGAGCATACGGAATAGAGAAAGTGCCGCAGGGATCTCGTACGGAATCGGTTCCTCTTGGAGAACTGAAAAAGTTATCAGATGAGCGAATGCTCTTATTTGATGAAGAAGTAATGAGTTTCGCAATGGGTAACTGCATTGTCATGGAAGACACCAATGGTAATCGCAAGTTACTGAAGAAACGATATGAGGCAAAGATCGACCCGGTTGCTGCAATGATGGATGCATTTGTTGCCTTTAAGATGCACCGGGAAGATTTCGAGTAAAAATTTTTTAAACATGGGTTAGCCAAAGCTAACTAAGAGGTGTATATGGATGTAAATATTGGAACCAGGCTGAAATATGCCTGGAACGCGTTTATAGGAAACCGAGATCCGACAAGACAGTATGTGTCGATAGGCACTGGCTATTCGGCCAGACCAGATCGAGTGCGGTTTACTAGAGGTAACGAAAAGTCGATCGTGACGTCGATGTTCAACCGTATTGCGATTGATGCTGCCGGAGTGTCGATTAGGCATTGCCGATTAGACGGAAACGGTCGGTATAAGGAAGATATGGATTCTGAACTGAATCGGTGTCTGACTCTTGAGGCAAATATCGACCAGAGTGGGCGAGCATTTATCCAGGACGTTGTGATGTCAATGCTGGATGAGGGATGCGTAGCGATCGTGCCAGTAGATACGATTTCGAAAGGCGTGACGGCAAATCCGGCTCTCACAGATTCGTATGATGTGACGTCAATGCGGACTGGAAAAATTATCGAATGGTATCCGAAACACGTTAAAGTTCGGCTGTATAACGATTCGACCGGCGAAAAAGAGGAGGTTCTTTTTCTGAAAAAAACTGTTGGAATTGTCGAAAACCCGCTGTATGCGATCGTCAACGAACCGAACTCGAATACCCAGCGTCTTGTTAGGAAACTAAGCTTACTGGATATAAGCGACGAAAAAGTGGCTTCTGGAAAGTTGGATCTGATTGTCCAACTGCCCTATGTGGTTAGAACACCTACTCGACGCAAAGAAGCAGAATCCCGGATCAGAGACATCGAGGATCAGCTGGCGAATTCGAAGTACGGGGTTGCTTACACCGAGGGAACAGAAAAGGTCATTCAGCTCAATCGATCCGTTGAAAATAATCTCTTGAAGCAAATTGAGCTGCTTACGGCAACGGTGTACTCACAGCTTGGCATTACCGAGGAAGTCCTGAACGGTACAGCTGATGAGAAAACAATGCTGAATTATTACAACCGTACCATCGAGCCAATCGTATCGGCCATCGTAGACGAGTTGAAAAGAAAATTCCTGTCAAAGACAGCGATGACGCAGGGGCAGACAATTGCCATGTTCCGAGATCCGTTCCGCCTTGTGCCGATCAATAACATTGCGGAAATTGCGGATAAGTTTACCCGTAATGAAATTATGACATCGAACGAAATCAGGCAGGTTGTTGGCATGAAGCCGTCAAGTGATCCAAAGGCGGATCAGCTTATAAACAGTAACATATCACAGCCGGAGGATAAAGTCGGCAATTCGAGGCCGACGATTGATTTGGAAAAATTAAAAGAAAGGAGTGGTCAAAATGGGTAGTCCGGATTTTAGCGGCTACGCCACCAGGAATGATCTTCATTGCAGTGATGGCAGGGTGATTCGAAAAGATGCCTTCAAGGGCGATGATGGTTGTACGGTTCCGTTGATTTGGAATCATGATCATAAAAATCAGGAAGCCGTTCTTGGGCATGCGATTCTCGAAAATCGAGATGATGGAGTGTATGCCTATGGGTATTTCAATGATACCGAAGCCGGTCAGCACGCGAAGAAACTGGTTCAGAACGGCGACGTAAAAGCTCTTTCGATTTGGGCAAATCAACTTAAACAGAATGGATCAGATGTAGTCCACGGAGTTATTCGGGAATTGAGTCTTGTACTTGGAGGCGCAAATCCGGGTGCTTACGTGGACTTTGTTATGGCGCACAGCGCTGATGACGAAGACGGCGATTCTGTCTTTGCTTCATGGGACGAGCCAATTGATCTTATTCATTCTGACATGGAAACTGACGCGGAAGGAGACGGAGAAGTGGCGGAAAAAGAAAAAGATGGATCTGAAAAACAGGAAGATTCAAAGAAGGATAAAACAGTGGAAGAGATCTTCAGCACGCTTACGGAGGAGCAGCAGAAGGCTGTGTATGGGGTCATCGGAACACTGTTAGAAAAAAAAGAGGACTCTGAAAAAGATGATAAAGAGGAGGATAATGTAGTGAAGCATAACGTATTTGATAAAGACTCTGCCCAGCAGGGATCTGTGCTTAGCCACTCTGACACAGTAGAGATTATCGATCTCGCCAAGCAGAGTAACGTCGGCAGCTTGCAGCTGGCTATGCAGATTTTCGCACAGGAGCATTCCGATAGCCTGGCGCATGGAGTGTTTGATTCTGAAATTGAGAAGCTTTTCCCGGAGTACGAGCTTCTTAAGAAAGGCGAGCCGGAAACGCTGGAAAGAGACCAGACCTGGATCGGTGCCGCGATGAGTAAGATTTCAAAATCTCCGATCAGCCGTGTCAGAACACGTCGGGCTGACGCCAGAATTGCGGAACTGAGAGCAAACGGCTATCAGAAGAAGGGCGATTACAAGAAAGACATGGCCGAGGTCAAGCTGCTGGGGCGTACGACTGATCCGCAGACCATTTATATCAAAGATGGTATGCATAGGGACGATATCACGGATATTACTGATTTTGACGTGGTTGCTTATCAGTGGAAATTGATGAGACATCTTCTTGATGAGGAACTGGCTATGGCGGCACTGGTCGGCGATCGCCGCGACGACGGTGACCCGGATAAGATTCATGAAGATCATATCAGATCTATCTGGCATGATGATGAATTATACTGCATCCATCAGGACGTTGATATCGAGGCGGCAAAGACGAAGCTTCAGGGGTCAAACACGGGAGCAAACTTCAGCGAGAATTATATTTACGCGGAAGCAATGATCGAGTCGGCTCTGTATTCTCGGGAGAAGTATAAGGGATCTGGAACACCGGATCTGTATTGTACCCCGCATCTTCTGAACGTCATGCTGCTGGCTCGCGATCTTAACGGTCGTCGTATTTACGATTCAAAGACAGATCTCGCAAGAGCACTGAACGTTGGCGAGATCCACACCGTAGAGCAGTTCGAGGGACTCACAAGAGTCGATGATCAGAGTAACACAAAGAAACTTCTTGGACTGTTTGTAAACCTGTCTGATTATACGTTCGGCTCGACTAAGGGCGGAGAAGTTTCTTCCTTCACGGATTTCGATATAAAGTTCAACACATACACATACCTGTTGGAGACTCGTCTTTCAGGTGCTCTGACCAAGGTATATTCGGCAATTGCTCTGGAAGAGAACGTAGGTTGATGCAAGGAGGATATTAGCAATGGATAAAGAATACATTCGATCTGTCGATAGAAATGTCGCAATCCGGAAGGTTTACACAAAAGTGTCTGATCCGTACGGGTATGTTGATTCTGCGTGCAAAATAAAGGCAGACGCGGAAGAGTTGCATGATGCGTTCCTGAAGGGAATGGTGATCGTAGCGACGGATGGTACTGAGTATCTGCCAGTAAGTTGCAAGGTTGCGTCTAAGGTGACGACCGTTATGTACGTAAAGCCGAACGCCACGACATCGACATCTGCGGATCTCGCAACAATCAAGTCTGCCTAATTTATCTGGATCTGGAGGTAATTGCAAATGAGCAAATGGTTTGGAACCATTGGTTTTTCCCTTCCAACCAGAGAGATTGAGCCTGGTGTTTGGGATAATCCTATAGAGGAACATCCGTGCTATGGCGATATGACGAGCGATCGCAGAAAACGTCAGAATTCAGGCGAAATAAATGATAATCTCAATCTCTCAAACACCTTGAGTATCATTGCTGATCCGTACGCTCTAAGTAATTACCAGTATATCGCGTATGCGACAATAATGGGTGCGAAATGGAAAGTTACTGAAGTAGAGATTCAGTATCCGCGCTTTATCTTGACAATCGGAGGTGTCTGGAATGGGAACTCGCCTGGAGCTTCAGAGCAAACTTGAGGAGATTCTTGGGAGTAGACAGGTTTATTACCAGCCTCCCGAAACAGTCAAAATGGAATACCCGGCGATTGTGTATTTCCGAGACAAAATTCGGACTGACAATGCGAATGACCGGGTTTATTTAAAAACAAACAAATATTCGATCATCGTGATCTCGAAAAGGCCTGAGGATTCCTTAATCGATAGGATTCTCGGCCTTTCCTATTGTGTGCACGAACGTGCCTATAAATCTGACAATTTGTATCACGATGTATTTGTGCTTTATTTTTAAGGAGGTATGAGAATGGCTGGAAAAGCACTCGTATGGGATCAGGTCGGAGAGAAGTTATTCGAAACCGGCGTAAAGAAAGGTGTTCTCTATAAAAGGGATGCCAGCGGCGCTTATCCGAATGGCGTTGCCTGGAACGGTCTTACAGCAGTTAATGAAAACCCGTCTGGGGCTGAGCCTACGGCATTGTATGCGGATGATACGAAGTACGTGACGATCATGTCCACGGAAGATTACAGTCTTGATATCGAGGCGTATATGTATCCGGATGAATTTGCGGAATGTGATGGATCAGCGGAGCTTACGGAGGGCGTAACGATCGGTCAGCAGACTAGAAAACCGTTTGGATTTTCTTGGGTTACGACCATTGGTAATGATGTCGATGGTACCGATTATGGGTATAAAATTCATCTGGTATATGGATGCTTAGCGTCCCCAACGGAGAAGAATCACTCTTCAATTAACGACAGTCCGGACGCGATCAACCCATCATGGAGCGTGTCCACGACTCCGGTTGAGGTTGCTGGTCATAAGCCAACGGCGACTTTGGAGATCGATTCGACCAAAGTCGGGGCAAAAGCACTTGCAGCGATTGAGAAGATTCTTTACGGTAGCGATACGGCGGAGGCGAGACTTCCGCTTCCAGATGAGGTACTGTCGATTATTAAAGCGGCAGCAGCCTGAAATTTGATCGTATAAAGCCCTTCCGTATTTGGTTGGGCTTTTCTTTTTATCTAAAACAGAAAGGGGATTAGAGGTATGTATAAAGAAACAGTCAAATATATCGATTACAACGGGGTGGAAAGAACAGAGGACGTGTATTTTAATCTTTCAAAAGCTGAACTTATGGAGATGCAGCTGAGCACCGCTGGTGGTTTTGACGCTATGATCAACAAGCTTATTAAGGCTCAGGACCAGCCAACGCTAGTAAAAGTGTTCAAGGATATTATTCTTAAATCTTACGGCGTTCCGAGTCCGGATGGAAGACGTTTTGTCAAAACCAAGGAGCTGGCAGAAGAGTTTACTCAGACCGAGGCTTATTCGGATCTGTATATGAAATTTATTACAGATTCGGAAGCGGCGGCTAAGTTTATTAATGGCATCATGCCGAAGTCGCTTATCGAACAGATGAGCAAGCAGGCAGATTCCTCCATGATGATTCCGGCTAATTAACACAGGAGGCGACCTCTGAATGCTCACAATTATTGTTCCCGGCGGCGATGGCGAATTTTGGAACGAAGAGACTGAAGAATTCGAGTATCATCCGATTTCCGATCCGGTTGAATTACATCTTGAGCATTCGCTTCTTTCGGTGTCCGCTTGGGAGTCAAAATGGAAAAAATCGTTTTTTACAAAAGATGAAAAAACAGCGGAGGAGACTATCGATTACATCCGGTATATGACTTTGGACGAGAAGATAGACCCTGATATCTACATGCGATTGAGTCGCGAAAACGTCGACGAAGTGGTTAACTACATCGAAGATCCGATGACCGCAACAACGTTTGCCAAGCAAACCAAGCGATCCGGGAATAAGGAAAGGGTTACGGCCGAACTTATATACTACTGGATGCTGACGTTGAACATACCGTTTGAATGTGAACGATGGCATATAAACAGACTCATTACATTGATCGAAATTTGCAATATAAAAAATACTCCGCAAAAGAAACGAAGTATGAAAGACATTATGAGAGAGAATGCTGCCCGAAACGCGGCAAGAAGAAAGAAATATAATTCGAAAGGATGACAGGAATGAGTAACAGTCCATTGGTTTCTTATAAGAAAATAAGTCCAAACAAGACAAGTCCGCGAAATCATAAAATCGACACCATTACCATTCATTGCTATGTTGGGCAGGCTTCGGTTGAATCGATGGCGGCTTGGCTATGTGATCCATTAGTACGAGCAAGCGCTAATTATGGAATCGGATCTGATGGACGGATCGCGCTGTTTGTTCAGGAGAAAGATAGATCCTGGTGCTCATCGAGTAAGTCTAACGACCATCGAGCGATCACGATCGAGTGCGCGTCCGAAACGACCGATCCGTATGCGATTAATTCAAAAGTGTATAATTCCTTGATTAATCTCTGTACAGATATTTGTAAAAGAAACGGAATCAAGGAGCTTAAGTGGAAAGCCGACAAGTCTTTGATCGGGCATCCGGATCAGCAAAATATGACGGTTCATCGCTGGTTTGCAGCCAAGGCTTGCCCGGGAGATTACATTTACAATCGACTTGGTCGGATCGCCAAAGAAGTGAATGTGAAGCTTGGGGTGACTACGGAAGAGACAGACATTGGAGCAATCCGAATCGGAGATACAACAATTGAGAGAATCGCACAGGTTGTACATGGCGAGGCTGGTGTGATCGGAAGCGAGAAATCGTTGCTGGCAGTTGCTCAGTGCATTAAAGACATGCTTGAGACAAAACAGTACGGATCGACAATCACTGAGGTAATTGCGAACAATTTTTATGCCTATAAAACAAGCACCAGTTCTACAGAAGCGGCAAAAAAAGCAGTCTACGATGTGTTCGTAAACGGAAAACGGCGTTTTGATAAGGATATGATCCTTCAGTTCCGTTCCTTCGCGAACTACAGCGATGGGCACGGAAACATGAATGAAAAATGCAAAGCTCTTCTGAAAAAATATGATTACCTCGGCGAGGATCACAAGGATCTTCGCTGGGGTCATTTTTATTTCGGGAAAAAGAATTCCGTAACAACAAAGCCTGACGTTCCGAGTAAAGAATTTTCAGTTCGGGTAACCACTCCGAATTTGAATATTCGGACAGGGGCTGGAACAAATTACGCAAAGACCGGCCACACGACCGGAATCGGCGTATTTACGATCGTTGAAACGAAACCTGGGAAAGGCTCAGCAGCTGGCTGGGGTCGGCTGAAATCCGGAATGGGCTGGATCAGCCTTGATTACGCCACAAAGCTGTCATAAGGAGAAAGAATGATAAGTATCAGACAAAAGGGCGATTTTTCGAAACTCTCCCGGTATTTCGAGAGAGTCAGGGAAGCAGCCAGACTCGGTGTATTGGACAAGTACGGCCGAGAAGGAGTGGCCGCCCTCGCGTCTGCTACACCGGTGAAAACTGGAAAAACGGCAAACTCATGGACATATGACATAGAACGTCAAAATGGGTCAGTCGCGATTGTTTTTCGCAATACAAACATCAATAAAGGCGTTCCGATTGCAATTATATTGCAGACTGGGCATGGAACGGGAACCGGCGGTTGGGTGCAGGGTCGAGATTACATCAATCCGGCCATCCAGCCAATTTTCGACAAAATCGCCGATTCGGCGTGGAAGGAAGTGACCAGCATATGAGCGCGGTAGTTGATGACCGGATAGTCGAGATGCGGTTTGATAACCGCGATTTCGAGCAGAATGTGAAAACAAGCATGTCGACTCTGGAGAAGCTCAAGCAAAGCCTGAAATTTTCAGGGGCTTCAAAAGGGCTTGGCGACATGAGTTCAGCAATAAAAAAGATCGACATGTCGAGCTTAGGCGCTAATGTCGAGATGGTCGGGAGTAAATTTTCAGTTCTTGAGCAAATCGGAATTGGGGCACTGCGGAATATCGGAAATTCCGCCATGGAAGTCGGAAAGAAAGTTGTCTCGGCACTCACTATTGATCCGGTGAAATCGGGTTTTGATGAGTATAACACCCAGATTAACGCGGTACAGACAATTCTGGCGAATACTTCGGGAAAAGGAACGACGCTTGATCAGGTTAATCAGGCGTTGGATGAGTTGAATCACTACGCCGATTTAACCATCTACAATTTTACTGAGATGACTAGAAATATCGGTACGTTCACCGCGGCCGGCGTTGATCTGGAGACGTCAGTTTCGGCTATTCAGGGTATCGCCAATGTTGCTGCGGTATCTGGTTCGACATCTCAGCAGGCTTCTGTTGCAATGTATCAGTTATCGCAGGCATTAGCGGCCGGAACAGTGAAACTTCAGGACTGGAACTCAGTTGTAAATGCCGGTATGGGCGGCGAGGTATTCCAGAATGCATTGAAAGAGACATCGGAGCTTCTCGGAACGGGTGCCGAAGCGGCAATCCAGGCGAAGGGCTCATTCAGGGAGTCTTTACAGACCGGATGGCTCACTTCACAGGTGCTTACAGAGACTCTTAAGAAGTTTACGACGTCTGGCGCGAATGAGTATGTTGCGAAGTATACCGGACTCTCGAAAGAGGCTGTTGACGTGGCAATGGAGAACGCAAAAGCTCAGCATGGCGAAGCGGACGCGATTAAGGTTGTATCCGCCGAACTGGCAAAGCAGACTGGTAAGAGTGAAGAGCAGATTGCTTCGATTCTGAATATGGCGAGAACCGCCGAGGATGCCGCGACAAAAGTTAAAACAATTCCGCAGTTGATGGACACGTTGAACGAAGCGGTTCAGTCAGGCTGGACTCAGACATGGGAAATCATTATTGGTGACTTCGAGGAAGCAAAAGAATTGCTTACTTCGATTTCCGATGTCGCGCAGGATTGGATTAACAAAATGTCCAATCGGAGAAATGATATTCTTGAAGGGGCGATGACCTCTAGCTGGGATAAGCTTACCGCAAAAATCAACGAAGCAGGGGTCACGACGGAAGAATTTGAGGAGAAGACGAAGGCGGCTCTCAAAGCCCGTGGGTATCATGTTGATACTTTAATCAGCGAATACGGATCTTTGGAGGCAGTGTTCAGATCCGGACGCGTGTCTACAAATATTCTACAGGAGGCAATCGACGGATTAAACAGCTCGCTTTCTAATTTGGAAGGAATTCAGGAAACTCTCAAAGACGGAAGCACAGGCGATGATGTAAAGAAAATCCAAGAAGCGCTTGTTTCAATGGGGTACAGTCTTGATAAGTTTGGTTCTGACGGTATTTTTGGGAGTGAGACAGTTGCTGCGGTTAAAGCGTTCCAGGAAGCAAAAGGCTTAACGGTTGACGGAATTATTGGTCCAGATACTCTTGCGGCACTTAAGGAAGCGTCCGGAACCACTGCAAAAATCACAGAGGATCTCAGCGGATTAATCGCGGGCGTAGATCAGCTTGGCGGAAGGGAAGCACTACTTCAGTCATTCGCCAATATTTTCAAGTATTTAAGTGATCTTGTTGCGCCGATGAAGAACGCATGGGAGTCTATCTTTCCCCCAAAGACCACGGAAGAAGCGGCAGCGCAGCTGAAAGGAATCATAGATAAGTTCCATTCTTTTACGGAAACGCTCACTGTGAGCGGCGAAACTGCGGATAAGATTCAGCGGACATTCAAGGGGTTATTCTCTATTCTTGAAATTGGCGAAAAGATCCTTACCACTGTGGCGAGTAAAGGATTTGGCGGGCTGTCAAAAGTGGCCGGCATGCTTAACTTCGATTTCCTTGAAGTAACGGCAAAAGTCGGCGATTCAATTGTTGCCTTCAAAGACTTTTTGTTTAGCAATGATCTGATTGTAGCCGGAGTTGACACTCTCGGCGATGGCGTCAAAATGGCGGCGAAAGATTTCGGCGAATTGTATGAAAAGGTTAAAAATATTCCGGAGGTTAAGAAATTTTTCGAGGATCTCAAGAATATTGATCTTGAAGAGGTTGGTCTTGACATCGTCGCCGGTCTTGAGAAAGGGCTTCAGGAGGCGAAGGGGAAAGTTCCAGGTGTTATCTTACAAATTGGTCAAGATATTCTCGACACAATAAAAGGCGTTCTTGGAATTCATTCACCATCAACGGAGATGGAAGCCGTTGGCGAATATGCCGTAGAGGGATTCATAAATGGTGTCAAGAATAAAGCGTCGGAGGCATGGATGGCGATTAAAGAATTTGCCACCAATTTCCTCGATGCCGCGAAGTCTCTTGATTGGGATAAAATATTTCAGGTCGGAGCAATCGGTAGCGGTATCGCGATTCTGTATAAACTCGTGAATGCATTCGATAAGTTCGGTAAGCCCTTTGAGAGTTTTGCCGGACTATTGGATTCTGCCGGTGGACTCCTCGAACACTCGACTGAGAAAATTGGGAAGGTACTCGGCTCTTTCTCAAAGGTTTTGAAGGCCGACGCTTTTAAGCTGAAAACAGAAGGAATACGGAATATTGCAATTTCACTTGGTATTTTAGCTGCATCCATATATGTATTAGCTCAGCTCGATGCGGATCAGTTGGGCAGAAGCGTCACAGCTTTGATTGCGGTCTCCGCGGTGCTTGTTGGATTATCGATTGCGGTAAGTAAACTTCAGGAGTCGTCTGCATCATTTAATTTCAGAGAAGGATTCAATTTCAAAGGATTTAATAGTGCGATAATACAGATCGGCGCGGCTATTTTGCTTATCGCAGCAGCGGTTAAATTGCTTAGCGGAATGGATCATGATAAAGCGATTGACGGATTTATTGGTTTGGCTGGGGTCGTTGCAGCGATTGCTTCAGTGATGGCGATATTCGGAATTTTCGTTCATGGTGAAGGCGCGAAGAATATCGACAAGGCCGGAAAGATGATGAAGAAAATGGCCGTCGCCATGATTCTTATGGTTGCAGTGCTGAAGCTCATCAATCTTTTGTCCGTAGACGAAGTAGTCAAAGGAGTTGCGTTCGCAACGGGATTTACTCTGTTCTGCCGCGCTTTATCCGTTTGCGCGAGAGTCGGCGGGGAAGCGACAAAGAGCTTAGGCGGTATGCTGGTCAAAATGGCGATTGCTATGGCTCTTATGGTTGGGGTCGTTAAACTCATAAATGGGTTATCTGCGGACGAAATGTTCAAGGGAGCCGCGTTTGCCGGAGCGTTTGTGATATTTGTCGCGCTTCTGAAGAAAGCAGTGTCGGCGAATCAGGGGACAGAGATCGCTAAATTGGGCGGAGTGCTGATGTCTGTATCGATCGCGATGCTTCTGATGGCTGGAGTATGCAAAATTGTCGGGACGATGGATGCCAGCGATTTAGCGAAAGGTATTGTTGCAGTAACCGCGTTCGGATTGATAATTAAAGGGCTAATCACAGTGGTAAAATCCTCTGGCGCAGAAGCCGGAAAAATCGCTGGGACAATTCTTGCCATGTCTGTGGCGATCGGAATAATGGCTGGCGTTGCTGCCCTGCTAAGTATGCTCGATATTGCCGCTCTTGCGAAAGGTATTGTAGCGGTTGGGTTGCTTGGAGGAATTATGACCGCAATGATATGGGCGACACGCGGAGCGAATGACTGCGCAAAGAATTTGATTGTAATGACGGCGGTCGTTGGTGCATTGGCTGGAATTCTATATTTGCTACAGTTTGGAGATATTGACGCTTCACTAAAAAGCGCGGAGGCGCTTTCGGTGTTACTTGTCGCATTAACTGCGGCGGTTGCTGTTTTATCAAAAGCCGGCCGCGTTGGAAAATCTGCGTATGCGGCGGTTGGGACCATGACGCTTGTTCTTGCGGGCGTTGCAGTTATTTTGGGTGTTATGAAACACTTTGAGATCGACGCGTCCATAGAGCAGGCCGCAGCATTATCTACCTTATTAATAGGGCTATCTACCGCAGCGCTGATACTGAGCAAAGTTGGTGTATTCGGCGGCGCGGCCGCGAAAGGCTCGGCAGCGTTATTGGCGGTGGTCGTTGGCGCGGCGGCTATCATAACTGCTATAGCCGGATTTGTTGGTCAGATCGACGGAATCGAGGATAAGCTCGACGGTGCGATAATGGTTCTCGAAAAAGTTGGCTACGCTCTCGGAACGTTTTTTGGAAGTATGGTTGGCGGGTTCGTGACCGGCACCACTTCAGGTCTACCGGATATTGCGGCGAACCTTACTGATTTCATCAATGCTTTTTCTGGCATTGATTCGGGGGCGCTATCCGGCGTAAAGACTCTGGCCGATGTCATTATTGAGATTACCGGGGCAAGCATTCTCGATGGAATTGCGAAGTTTGTCAACAAAGGTAAATCGCCGTTTGAACAGTTTGCAGACAATCTGGAAGCATTCGGAAAAGCGATAGACGCTATTTCAGGTATCGCGAGTAAGTTGGATTCAGATAGTTTTGCGAATCTTACGGCATTGGCGTCGGTTGGAAGCGCATTTACCGAATTGCAGAAGACGATTGAACCGATGAAAGGTCTGAAACAGGCATTACTCGGTAAGAGAGATCTCGGCGATTTCGGAGTACAGGTCAAGCGGTATGCACAGCAGTTGAATATTGCAGCCGCCGCTGTTCGGAAGATATCAGCGGAAGGCGTTACGAATCTTAGCGAGCTTGCGACCCTTGGCGATGCCTTTAGTAATTTACAAGCCACAATCGAACCGGCTGGTGGATTGCTTCAGGTTCTCGAGGGCGAAAAAGACCTTGGCGATTTTGGCGAACAGATTCAGGTGTATGCCATGAATTTGAACACGGCTGCTGCGTCGGTGAAGACCATTTCGGCTGACGGAATAGATAATCTTTATGCGATCGAAACTCTGGGCGAGGCTTTTGGTAAGCTCCAAAATACGATTGAACCGGCCAACGGATTGCTTCAGGGCATCATAGGTAATCGGGATCTTGGAAACTTTGGAGCTCAGGTGCTTAAGTATGCGGTGAACCTCATGATTGCTGCTGCTGCGGTGTCGTTTATATCGGCAAAAGGTTTGGGTAATCTCGAGCAGATAGCGACCCTTGGCGATGCGTTCACTGATTTACAGCATACAGTAGTGCCTGCTGGCGGATTAGTCGATGCTATAAAAGGAACAGTTAATCTCGGTGAGTTCGGCAAAACAATAGCCGAATACGCGAAACAGATGAAAACTGCTTCTGATGGCTTGACCGGAGAGAACACAATCGACAGCGAGGCGCTTAAGACGGCGGCTAATATCGGTGCTCTTATGACTGACTTACAGAAGTCAATTCCGAAGAAGAGTTGGTTTGATGGAGCAGTTGATCTGTCGGATTTTGGGGAAGACATCGGCGATTATGGAAGCGGAATTAAAACTTTTAGCGACCATATAACTGATGTTGACACCGATAAAATCGGGAAAGCGATAACTATCGGAAATCGATTGTCCTTGCTTGTGTTCAAAATGCGAGAATATGGAACTGACACTACGGCGATAGATCAATTTAGCGAGGCGGCCGCCAAGTTGGGAACTGGATTAAGTGGGTATTATGATGGTTTTGTTGATGCCGATCTAAATCTCCTAACCGAATCAAGTAAGGCTGTCCAGAGAATCGCAAGTACATTGAAAATTGCAAAAACAGTTGGGGCGAGTGATGCTGAATCGTTTAAAACTGAAGCTACAGCTGCCGCTGAAGGCTTGTCTGGATACGCTACAGAAGTAGCTGGAGTAGATTCAGCGACCGTTACTACGTCTTTGGACACCGCTAAAAAACTCGCAGATTTCATAAACGGCTTGGTCGGTCTGAATACAGATGGAGTTTCGAAATTCAGTGAATCAGCAGGCGCTCTCGGTCAGACACAGGTAACCGGAATGTTAAATACACTCGATGGGGCCTCAACAGAAATGACGAGTGCGGGTACCAATCTTGTAAAGTCACTGTCGACCGGAATTGCAAATGGCGACACGACAAAAGCGGCAATGGCGAATGTCGTAAACGGAGCGCAGCGGGTAGCTACCACGGCGGCTTCAAACTTTAAAGCAATAGGTGCACAGCTGTCATCGAATTTTGCCGGAGGAATTGCCTCAGGCGCAAGCAGAGTATCATCGGCAGCATCGTTATTATCAGCGTCGGCGGCAAACGGATCAAGAGGGCATTATGCTTCCATGTATGCGAATGGCGTGTATCTCGGAGCTGGCTTGGTAGCTGGTATCGTCGCATCTATCCCAGCTGTCTACGCGGCAGGCTACAGCTTAGGCGCGGCGGCGGTCAGAGGTGAGAAAGACGGTCAGAAATCGAAATCTCCGAGCAAAGAGACAATCAAAGCGGGAAAATGGCTTGGTGAAGGTCTTGTAATCGGAATGGAATCAATGAGTAAGGCGGTATACAATGCGGGGCACAGCATGGGTGAATCAGCCGCTGATTCGATTACGTCGTATGCCGTCAAAATGGCGGATATCTTTAGTCAGGATTTGGATGTTAAGCCGGTAATTGCACCTGTGGTAGACTTATCGAATGTGAAATCCGGCATAAGAATGGCGAACGGATTGCTTACCAATGCGATTGCGGATACCACAGCAACGGTGAGTGTTATGGGGGCATCGGTGGATCGGCGTCGTAGAGCGGACGAAAATGGGGAATTGACCGCGGCAATTAAGAAACTCAATAATAATCTTGGCAGAGTTGGAAATACGTATAACACGATTGACGGTATTACGTACGATAATGGAAGCCAGATATCAGAAGCAATTGAAACTATAGTCAGAGCAGCGAGGGTGGAAAGGAGGCGATGATTTTGACTACCTATACTGTAAAAAAGAATGATACGCTGTCGGCGATAGCGTGGAAATACAATTCCACTTATCATTACGGAACAACCGAAGAAGCAGCATGCAAACGATTGGCAGAGATTAATGATATCGATGATCCGAGTCACGTCGTTGTGGGTCAGATTTTGAAGCTCGATAATCCCACGAATGCAGACGGCACTAATCAGGCTGTGGCTAAAACGGGGTCAAAAGGCTCGGCAGTCGTCATCAAGGCGTTTGGAGTCCAGTCAAATACTGAGCGAACAATGTATGTATCATGGGCGTGGAGTAAGTCACAAACCAAAGATTATAAGGTAATGTGGTATTATGCCACGGGCGATGGAGTTTGGTTCGTCGGCGATGATTCTACTACTGAGTATAAACAGAGTACGTACAATGCGCCGGAAAATGCGAAACGGGTAAAAGTCAAAATTCTGCCGGAATCGAACACCCACAAAGTAAAAAACAAAGACACAAAATACTGGACTGCATCGTGGTCAACATTCAAGGAGTACGCATTCCCGGGGGCTTCATTGATTGAAGTTCCCTCCGCTCCGGCGGTAACGATTGATCAGGAGGTGCTTCAGCTTACTGCGGAATTGGATAATATTGCAGCAGGTGCAACATATGTTCAGTTTCAGGTGGTAAGAAATGACTCGAAAATAACTTCGGTTGGTTTGGCTCGTATTACGACCGGCCATGCTGGATACAAATGTAACGTCGGGCCCGGATATGAGTACAAAGTTAGATGTCGGGCGTGTACAGTTCGTAAGGGCAATGATTCGACACTTTCGGTTAACCAGTCGTCAAAATGGTCAGAATACTCTGACGGGATAACGACTAGACCTCCATCCCCGAAACGAATAAAGACGCTCAAAGCAACGTCGGCGACGTCAATCCTGATAACATGGGAAGTTGCGTCAAAAGCGAAAAGCTATGAGATACAGCGTACTACCGATCCGAAATATTTCGACAGTTCACCGGATAATGTTCAATCCACGACAGTCGAAGCAAATGTTGCTCATGCCGAAATTACCGGGCTCGATTCCGGAGATGAATACTATTTTCGGGTGCGAGCCGCAAACGACAGCGGTAACTCTGGATGGACTGGAATCAAATCAGTGATTTTGGGAAAAGCGCCTGCCGCCCCTACTACATGGGCATCGTCGTCTACGGTCGTTGCTGGGGACGATGTATATTTGTATTGGATTCACAATAGTCAGGACGGATCGGATGAAAAAATGGCGATTGTGTCGTATGTTCGAAAAACTGATTATATGACGTGGCCAGAAGTTCAGATCGATGTTCCGAAAAGCGCTAAACCTGGAAGTCCGGATGAGGCGGTAGACGAAACAAGTTATTATAAGCTTGAGACGGGTGGACGGTTCGCGGAAGGGGATTATATTGATTGGCAGATTCAGACGAAAGGAATTTCTGATAGCCTTAGCCCACGCTCAGTCAAACGGCGAATCCAGGTTCATCAGAGGCCGTTTTTAGCTTTCACTGTTTTGGATTATAAAAAAGAACCGTTTCTCGGCCATGCACTTGACCAAAGCAGCGCCGATATTGTACGACCTTTAACCAAGCTGCCATTTTATATCGACATTGATTACAGCCCGTTTTCTGAAAACACTGCGATAGGGGTCCATATAACGATAGAATCGAGAAGTTACTATTCATATGAGGATTATGCTGGAAATGTGATTGAAGTGGCTCCTGGCGATGAGATATATTCAAAGTATTATCGAACGAGTTCGACAAGATTCGGTTTTGGAGCAAAGAATGTTACGTTGGAAAATAATCGTTCATATAAAATAACCGTGACGATAACATTAAATTCTGGATTAACAGCTACTTGCAGTAATATTATGAACGTGGGTTGGGAAAACGAGAGAGATTATGAACCGACTTGTCGTATAGATTTCAATCGGGATAGCCTTACAGCAAGCATAAATGCCTATTGTGCAGACGAGAACAATAAGTGCACACCGGCGACAACATTGGCAGTGTATAGACGGAATTACGATGGGACATTTACAGAAATCGGAAGTGGTCTACCGAACAATAAGTATACATTCGTAACCGACCCGCATCCAGCGTTGAATTGGCTATGGTATCGGATCGTAGCCACGTTTACCGATACGGGGGAACAGACATATTATGATCCACCTGCTGAACCGGTTGGAATCACTTCGATAGTAATGCAATGGAATGAAGCGCGATCTTCCTATCTTAATTACGATTCTATATTAGTCGAGAATGAAGTCGATGGCTCAATGTATGAATCTGGATATTCAGAGGATTTCCGGGATTACTCCGGATCAATGCTTGTTCTTGCATATAACGTTGATATTTCGCCGGTTTTGAACAAGGACGTAGCGTTAGTGGAATACGTTGGGCGTGAGAATCCGGTTAGTTATTACGGAACCCAGCTTGGTGAAACGGCCACTTGGTCTGCTGAGATCCCTAAAAGCGATGAAGCGACTTTATATACGTTGCGAAGACTAGCGAGATGGCAAGGTGACGTTTATGTGAGAGAGCCGTCCGGAATCGGCTATTGGGCAACGGTTGGGGTTACGTATAGTCGAAAACACTGCGAGTTGACAGTTCCTGTAACGCTCACGATAACGAGAGTCGCAGAACCCGCAGATACAGGGCTGAGTGTTTTAGGGATTTTGAACTGAACGCCAGCTTGTTTATCAAATCAAATTCAAGGAGGAGTAGGCTATGCCAGATTGGACTCGATCGATGAAACAGACATTCGAGTATTATGTGGTTGATCCTCTATCCTGGGAGGATAAAAGTGAATTTGTTGGAGTGAAATCATGTACGATTGAGCGAGATTGTACCAGCGATACGAAGGGTTCGGCGTCATTTACGATTTCGGAAGAAACGAAAGAGTGCTATGTACGTCCGTATCTTGTAACGGTTCAAAATAGAATCACAGAAAAGTTTCCATTAGGATGCTTTTTGGTTCAGACTCCGACACGAAAATACGATGGTCGACTTTATGATATACCGGTTGATGGATATACACCGCTGGTGGAGTTAAAAGAATCACCTCCCCCACTTGGATATTGTATCGCAAAGGGTTTAAAGATCATGGATAACGTCGTTGACCTTACCGCAACACATGTTCGGGCTCCGGTGGTGGCGAATAAGGTGTCCGGAATGAAACTTACCGACGACTTTATATCGAATACGGATGATACTTGGTTTACGTTTCTGACAGACCTTATGGCAAAAGCAAATTATGAATACGCCCTTGATGAATGGGGGCGTATTTTGTTTGCCCCAAAACAGGAGACGATCTCTCAGCGGTATATCTGGACGTATACAGACGATAACAGTTCAATTTTGTTGCCAGAGATTACGGTAGAACAGGATATTTTTGACATTCCGAATGTGATTGAGATCATCTATTCGAGAAGCGGTAACGGTTATTCGACGAGGGTGTCGAACGTTGATAAAAACAGTCCAACGTCAATCGCTGCCCGCGGGCGTCAGATCGTGCATCGGGTTACGGATGCTGATTTTGGAGGAGAGCCAAGCAACGATCAGTTGAAAGAGTACGGGGAGAATTTGCTCGAAAGCTTATCAACTCTTGAGTGTACCGTCACGTATAAGCATGCATATTGCCCGGTACGTGTCGGGGATAGCGTTATGCTTAATTACGAACGGGCCGGGATCACTGGGGTTATAGCTAAGGTTATAAGCCAAGTGATCGAATGTAAGACGGGATGCACGGTGACTGAAAAAGCTGTGTTTAGAACAAAATTATGGGGGTGATATCATGGGGCTTTCGAATGAGCTGATACGTCAATTCGTCCAGATTACAAATGATAAAAAACGTGTAAGCACCGAATCAATTCTTTATGGAACAGTTATTCTTAAAGACGATGGGCCGTATGTTCAGCTCGATGGTTCTGACGTTCTCACGCCGGTATCATCAACGGCCGACGTAAAAGACGGCGAGCGAGTTACGGTTCTTTTAAAAAATCATTCAGCGATTGTGACCGGAAACGTATCGTCCCCGTCGGCAAGTTCGAAAGATTTGCAGGAAACAAATAAAAATATCGCCGAGTTTGAAGAAGTTACTACGAATCGGTTTAGAGCGAACGAAGCTGATATTGACGAACTGAGTACCAATAAGCTTGATGCGAATCAGGCAGACATCAAATATGCGCAGATCGATTTCGCGAATATCAGCAAGGCAACGATGGAATATTTTTACGCTCAGTCCGGGCTTATCAAAGATGCCACGATTGGTGACGGAACTATCACCGGGCATCTGGTCGGCGTGACGATTTCAGGAGATCTCATCGAAGGAAATACCATCAAGGCGGAAAAGCTTGTCATTAAGGGCACGGATGGACTCTATTACAAGCTCAATGTAAACGCAGAAAGCACTGCTGCCGAGCAGACCGACTACAACAGCCTGAACGGCTCGATCCTGCGTGCGAAATCTGTCACGGCTGAAAAGATATCAGTTAAGGACCTCGTGGCGTTCGGTGCAACAATCGGAGGATTCAAAATAGGAGATCACTCACTGTATTCACAGGGGAAAGATTCTGTGGGCAGCAGTGTGAGTGGCGTATATATGGATGATTCCGGCCAGATCGCAATCGGAGACGGACAGAATTACATACGGTACTACAAAGCGGCAGATGGAAAGTACAAGCTTGCAATCAACGCCGATGAGCTGCTGATAGGCTCTGGCGCGAGCGTCGGAGAAGAGTTGGACAATATCAAGCAGGATCTGAAAGACCAGGTGGCTGACCTGCGTGATGAAATTACTACGCTTCTGAGAATTGAATCATCAAGAGGCACAGTATTTAAGAACGATCAGGTTGCGACAGTGCTGTCTGTAGTGCTTTATCACGGCAAGCAGCGGATCACTGATTCAACTACTATGAAAGAGGTTTTCGGCGCAGGTGCGTATCTCCAATGGTATTGGCGGCGATTAGATGACGATTCATTCGGAGTCCTGGCAAACAGCGATTCAAGATTTGGAGATGAAGGTTTCACGTTTACTCTATCACCGGAGGACGTTGATACGAAAGTAACTTTTATGTGTGAACTAATAGTTTAAAGGAGGACTATCTTGCTTAACGTTTCAAAAAAAAAACATAAGATTGGAGTGACTGGAATGTGTTAGTCAATATTTTCGACGGTAATTGGAATGACGGGTACCTAGTCGATGGTGGCAGGAACTATATAAGAAGTTTCAATAGCAATAATTATGGATATCCATTAACGATGTTTAACGTCAATGAAAATATTATAAGTTTGGAATCTAACAATGTTAATCTATTCTCGATTGCTAAATAC
>ERZ1026898.512-NODE-512-length-23455-cov-4.478974_pt1 | contig 23455 bp, 18 predicted proteins | sample MGYA00380178_ERZ1026898 | MGnify/ENA primary metagenome ERZ1026898 (study PRJEB33269, sample SAMEA4719814) | human gut metagenome | biome: human-associated habitat; feature: organic feature; material: feces | place: Cameroon | collected 2013-10 ...
TATTTGCGGTGCACTAGATAAGCGTGATTATTCTGCTGCAGAAAGTGCATGTATTCTTGCAGACACACCCTGCGCCGATGTTGTAAGAACAGCTCTTTCTTACCGCAATCTTAATGAGGCTGACTTAAAAGAAGCTGTTCAGACAAGGATGGACTCTGTTGTTCCGAAGTTTGAACATCTTCTTACTGCCCTCGGAACAATAGGAAATATTTCGACTCTGCTCGGTCTTTTGGGAACAGTTACCGGCAACATAAAAGCGTTTGGTGTTCTTGGAAACGGAGGCTCCATGGGCGATCCTGCACTTCTGGCAAACGCAATTGCAGAAGCTCTTGTTACAACTGTCGGCGGTCTTACCGTTTCAATTCCGTCCATTATTTTTCACAATTATTTCAATTCGCAGGTGAATCATAAAATCAGGGATATGGAATCTCTTGTAACAAAAGTTATATTCAAGCTTACCGGAAAAGCCCCGGTTTAAGGAAAAGTGCATGCGTGTATCAAAAAGAAATACCGTGTCTTCGGGAATAGATTTATCCCCGATGCTGGATGTAATTTTTCAGCTTATTTTATTTTTTCTTGTGTCCACAACTTTTGCGATGCTTCCAGGAATAAGCCTTAATCTTCCGCAGAGTTCAACTGCGCAGAGTTCTGATGCCGGTGGAATTACGATTACTGTAGAAGAAAGCGGTTCAATGTGGCTTAACGACACACAGGTTGACTTCAAGGGACTTGTTTCCGGACTGAATGCATTTGACACCGGTGAAAAAAAGCGTGAAGAGTTTCCCGTTATGGTTTCTGCCGATGACAAGGTTACGAACGGTACAATTGTAAAAGTGTTTGATGCCTTAAGACAGTGCGGATTCAGTTCCGTGAGTCTCAGAACATCTGTAAAAAATGACAGGTAAAAATGACAAATAATTTGGAAAGAAAAAGCTGTATTTTTTCGGCAGCCGCAAGTGCAGTCTGTTTTATACTCATGCTTGTGATTTTTGCCTTTGTAAAATTCGAGCCGCCGGTAAAATACAAAACAATACAGATTCAGCTTGCGTCCCCGTCAGCCGTTGTTAAAAAAACTGAACCCCAGAAAAAAACGGTTCCCGCTGTAAAAGAAAATACCGCTCCAAAAAAAGAAACTGCGCCTCAAAAAGATGCAGCTCCAAAAAAGGAAAATGCAGTAAAAAAAGAAAATACACCCAAACCTTCCGCCGTGCAAAAAAAGAGTGCTGAAGTTCCGACAAAAAAAGTGGCTCCTGCTCCTGTAAAAAAACAGGAAGTTTCCGAACCAAAGATCAGAAAAAGTGTGGAAGAACTTATGGCAGAACAGAATGCCGGCCAGACAAAAAAGGCACAGTGGGACGAAAGTATGTTTGACGATTCTGCGGAATGGGAAAGTTCGTCTTCATCATCTTCGCAGTCTTCTTCTGCAGACACTCTCTCCTCTTCACTGGAAGGAACAGCTGCTTCTGCTTCATCCGGCGCATCTGATTCGGTAAGTGCAACTTCAAGAAAAGACAGATCTTCTTCTGCTTCTGATTCCACAGCTTCTGCTTTGTCTGACATTGCAGATACAGAATACTCAATGTCTGTTTCTGACAGTGCAAAAAGTACAACTTCAATGCAGTCTTCAAAAACAGACGGCAGGGTTTCAATAATGCTTGCAAACGGAAAAATGCGTGAACTTATTTCACCAAAAAATCCTGTTCTGGATATTTCTCCTGAAAACGCAATGCTTGTCGACTCGTCACGAACTGTAAGAATTACATTTACTGTTCTTGCAGACGGAAGTGTTCCGCTCGGTGAAATTGAAATAAGACCTTCATCACTTCTCCCGCCCAAAATACAGGATGAAATTAAAAACCAGCTTCGTTTCTGGATTTTCTCAAGTGATCCTTCTGGAACTTCCGGCCGTGCATCCTTTGATTATACGCTTGAGATTAGATGAATTTTCCTGTATAATAAAAGAATGTTTGAGGGGATAAAAGCCGTAGCATTCGATATTGATGGAACTCTGTATCCTTCGTGGGCTCTTTACGTGCGCATGCCTGGATACTTCCTGCGTCACATTTCGTTTTATTTAAAATACAACAGGGTAAGAAAGCAGCTTCACAAAACCGCGCCGCTCGCTGACTTTTACGAGTACCAGGCACGGCTTTTCGGTTTTGTCAGTTCAAAGCCGGCTGATGAATCAAAACAGATCATCAGGCAGATATGCTATGACGGACTCAAGCCTTTTTTTACAAAGATAAAGCCTTTTGCACATGTATATGACTGCGTGCTTGCAATGAAAAACGCAGGTCTTAAAATAGGAATTCTTTCTGATTTTCCGCCGGAACAGAAGGGCGACATCTGGGGAATACGCAGTTTGTGCGACGTATGCATAGGTTCGGAAGAGTCCGGTGCGCTCAAGCCTTCAATTTATCCGTTTGGAATTCTTTCAAAAAAACTGGGGGTTGCTCCGTCCGAAATTCTGTACGTGGGCAACAGTCACAAATATGATGTTCTTGGAGCCAACAAAGCCGGAATGAAAAGTGCATGTATTCAGACCGGTTTCAGAAAATTGTTCGGAATAAAAATTCCTGATGCCGATATTTCGTTCAAAAATTATCGCCAGTTGCAGGATATTGTGCTAAAATAAAAGTGGGTAGGAAATAAAGTGATAGAAGTAGTATTCGGAATAATAGCAGCCGCATTCGTGTCGGCAGTAGTGTCTCTTGTCATCAGAAAAATTGACCGGAATGAGAATTCCATGGAAAACATAAAACGCTATGCAAATCTTCGCAAAAATGATTTTGAAGCGTATTTTAAAGACGAAAAAGACAAACTCAAGCTTCTTGCTTCAGATCTTGATGCCAAAAATATTCAGGCAAAGGCAGCTGTAAAGCGTCTTCAGATGCAGTATGAGGACTTTGAAAAAAACTCTGCCGATCTTGAAAAACCTGTTGCAGCAGTTCGCGACATCGGTGAAAAAATTCATTCTTACGACACTCTTGTTTCTAATCTTATGCAGATGACGTCTGCGGTCGAAGAAAATCTCAGAAAAATCAAGGCAGAGGCCGGTATAGTAGAAAAACTTGGTCAGAAACTTGACACCGTAAAAAAATCTGTTGACGAAACAGAAAAACGCATTCCCGAAGTAGTGCGCCAGTTTTCTTCAAAAAATGCCGAACAACTCAAGGCCATCGGTTCCGATCTTCTGGAACGCTATGAGAAGAGGGCAGGCGAACTTGATTCTTCTACAAAAGAGTCCCTGAATCGCGCCGCTTCAATTATGAAAAAAATTGATTCTGATATAAATGATGCCTACGACAAGGCTGCAGAAAAAGCGCAGAAAATAGAAGACGAAGCCTTTGCAAAACTCAATGAACGTTCAGAAGCAAGGGTTTCGTTATGCATGGAAGAACTGAATTCTCAGACAAAACAGCTTGCCGCTCTGGTTGATTCCAAAAGTGAAGATTTTAGAAATACCATTATGGAAAAAACATCTTCGCTCGATGATGAGTTCCAGCTTAAGGCAGACGAACTTTCACGCAAACTTTCCGAAATGTCAGATGATTTTGAAAACCGTCTTCTTTCACTTGATACAAAACTTTCAGAAAACTCGGAAGCCCTTGACGGCCGCATTACTTCAAAAATTGAGTCCCTTGAACAGTCCGTGGAAGAGCAGATTTCTTCTATAGAGAAGGATGTTGACTCAAGAATTTCTGTATTCAATTCACGCTTTGACGACTTTAGTACAAAAATTTCTTCTGACATGGAAGGTGAAACAGGCCGTGCCGAATCAGAAATGAAAGCAAAGGTTAATTCACTCGTCCAGCTTTTCAATGAAAAAACAACTGCCCTTGATGCAAAACTCAAGCAGACAGTCAGCGGCCTTGATGCTGAACTGAACAAGTCTTCTGACAGTCTAGGTGCGGCAATGAAAACAAAAATTGCAAAACTTGACTCAGAGATTAAGGAAAAGACAGCTGCACTTGAGTCTGTAATGAAGCAGAAACTTTCGGAACTCAATGCAAAGGCAGCCGCAATTACTTCTGATGTAGATGCCCGCTCCGAAAGCCTTACTTCCCAAACACAGCAGCGCCTCGAAGAAATAAAGGCACAGCTGGACTCTTCACTTGAAGAAATAAAGGCTGTATCAGAGTCCCTTTCAGAACAGAGTTCGGGCAATTCAGAACAGCTCAAAAAAGTTCAGTCGGCCATTGACAGCCAGTCAGACGAAATCAAAAGCCGCTTTGAATCTTTGTATGCAGATGCCCTTCAGAAAGCTTCAGATGATGAAACTGCAGCCTATGAAAAATTTTCTGCAATAAGTGAAGCAAATCTTGCAAAGTACAAATCCGAAGTCCAGCTTCATGTAGATGGAATGCAGGACGGCGTTACAAAGGCTCTTCAGGAACTTGAACAGAAGTCCGAGTCAATCAGGGCTGGTGTGGAATCTGATATTTCTGAAATTGAACAGAAGCTTTCTTCTGCACAGGAACTTTCTTCCAAAACTGCAGAAAAAATAGAAGCACAGGCAAACGCAAGCGCACAGAAACTTTCTGAGTTTGACAAGTCAATTTCTGGTGCAATGTCGGCAATGTCTGCAGAATATGATGTACGCCAGACAAAGTATCTTGCGCAGATAGACAAGCAGCTTGAGTCTTACAAAAAAGAAATGGAATACCGTTTCAAGAAACTCAACACTGCTGGAACAGATGTAGACAAGCTTGAATCTTCGCTCAGAAAACTCATGGAACAGAGCCAGAAAAAAGTTCTTGGCGACTTTGAAAAATTCTCACAGTCAACCGTCAGGCATCAGAGTGATTTTGAGACAACGCTGTTTGCAAAATATGAAAAACTCAAAACCGAACTCGACGGCCTTCAGACTGCACTTGATGATATAAAGAAAAAAGCGGTTGCCAACATGAGTTCCAAGGCAAAAATATTCGAAGACACATTCTCGTCTGATCTTACAAAAAGACAGAATGCAGTCCAGGAGCAGCTTTCCGAGTGGAAAAATAAATTTGACAGCCAGCTTGTGGTCTTTACCGACGAATATGAAGACAAACGCCGTAAGATGGAACTTGGTTATGAAGAGTCATTGAAAAAGCGCATTGCCGACATTCAGGCAAAAACTGTGGAGCAGGAAAAGAAATTCCAGACTGCACTTCAGTCGGGACAGGCTACAATCCAGGATCAGATTAACGGCGTTAACCAGAAACTCCATGATTTTATTGAACAGTACCGGCAGGAACTCAAAACCACTTCAGAAAAGGCAGATGAATACCTTAAACAGGAAACAGATGCTTATAACGCGCGTGTAAACGAGCAGCTCGAAAAGAACATGGCAGACCTTGATGCAAAGATTGAATCGTTCAAGAATTCGCTTTCCGGAAAACAGGATACCCAGACTGCGACAATTGATGCCGCCATGCAGGAATTCAACACATGGAAAAAACGTATACAGGCCCAGTTTGATGATTCTGCAAGACAGTACGATGAGCAGCTCAGGGCGGCCGCTTCCGAAAACGATGTGCGTGTAGCAGAGCTTAAGAAAGAAATGTCTGATGTAGCAGGCAAAGCATCTGAAGTTCTTGACGGATACGAAAAACGCAGTCAGGAAGTTTTGTCCGAACTTCAGGCAAAGTATGATGAGCTTCTTTCTTCTACAGAAAAATATGTTTCGGGTCAGACCGCAGAGACAGAAAAACTAATAAAGGATCTCAAAAAAGAAGTAAAGGATACTTCAGAAGACTACAAAAAGTCCCACAGAAATATCGTCGAGCGCCTTAACGAAGACACAAATACAATTCAGCTTAAGATGGACGAAATAAGAAAGGGAATTGCAAAGTTTACAGCCGAGTCTGGAATTTTTGACAAAGCCGGCATGATGAAAAAGCAGCTAGAAGATTCAATTGTTGTGCTTAAAAAAGAGATGGATGATGTAAGGTCCTTTGGTTCCAGAATTGATGACCTTAACACAAGAATTTCACAGCTCGACAAACTGGGGTCAGATGTTAACAAAAGACTTGATGCGTACGGTTCTGAAAGAAGCCGCCTTGATGAAATTGACGCAAAGTTCCAGACACTCAGCGCTCTTTCTTCAAGTGTAGACAAGAAAATCCAGGATCTTACCACGACAAGCGACAATCTTCTTAACATGCATGCCAGCGTCCGAAAGTATCAGGAAAGCCTTGCTGATGTCCAGACAAAATTTGACCGCATAGAGAACAAGGGAACAACTATAGACCGTGTTGCAGATGAAGTAGACCAGTCCTTTGAAAATATCAAGGAACTCGAAAGCCGTCTTGAAGTCTGTTCTAAAAGGGTTCAGGCTCTTCCAGATGAAATTTCTGACGTGCGTTCAAGTATAGACAAGCTTATGAGTTCTACCGGAAAAATCAATGATGCCGTAGACAAGCTTTCGTCACTTCAGAAAATAATTGATGATACCGACAAGCGCATTGACAAAATCAATACTGCTCGTAACGGAATTGCAGGAACAGAAGAGCGTCTTCAGAAACTTGCCTCAGGTGCCGATGCACAGATGAAACTTTTGCATGATATAGTCAAGGCTGATGTTTCAAAGACACCGCTTACTTCGGGGACATCCGGCGGAATTACACAGCAGGTGCGTGAAAATATTATAAAGTTAAAGAGGGAAAACTGGACACTTGCCGAGATAGCAAGATCGCTTAATCTTACCGAAAGTGAAGTGTCCCTTATTCTTGAACTTGGCGCATAAGCAGACAGGTGCAGTAGGTTTTTACGGCATTTTCCGAGCCTACTGCATCGAGTTTTTCATTCGTCTTTGCTTTTACGAAAACCCTGGAAGTTTCGGTTTCAAGAATTTCTGCAATTGATGCGATTATTTTTTGTCTCCACGGAAGAATTTTTGGCTTTTCAATTTCTATTACGCAGTCCAGGTTATTGAGTGACCATCCGGCTTTTTTAACATCAGTCCAAATTTGCTTGAGAAGAAAGCGTGAATCTGCATCTTTCCATTTTTTTTCTTCTGGCGGAAAATATGAGCCTATGTCACCGAGCCCTGAAGCTCCAAGAAGTGCGTCGGCAATTGCATGAAGAAGTGCGTCTCCGTCTGAATGGCCCAGTTCTCCTTTTGCTGCAGGAATTTCTATTCCGCCAAGAAAAAGTTTTCTGTTTTCCGACAGGGCATGAAGGTCGGTTCCCAGTCCGATTCTTATTGTGGTGTTTACCATTTTTCTGTTTTTTTCCAAATCTTCTGCGTATGTTATTTTATAATTGCAGCGGTCGCCTTCGACTACGCGCACACTTCTTTTTCCGTTAAGTTCCGGGTATGCATCCCATATTTCTGTGTCATCGGTATATTCTTTTTGTGTAAGGGATGCAGCTTTGTGGCATTCCAGAAGAGGGTAAAGCTCAAAGGCCTGCGGTGTCTGTACTGCAACAATCATTTTTCTCTGCAGGTGACGGGCGATTGTGCCGTTTTCGGAGATTTCTTTCTGCGTGTCAACTGCTGCAATTGCGGGAACTGCAGCTCCGTACAGAAGTGCAGCACTGATTGTATCCTGAATGATTTTTTCAGTAACAAAAGGCCGTGCTGCATCGTGTATGAGAACAACCGGCTTTTCTTCCTTTAAGGGCACACACCGGGCGGCGGCAGTCAGTGCATTGAAAACAGATTCCTGACGGGTTTTGCCGCCATTAACAAAAAGAAGTTTTGTATTTTTAAGTAGTGTCGGCATTCTTTCATCAGCAAACAGTGCTTCCCGTGCATCCTTTTCGCCGCCCTCAGGAACAGTAACAATAAGCATAGAAAAAAAAGCCGCCGTTAGAAAAGAGGCGGCGGCCTTTGAAAGAACTGTGCCGCCGTTCAACTTAAGGTATTCTTTCTTTTTACCTGTACCCATCCTTGTGGAAGAGCCGGCGGCAGTAAGTATAATAATTTTATCTGTCAAAGCGTCAGTCTTCGTCATCGTCCATGTCGTCGCCGTCTGAATCGTCTTCTTCGTCATCGCCGCTGTCTTTGCTGTCGAGTTCGCTTCCGAATTCGTCATCATCTTCGTCTTCATCTTCTGTAAAGACAGGCTTTTTTTCACTCTTAAGACCAAGCGGTTCAAGTTTTGCATGAAGCATTACTTCGACTTCTTTTGAAGTTATTCCGAGTGCTTCGGCAATTTCATCTTCAAGAAGTTTTTTTGCATTGTCATAAAGCTTGCGTTCAAGAATAGGAAGTTCCTTGACTTTTGAACGGTGGTACAGACAGCGTACAATTGCTGCAATATCTTCGATTGTACCTTTTTTAAGAAGTTCAAGGTTCATCTGGTAACGCAACTTCCAGTCAGAAGTAGGAGGCTCAAAGTCTTCTCCTATAAGGTCCAGTGACTTCTGTGCTTCTTCTGCAGAAACAATAGGTCTGATACCCAGATTGGCTGCTTTGTCTACCGGAACCATGACATACATGTCCGAGACATCGAGATAAATCTTATAGTAATAAGTCATCTCGCCGTTGAATTCTTTCTTGAAAATTTCAGTGATTTTACCGACACCCTGGCTAGGGTAAACTATTTTTTGGTTCACTGTAAAATCGGTCTTTGGTTTTGACATAAGGATATTATAGCATAAAAAACCATTTGTTTCAATTGAAATGGTCAGCAGGATTTTTGTTTGTGCGCGGGAACAGAAAATTACTGTTCCCGCGTAAAACTATTTTGCGGAGAAAAGCTTTTTGAAGTCAACGAGTACAAGTGAAGAATCTCTTGCGCTGTCTATGTCAGTAAGCTTGTTGATGTTTCTGTAGAAGTTAATAAGAGGCTCTGTCTGCTCTCTGTAAACTTCAAGTCTGTGAGTGATTGACTCAAGCTTGTCATCATCACGGGTGTAGAGTTCGCCACCGCATTTGTCGCAGATTCCTTCTGTCTTTGGCGGAAGGAACTTTACGTTGTAGTTCTGACCGCAACTTTTGCATACACGGCGGTTGCTTAGGCGTGCAATGATAAGGTCATTGTTTACTTCAAAATTTACAACCTGAACATCCGGGCAAATCTTTTCCAAAGCTTCTGCCTGCGGAATAGTGCGGGGGAATCCGTCAAGAATAAATCCTTTTTTGCAGTCATCTTTCTTGAGTCTTTCATCTACAAGTTCGCATGTAATCTCATCGCTTACAAGTCCGCCGGCATCAATGATAGCCTTTACTTTTACTCCGAGCGGTGTCTGGTTTTTGATGGCAGCTCTGAAAATATCACCTGTAGAAATGTGCGGAATTCCGTATTCTTCTGCAACCTGTGCAGCAAGTGTTCCTTTACCGGCTCCCGGTGGTCCGAGAAAAATAAAATTCATTTTTTTAATCCTCCAGAAAATATAGGGAAACTTCAAAAACTTTTATTTAAGAAAGCACCCGTATTCTATTTTACAACGAATTCAGCGAATCCTCAAGAGAAAGTTTATGCCTTTGTAATTTTAAAGATAACATTTCGTGTTTTCCATGAAAAAAGTGTGTCTTTTGCGGCAGCTTTCAGAAGTTCTGCTACTTTTGCCGCATTTTGGGCACCGATTTCATGTGCAACTGCTGCTCCGTAAGAAGATTCTGTTGTGTTGAACCAGCGCTTTATTTCGTTTTCAGATATTCTGCGTTTTTCTGTAATTACAGTGCTTTTGTATGAGCACGCAAGACTGTGTTTTGCAAAAACTTCGGCTGCCGTTTCTTCGTTCCAGTTAAAAAGAGGATTTGCCGGGTTTGAAAAGAAATCAGATTCAGCCTTTTCCATTTTATTCAGAATCTGCACTGTCTGCTCGTCAAACTTTTTTTGTTCAAGCAAAAGTTCGCTTATGTGCTGACCTGCGCACGGAATTCGCTGTGAGAGAATGATTTGTGCATTTTTTGAAAGAAGTGCGGGCGTATCTTTGTTAAGTGTGTCATCTTGGCCAAAAGCTATGTCGCGGTTTGGATTTTCTGTTTCCGAAAAGGTTTTGTCTATTGCCTCTGCAAAATTCTGTATGTCTTCCACAGAGGAAATAATGTCTCTGAAGAAAATTCTGTCAAATACAATGTCACCAAAACTGCGTGAAGACTTCAAAAACCTGTTCTTTGAGAAAAACAGAGTGGAATTATCAGGCTCAATAAGTGCAAGCTGCGGTTTGTCGAGTTCTGCAAGCGTTTTTGAATACTGAATGAGCGTGTCGAAACCGTTTTTTGTACGGCAGAGTCCGCATGTAAGTCCTTCGGGGGCTTTTCTTGTTATGTCAAAAAGTAAAAGTGCATCATCGGCATTCCAGATAAGTGAGCGGTGGTGCCTTAAAATACCGGCAGTTTCTTCCATATCGTTTCTTATCTGAAGAAGTGTCTGCGCCCTGTTGGAGTCAAGCCTTGCCTTCCATGAACGGTCGGCTCTGTCCAGAACTGCATTTTTTGTTCCGTCAGCCGGGCTGAATGTAAGATTTTCTTCTTTTTGTGCAGGTAAGTTAAAATGTTCGTCCATCCACCATTGCGAGACAGGATTTACTTTTGCACCGCTTATTCCCTGGTTTTCAAGAATTGCCGAAATCTGAAGTTCGCGTCTGGAAAGTACTTCTGATTTTATTTTGTTTTCGTAACCCTGGTCAGACGGATTGTAAAAGACTTTTCCTACAAGGGCATCGGGAAGATACTGCTGGGCAACCCAGTGGTCCCTGTAAGCATGCGGGTACATATAGCCGGCTCCGTGTCCAAAACCTTCTGCATCGCGGCTGGAATCCTTGAGGTGGTTGGGAACATCTGCGTCTTCCTGTTCTACGGAATGAAGCGCGTCAAAAAAAGCCATGGAACTGTTTGATTTTGGTGCCGTTGCCAGGTAAAGGGCTGCGTGTGCCAGAAAATACCGTCCTTCGGGCATTCCTACACGGTCAAAGGCTGCCGCACAACTTTCTACAACTTCTATTGCATGCGGGTCTGCAAGTCCTGTATCTTCACAGGCACTTATAAGCATTCTTCTGAAAATAAAGTCCGGGTCTTCGCCTGCTTTTACCATTCTTGCAAGCCAGTAACAGGCAGCATCGGGGTCTCTTCCGCGCAGGCTTTTTATAAATGCAGAAATTATGTCGTAGTGGTAGTCGCCGTCGCGGTCGTAAAGAACTACTTTCTTTTGAATGGATTCTTCTGCAGTTTCGCGGCTTATGTAAATTGTACTTCCGTAGGACGGAACAGGAGGTGTTGCCGAAGGATTCCATTTTTCAGGGGTAGTTTCGACGGCGAGTTCCAGTGCGTTAAGGAGCGAACGGGCATCACCGTTGGCGGTTTCTACAAGATGTTCCAGCGCACCTTCTTCGAACTGTACTTTCCAGTGTCCGTAACCGCGTTCTGTGTCGTCAAGAGCCTGGTGCGCGGCGTGCATAAGGTCGTCTTTTGTGAGCGGCTTAAGCTGAAAAACGCGGCTTCTGCTTACAAGGGCTTTGTTTACTTCAAAAAACGGGTTTTCGGTAGTTGCGCCTATGAGAATTATTGTTCCGTTTTCTACCCACGGAAGAAGGGCGTCCTGCTGGCTTTTGTTCCAGCGGTGAACTTCATCTACAAAGAGAATTGTCTTTCTGGAATACATGTTCTTCTGGGTTTCTGCTTCAGAGATTGATTTTCTGATGTCTGCAACACCGGTAAGAACAGCATTGAGTGTTATGAAATTGGACTGCGTGTGATTTGCTATTACACGGGCAAGAGTTGTCTTTCCTGTTCCAGGCGGTCCGTAAAAAATAACGGAAGTAAGCTGGTCTGCCGCAATTGCCCTTCTGAGAAGCCTTCCTTTGCCTACAATATGATCCTGTCCGATGTATTCGTCCAGTGTTCTTGGTCTCATCCTTGCGGCAAGAGGTTCATGCGAAAATTGACGTTCGTCAAAGAGATCCGGCATTTAAAATCAGTTTCCGCTTGATGAAGTGTCTGATGTTCCGTCCCTGTTCCATTTATGGCGTGACGGGTAGTAGGCGTAAAGTCCTGTTTCAGAGAATGTGTCTGAACTTCCCCTTATGGAACCGTAAATTGTAGAAGCAGCGTATTCGTCTGTTCCGTTTTCGTTAGAAGCGGTGTCTTCCTGTTTTGAAGGGTCAAGGACAAATACTTTGAATACGTATTCAGAAATTATCGAGTCACCGTTGCTGCTGAAGTCAGAAGAAGATGACTCAGGTGTTCCGTCGGTAGAGATATTTACGCGGCCAAGTCCTGATGATGTTCCCAAAAGAAGTGCATTGGCTGCAGGCGCAATTGAAAGTATGCTTCCAGCTCCAAGGTCATTTGATGTATAAGTGGTGAATTTTCCGGCGTCAAAAGACTTGCCAAAGTGGAGTGTTGCGCTTCCCGAAAGGTTTGCCGAACTTGTGTATGCAGAAGATGTTGCACTTGTGGAATAGTAGATGCCGTTTTCTGTAGAAGCAAGTGCATGGTAGTTTGCAAAAAAGTCTTTTCCGCTGTAGGTTGTAGTAGAACATACTGTGCTCATGTCTGTTTCTGCGGTAATTGCGTCCGGAGTTTCTGTTCCGTTGAGTTTGTAGCCTTCGGTAACCATTGTCGGAGTTTCTGTTCCGTTGAGTCTGTAAATTGTGTATGCGCTTTTTTCTTTGCTGTATACATTTACATAGGCTTTTCTTTCTGATTCTGTATAAGCCTGATTATCAAAGATTACGCGTATGGCACTGTACGGGTCTTTGCTGGTTGTGCCTGTTATAATAGAAGACAAATTCACTTCTCTCCAGTCTGTTCCGTCAGAAGGATCTTTGTCTGTGGTTGCAAAAAGATGTATTTCGTCAACAAGCTGGTCGCCGTCGCTGGTGTCTTCTTTCCACATGTATGTAAGTGCATAAAGTGTAGTACTGTCAGAAGCCAGGTACATGGTAAGAGCCGGGACTTCATAGCCGTCATTGCTTTCTGTAAGGGGAAGGGTTGCACGGTCCCACTGTCCGTTCTGTTCTCCTGTTTCTGCGGATGACTTGCCGGTTTTGTAGTAAACGCGACCGTTTGACAGGTAAATGTAGTTGCCGAATCTGGTAAATGACATAACGTCACCGTTGATTCCCAGTTTTTCAAGGGCAACTTCTTCATTGATTTTTTCAAAAATAGGGTCGTGACAGGAGTTCATCGAAAGAACTGCACACGAACAGACTGCTACTGAAAGTATTTTTACAAGCGTTTTTCCGAATGTCTTTTTCATATAAATTGTTCCGTTATGCAAAATTAGAAGTAATAGCGTGCCACGATGGAAGAGGTAAGAAACTGTCCGTAGAAGTTTTCCCTGCTGCTGTCGTAAAGTTTGTTAAACTGCGGCATAAACATGTACGCAACTTCAAGTCCCAGTGACCAGCCGCTGGTAAGCCTGTAGTGAACACCTGCTTCGGGTTTAAGGATAAGTCCAGGAAAGTAATTGTAGTTGCTGTACGATTCCCACGCAAAACCGACGTTCATGCTTATGGGAAATTCGAATTTTCCGGCTGTGGGCTGGAAAGTAAACGATGCCAGGAAAGGTACATAATTGAGTACACGGCTTCCTATTGTTACGTTAAAGCCGAATCCTATGTCTACACCAACTGCAAAAAGGCTGTTCAGAAAATAGTGGTATCCGAGCGAGCCTATTCCGCCTATGCTAAGCTGGTGCCTGTCTTTCATAAACAGGCTGGGAAAGTCTGGAAAGTTAAGCGGGAATGACGGTGCAAGAGAAATGCGTATGTTCTGGTCACCTTCCTGAATCATATCTGCGTTAAAAACCTGAATATCCTGTTCTTCTTCTGTGGTATCGTTCTGGGCTGCAATTGGTGCCAGGCAAAGAATCATCATGCAGGCAAGAGCCGGAAGTCTTTTCATAAGTCCTCACTTTATTAAAACACGCGCTATGGCAATTTATTTGAAAATTTTGTACAATTCCCAATTATAGTTAAATTGCTGTGTTTTTTCAACCTATAAAAAACTTATTCAACGGAAGGTTACATTATGAGCGCTATTGTGATTGACGGAAAAGCTGTTGCCGAAGAAGTGAAGGCAGATGTTGCAAAAAAAGTGGAAGGACTTAAGTCGCGCGGAATTGTTCCGTGTCTGGCCGTTATTCTTGTTGGGGAAAATCCTGCAAGTGTAAGTTATGTTACAGGTAAGCGCAAGGCTCTGGCTGCGGCCGGAATGGCCGACAAAAGTGTTCTTCTTCCCGAAACAGCTACGGAACAGCAGGTTCTGGATTTGATTCATGAGCTTAACGAAGATTCTTCTGTACACGGAATACTTGTTCAGCTTCCCCTTCCGAAGCATATTGATGAAAAAAAGGTAACAAACGCAATTTCTCCCGAAAAAGATGTTGACGGATTCCACCCGGTTAACGTAGGAAAACTTCTTTCAGGTGAAAAAGGATTTCTTCCTTGTACACCGCACGGAATTGCAGTTCTTCTTAAAAAAGCGGGTGTTGCGACAGACGGTGCAAATGCGGTTGTTATTGGCCGCAGTAATATTGTAGGAAAACCTATGGCTCTTCTTCTTTTGCGCCGTGAATACAACGCGACTGTTACTGTCTGCCATACCGGTACAAAAAATCTTGCAGAGTATACAAAAAAAGCTGATATTCTTATTGTTGCTTCAGGCCATCCGCATACGGTAACTGCAGATATGGTAAAAAGCGGTGCTGCAGTAATTGACGTCGGTGTTAACCGCATTCCCGATTCTTCTAAAAAATCCGGGTTCAGGCTGATTGGCGACGTTGACTATGACAGTGTAAAGGAAGTTGCCGGTTATATTACACCTGTTCCGGGAGGAGTAGGACCCATGACAATTGCAATGCTTATTTACAATACGCTTGAAGCAGCAGAAAATATTTCTTTGGCTGAAGGAAAATAATTTGATAGATTTACAGAGTACACCTGACACAAGGGAAATTCCGCTTGAAAAAGTCGGTGTACGAAAACTAAAATATCCTGTTAGTGTTTTGGACAAAAAAAACGGAACGCAGATGACTACGGCAAGCGTGGACCTTTATGTTAATCTTCCGCATGATTACAAGGGAACACACATGTCCAGATTTATTGACATATTCCACAGGCACTACAGAAATCTTGGAATGAGGCAGTTTCTTGTCATGCTGTCAGAAATCCGTGAATCGCTTTCTGCGGAACGTGCATTCGGTTCAATGAAGTTTCCGTTTTTTATGGAAAAGAGCGCGCCGGTTTCTCGCGAAAAGAGCATCATGTGTTATACTTGTACTTACGAGGGAGATGTTGCCTTTGATTCTGTTACGAAAAAAAATACAGAAGATTTCCGCCTTAAGATAGAAGTTCCGGTTACGACTGTCTGTCCGTGTTCAAAGGCAATAAGTGAATATGGTGCACACAACCAGCGCGGAACTGTTACGGTTACTCTTTCAAACAAGAGTCTTTTTTGGATTGAAGATGTAATTGAAGCCATAGAATCTTCTGCTTCGAGCGGGCTTTACAGTCTTCTTAAGCGCAGTGATGAAAAATATGTTACCGAACATGCCTATGACAATCCGCGTTTTGTAGAAGATGTTGTACGCGAAGTTTACATTGCTCTCAAAAATTTTAAGGGAAGTGAAAAACCATTTTCCTGGTTCAAGGTTGAATGTGAAAATTTTGAAAGCATTCACAATCACAATGCCTACGCCTGCACTGAATATAACGGCTGAATTTAATACTGTTTTTTTAAGGGAAAGAAAATGACTTATTTTTTTGAAACATACGGATGCGAGATGAATCTTTCTGAGTCTGCCGCTGTTGAGCAGATTTTTATTTCACGCGGATGGAAAAAAGCAGATGATGTTCAGCTTGCGGATGTCGTTGTAATAAACACATGTTCTGTTCGCGCCACAGCAGAAACGCGCATTTTTGGAAGACTTGGTTTTTACAGCGGACTAAAAGCCGTGCGACATATGGAACCGAATGCAAAGACACGCAGCATGGAAACAGCAGCAGAGTATGTCAAAAAAAATGGTCCGGTTACCCTTACTGTAATTGTCATGGGATGCATGGCCGAACGTCTATTGAAATCTTTGCAGAAAGAATGGCCTGTCGTTGACTACGTTGTGGGAACTTATGCAAAAAATAAATTCGGTGACATAATTACTGCAGTAGAAGAAGGAAGAAAACCTTTTGAAATTGACGATTCCCCTGTTTATACTTTTGCAGAAACTTCTTATGAAGAAGGTGCGTTTTCTGCTTTTGTTCCGATTATGCACGGATGCAATAATTTCTGTTCGTACTGCATTGTTCCCTATGTAAGGGGTCGCGAAGTTTCAAGACCGCTGGGTCAGATTCTGCACGAACTTGATATTCTTTCTGCGAGGGGAGTAAAAGAAATTACACTTCTTGGACAAAATGTAAATTCTTACCGCGGCGAAGACGGACTCAATTTTCCGGGACTTCTTAAAAAAATCGGCGCGTACATTGATGAAAAAAAATCGAGCATAGAATGGATAAGGTTTGAGTCAAGCAATCCAAAAGATTTTTCTGATGAACTTATTCAGGAAATTGTTTCCAACAGACATGTCTGTACGGGTCTTCACGTTGCTGTTCAGCATGGTTCAACAAAAATTCTTAAGGCAATGAATCGCCGCTACACCAGAGAAGATTATCTTGTTCTTGTAAATAAAATAAAAGCGGCTGTTCCCGATGCTGCCCTTACTACAGATATTATGCTGGGATTTCCCGGAGAGAGCGATGAAGATTTTGAAGAAGTGCTTTCACTTATGAAAGAAGTTCAGTATGAGTCTGCATTCATGTACTATTACAATCCGCGAGAAGGAACACCGGCCGCGGTTATGGAAAACCAGATTCCGATGGAAGTAAAAAAAGCGCGCCTTCAGAAAGTTATAGATACCCAGCTTAAAATTACTTCGTCTGTTATGAGCCGCTATGTAGGCCGAACAGAAAAAGTTCTTGCAGATATAATCAGCCGCGACAACCCAAAAGAACTTCTTGCAAAAACAGAACGCAATGAAAGAGTCGCCTTTGAAGCACCTGCATCACTTATAGGAAAATTTGTCACGGTAAAAATAGAAAGTCTTAACGGCAACACCTTCCGCGGAACACTTGTGGAATAGATTAGATTATAAAAATAAATGGGGCTGTCTCGTACTTTTGAGACAGCCCCATTTGTTTATTCCGCGTAGACTTTAAGAATGTTTTCGAGTTTCTGACGGCCTATGATTCTGAAGAAACTGGCGAGTCTTGGACCCTGGTCTTTTCCTATAAGAGCGTGGTAAAGCGCGTGGAACAAAAGTTTTGAGTCCTGTCCTGCGTTTGTTGCTACATCATAGATTTTCTGTGCAAGTTCTTTGTCTTCTGTAATTGAGTCCATTACAGGAAGAACATCTGTGTAAACGGTCTTGAGCATTTCGTATTCCGGTGCTGTCAAGTCCGTCGCTTTTGTTCCGCCCTGAGTGAGCGCAAACCTGAAGTTTTCGGGAGCACATTCTGTTACCCAGAACCATGCGCATTCACATCTGCGGCGAAGAGTTTCCCTCTGTTCGGGTTTTACATCCTTGAGCGAATCAATTACCGCGTCTACATTGCCTTCGTAAATGCACAGTAGTGTCGTAAGCTGACGCAGACCAATCTGGTACGGCATAACCTTTGGCATTCCGCATTCAATCTGTGAAAGCTCGTATATTCTCTTTTCTTTAAGGAAGAATTCTTCGCTCTTTGGTTTGTCTATTCCCCATGCAATTCTTTCTGTCTTGTCGTAGTCTTCGTAGATTTTAAGAACGTCAAGATCAAAGCTGATTGCAAATTCTGTATTCGGTCTTGTTCCTGCAAATATGTAGCGCAGAACTTCGGGCTGGTAAACCAAAAGTGCATCTACGAGAGAAATAACCTTTCCCTTTGAAGATGACATTTTTCCGGGAATTCCCTTGAGGTTTACAAAGTCGTATCTGAATGTAACAGGTGCGTCCCAGCCGTAGATTTTTTTGCTTACAAGTTTTGCAGTGTCGTAACTTCCGCCCGGACTTATATGGTCTTTTCCGCCCGGCTCAAATACGACTTTTTCTTCATTCCATCTCATTGGCCAGTCTACACGCCAGCCAAGCTTGAATTCCTTTGATGTGCGCAGGTCTCCGTGTTCTTCGTGGCCGCAACTGGTGCACTTGTAAGTAACACCGTATTCACCGTCGTAGTCAAGAATTTCTGTTGTGTCCTTGTTGCATTTGCAGCAGAATGCCGAAATAGGCCAGTAAACGTCTTCTGCCTTCATTTTGTGCTGCTCGTCGCGGTATTCATTAAGGCATTCTTTTATGAGCTGGCGGTTCTGAAGGGCTTTTTTCATTCCTTCTGTGTAGCGGTTTGCTCTGTATCTGCTTGCCTGGTAAAGGAATTCAGGATAAATTCCTACGCGCGGCAGTTCTTTTTCTATGTCTACTTCGTGGTGACGTGCATAGTTTTCATCACGGCCGAATGTGTCGGGAACCATTGTGATAGGGTAGCGCAGGTATTTTTCGAGTTCTTCGGGATGAGGCATGTTTGCCGGAACTTTTCTGAATACATCATAGTCGTCCCAGGAGTAAATGAATCTTACATTCTTGCCCCTGTCTTTAAGAGCGCGTACTATAAGATCTACAGTGATTATTTCGCGGAAGTTTCCAATGTGTACTGTTCCGCTCGGAGTGATTCCGCTGGCGCATGTATAAAGCGGAAGGTCACCTTTTTCTTTTATTATTTTTGCCGCCTGTTGGTCAGCCCAGTGGCAAAGTTCGTTTGTGCTGCGGTTTGTTCCGCTTGAATTCTCATTGCTCATAATTGATATATTATAGTGATTAATTTTGTTTCTTTCAATCGCCTGATGCAAGAGCGCTATAAGAGCTGACTGTTGTCTGGAACCTGGTTGCGGCGGGGAGTGCGCGCTTATTCAAAAACCGGGTAGCATTCAAAGCCAGCGTTTTTGAGTTTTTGTCCCATTGTTCCTTCTGCATTTTCATCTACTACGACAGCGTAATAGGTTGTTCCCGATTTTCTTTTTTCGGGAACAGAATATGCGTCAAAGCCCTTTTCCTTGAGTCTTTGTATGCTGGCATTTGCATTTTCTTCTTCTTTGTAAAATCCAAGCTGCTGTTTTTTTGCCTTTGGGGATTCCTCAGTTGTGGCAGAAGCATCTGCAGAAGAAGATTGCGTTTTTATTTCTGACTTTTTGTCTGTAGCCGGAACAGTCTGTGCTGCTGTATTGCGCGGAACAAAATACCAGAACGGAACACTCATTATCTGCGCGTTGCCTTCTGTAATTGCGGCTTCCGGGCTTGAAGGATATTCTGTCCTGAGTTCTGCCGAATATTCAGCGTCAGACGTAATGTACCAGAGCGTCAGAAGAACTGAAGGCCTTACATCTTTCATTGATTCCATCGCGGAATAAGCTTTCAGAAGCGAAACAGAATCCCGTGTTTCCTGCACAGAAGTGGCTTTACAAAGCGAACTCCATACAGAATAAAGATTTACGTATGCAAGAATTGTTTTGTTTTTTGAAGAACGAACCGCGCTGTTAAGGTAAGAGTCTGCTGTTTCCCAGTCGCCGGAACAAAGGCTTGTCCTTACTGCATTTATGACAAGCTGTTCAGAAGAGACTTTGGGCATTCCGGCTGCGTCTGCTGCAGCAATTCCCGCGGCTTTTGCATAGGATTTGCAGGCGTCAGAATAGAGACCGAGCTGTTCCTGCATTGTGCCTGTAAAGTAAAGGATTGAGCGCTTGTCTGCAGGTGTTGCCGCACTGTCCAGACTGTTTTTCAAAAAGATTACAGCGTCCTGTACTGATTCCTGCGCAAGACTTTCTTCTTTGATTGAAGCGGCTGTCTTTTTTGTATTCTGTGCGTAAAGGCATGCCGGAACAAGGATTGCGGCAATTAAGGCAGCGCATGTTTTTTTCATTCTGATTTTGTCTCCGAAAGAGGCTCTTCTTCTTTTACTGCAGGGATTTTTGTTTCCGGAATTTCTTCCTTCTTTTTGTCACATGAATCTTTTTTTGATTTGCACGAAGACTTCATGAATGTAAAAGGAATTGTGACGATAACTCCGGCAAGAAAAGCACCCAGAAGAGCCGCAAATACCGGAATATTTGAAAAGTTATGGAAGAACCATATTGTACAGGTATTTTCTATATTGAATCCTGTAAGAACTGCAACAAGCACAACCAGCAGCAGGATTCCAATCATTTTAACAGGCATACACCACCTCTCAGGGAAGAAAATTAGTATAGATGAAGTTTCATGGGGCTTTATCTATACTTCCATTATATCCCAACTAAAATGCTCTTGTACAGATGTCACCGGGACTGCAGAGGCGGCTTTTTGCAATTGACTCAGTTTCCCATACAGATTCCCAGTTCACGCGCGTTGGTGATTGTCTGGTTGTCTGGTTCTACGGTCTTGAGTTTTCCTGCAACTTCGGAAAGCGGAACAGGAATTATTTTGTCGTCTATAATTCCTGCCATTACACCGAATTTCTTTTCTGAAATAAACTGTGCTGCCGCTGCTCCCATTCTTGAAGCAAGTACTCTGTCATAAGGGCAGGGTGAGCCGCCGCGCTGTGTGTGACCGGGGATTGTTACCCTTACGTCTTTTCCTGTCTTTGCCTGAATTTCGGCGGCGATGCTGAACGAAACTGACGGGTTTTCACGCAGCTTTTTCTTGTATTCCTTTTTGGGAAGAAGGGCGTCCTGTTTTGAAATTGCTCCTTCGGCTACTGCGATGATTGTAAAGCGTTTTCCGGCTGAATCACGTTTTTCTATGCACTTGAGTATTTTGTCCATGTCGTAGGGAATTTCGGGAATGAGTATTATGTCTGCTCCGCCTGCTATTCCGGAGGTGAGTGTAAGCCATCCTGTTTTGTGACCCATTATTTCTACAATGAAAATTCTGCTGTGTGACGCGGCTGTTGTGTGAATGCAGTCAATGGCATGTGTCGCAATTTCTACTGCACTCTGGAAGCCGAATGTCATGTCTGTTCCGTAGATGTCGTTGTCAATTGTTTTGGGAAGTGTAACAACGTTGAGCCCTTCGTCAGAAAGCCGCTTTGCCGTTTTGTGTGTTCCGTTTCCGCCAAGAATTACCAGGCAGTCTAGCTTCCATTTTTTGTAATTTGCAATCATTGCCGGAACTTTCTGCAGTCCGTTTTCATCAGGCGTGTCTATCATCTTGAACGGCTGGCGTGATGAACCGAGTATTGTTCCGCCGTTGTTGAGAATGCCCGAAAAATCTTCTTTCTTCATCTGCCGGCATTTTCCGTAGATAAGACCCGTGTAGCCGTCTTCTATTCCGATAATTTCAGCTTTGTCATCCTTTTCGTAAATTGCTTTTGCACAGCCTCTCATTGCTGCATTGAGTGCCTGGCAGTCACCGCCGCTTGTAAGTATTCCTATTCTCATATTGGCTCCTGTTCCGTTTGTCTTTATGCGTTTTTTATGGCTGAAGGTCTGTATGTTTCATCGTAGAAAATTTCCTGCGAGTTTACAGATTTTTCTGATTCAGTATATCTTGAACGGTATATTCTGTCGTTTCCAAGTTCTTTTCCCTTTTCTGTGTCGGACATTGCCGTGTTGAAGATATGCAGCAGTCTGTTTTTTATGTCCTGGTCGTAAACAGGTACTGCAACTTCTACGCGGCGTTCCGTGTTTCTTGTCATAAAGTCGGCAGAACCTATATAGATTTTCTGTTCCGAAGGATTTTCCCCGTCGCCGAAAATGTATATTCTTGAGTGTTCAAGATAGCGGCCTACTATGCTTATGATTTTTATGTTGTCTGTTTTGCCGTGAATCTGCGGAACAAGGCAGCATATTCCTCTTATAATGAGTTCTATTCTTACACCGGCTTCAGAAGATTTTATAAGCTTGTCGATTATAACTTTGTCTGTAAGGGAATTGATTTTTATTCCGATGTAGGCCTTTTTTCCTTCGGCTGCTTTTTTTATTTCGCTGTCCATGAGCTCAAGTATTTTGTTCTGAAGGCAGTTTGGCGCTACAAGGAGGCAGTCGGTCGATTCAACAGTTTCACCAAGAAGAAGTGCCCTGAATACGTTTGCCGCATCGCTTCCTATTTTCTGGTCTGCTGTTATGAGCGAAAGGTCGGTATAAAGTCTTGAAGTTTTTTCGTTGTAGTTTCCTGTTCCAATCTGTGTAATATAGGAAAGACCGTCTTTTGTGTGGCGCGTTATGAGACAGAGTTTTGAGTGAACTTTGTAGTCTCCCAGCCCGTAAATTATTCTGCATCCGGCTTCTTCGAGTCTGCGCGACATTTCTATGTTGTTTGCTTCGTCAAATCTTGCCCTTAGTTCAATGAGAACAACAACTTCTTTGCCGTTTTCGGCCGCTTCGATAAGTGCGTCAATAATTTTGCTTTTGTCTGCAACCCTGTACAGTGTCATCTTTATTGAAACAACGCTTGTGTCATCGGCGGCTTCGTGCAGCATGTTTATAAAAGGCTTCATGCTTTCAAACGGGTAGGAAAGAAGCACATCTTTTTTTTCTATCTGCGCGATTATGCTTTTGCGCAGGTCGAGTGAGAGTGACGGGCGCGGAGAACGCTTTTTGTAGAAAAGGCCGGGTTTTGTATGCAGCCGGTCCTGAATCTGGAACACAAAACTCATGTCCAGCGGTGTCTGTTCGTTGATTATATGAAGCGGTGAAATTCCTACACTTGAGGCAAGTTCAATTTTTGACTTTTCATTTATAATCCTGCTCATTTCAAGCCTTACGGGGCTTAACCGCGTTCTCTGCTTGATGAGGTGTTCCATAAAGTTCCTGTAGTCAAGATCTTCGTCATAAACATCAGCGGCATCAATGTCTGCGTTACGGGTGATTCTTATTACGGACTTTTCCTTTACCGTATAGTTTTCGTAAAGTTTTGAAACAAAGTGAAGTATGAGTTCTTCGCACAGCATAAAGGTTCCGGGGCGTGACGGAATTTCTATAAGGCGGGAAAATACACTGTTTGTGCAGGGAACGATTCCGACTTTGGTCTTGCCGTTTTTGCTTGAAAGAATCACGTAAGCGTAAAGTTGTTTGTTGTTAAGGAAGGGGAACGGCTGCTGCTTGCCTATTATCATTGGTGACAGGAAAGGCGCAATGTTGTTGTCAAAATAATTTTCCAGAACTTCGCCTTCACTTTCTGAAAGTTTATTGAAGTTTATTATGTGAATTCCGTAAGGGTCAATTTCGCCCATGAGCTGTTCGTAAATGCGGGCTTTTTTAAGTTCAAGTTCCTTTACCCTTTCCAAAATAGCGCTAACCTGTTCGGCGCTGGTCATATTTGTTTTGTTTTCGCGGATTTCTTCCCCGGAATTCATTTGAACCATGAGGGTTCCGACTCGAACCATAAAAAATTCGTCCAGGTTTGTCTGGTAAATAGAAGCAAAAGTGAGTCTTTCTGCAAGGGGAACACGTGCGTTTCCGGCTTCATCAAGTACGCGCTCGTTGAACTGCAGCCAGGAAAGTTCCCTGTTTGTATAACATTTGATATTTTCCATGGCGTTATGCTAGAACCGCTTTTTTATTATTCTGTTAATATTG
>ERZ1026898.517-NODE-517-length-23173-cov-8.994679_pt1 | contig 23173 bp, 23 predicted proteins | sample MGYA00380178_ERZ1026898 | MGnify/ENA primary metagenome ERZ1026898 (study PRJEB33269, sample SAMEA4719814) | human gut metagenome | biome: human-associated habitat; feature: organic feature; material: feces | place: Cameroon | collected 2013-10 ...
CAAACTAACAAAATAATTTCAGAGTATTTTCGACAAAAAACTCGATTTATTGTTGATTATTTATTCTCATGTAGTGATTTCTTTTACTTAGAGCAGTAATCATTTGCTTGAAAATGAGAGAAATATGGCGAGTATATTCGCTTATGACAGCCTGATGGAAAGTTTATTTTGAAGACTCGGAAAGCTTTGTGAGTATAATGCCTTAATACCTCTAAATCACGGTTTTACCATAAGGGCGTTTCATTAAATCGAAAGGGCGTTTCAAGAAAATAAAAGGGCGAAAGAGAAAATCGATTCGGTGAAAGCAATTCGCATAATAAGGACTTCTTATAAATGAGGCATTTTTGCCATTGTTTGAATGAGGATTTGTGTTTGAGTATTTGAAGATGGAGTTTTCGAGAAGATTTGTTTGGAAATATGTATTTCGGCAGCATAGGTAGGGATTTTACATGAGAAAAGCGAAAAGGCATTTTGCGGAAAATTTCTTGTGTCGGAATGTCTTAAACAGCGGATTTCGGTCATTTAATCGGGAAATTGCGGATTTCAACCGGCAAGGACATTTTACACGGATTTTGTTTTGGCGAATTGTGTTGAGTTTTTTGCGTTTTTTTTCTGCAAGTCTGTTTTTTATTCGGAGCTTTTCGATTTTTTGCGAGAAAATTTTCCACACATATTTTCTCTTTGGAATTTTCCGAGATGGTCGGATTTATAGGTAAATCCTTGAAAAATACGGCTAAATCTGTCATCTGATTTTTCAAACCCCTTTTGGAACATAATTGCTATTATGTAAAGTAGAGAGGAACGAAACAAAGAAAAAAAGGAAGTACTGCCTCTCGGCGTACTTCCTTCGTAAAAGGAAAACTTATCTTGAATTTCGTAATTATTTTTGCTTCAACTTTGCGTCGATTTCCTGATATTCCGCTTTCATCTGCAAAAGCGAATAGATGTTTCTCAACGCTTTCAAACTTTGAAAATCGTTTGGCTTGGTCTCCAATACCTTTTTGAAGTTCGGAATTGCTTTCTTGAAATATTCGAATGCTTCATTTTTCATTTTGTCGTATGCTCCGGTCATGTCATCCAAAGGAACTTTTTCGGCTTCTTTCAATGTTGCAATTCCTTTGTTGAAATATGTCGAACCAAGTCCGAGGTAAGCATCTGTTTGGTCTGCTTTCAATGAAAGAGATTTGTTGTAGTATTCTTCGGCTTTTGCCATGTCATCGGCATCTCTGTATATACCGCCCACATAGTTAAGGATTTCCGGATTTTCCGTTCCCATGGCAAGCAAAGATTGTACCATTTTTTCGGCTTCTTCCTTGTTTCCGACTTGTAAGTAAGCTCCTCCCAAAAGGGCTTTCAACTGTATGTCTTTCGGAAGGACTTTTACTCCTCTTTTCAAGACGTTTATGGCTTTATCTTTCTCACCTGCAGCATTGTTGGCTACGTAAAGATTTATGTAAGCCTCTTTTTCGCTTGTTCCGGCTTTAACCAAGTCTCTGTATATCTCGACTGCTTTGTCTTTTTGCTTCAATGCATCGTAGCTCATCGCCATAACGAGTTTTGCTTTCTCGGTTACTTCCTTACGACCGCAAAGCGTGGAGGCCTTGATGACCCTTTCAAACAAAGGTATGGCTTCTTCATACTTGCCGCTGTTGAATACGTCTATGGCTCTTGTGAGTTGAACACCGGAAATAAAGGTTAAGGCTCCGTTGGACGTGGTTATGAACTCGTTTGTGCCTGCAGCCTTTTCCAATTCTATTGATTTAATCAAAGCATTCTCCGCTTTGTCTGCCAATTCGTAGATAGGAACGTCCACTTTTTGCTTTTTAAGCAATTTTTGGTCTTTCGGGTCTTCGGATTGGGATAGTTCGACGAACTTGGAGTATATCAAGCCGGCGTAATTCCATGTCTTGGCATCGTCTTTCGTCTTTTCATGCACGCAAGCCTCCTCTATGTTTGCCATTGCGTTCTTCCACCTGTCGTTTTTCATGTCGGAGTAGGCACTCTGTACCTTCATCGTTTGTGCAGAAGCGCCCATCGTAGCGGCGAGCAATGCTGCAAATATGATTTTTCTCTTCATCGTATTGATTTTATTGTTCGTTTGTTGTTTCTTCTAACGAAGTGCTTTCATCGTTTATTGTTTCCTCTTCGTCTTCTTCCTTGCTTATTTCTGCTACTGAGGCTATGGCATCGCCGGATTTGATGTTTATCAACTTCACTCCCTGTGTGGCTCTGCCCAAAACCCTCAAATCGGAAACGTGCATTCTTATCGTCAATCCGGAACGGTTCATTATCATCAGGTCGTCCTCATCGCTTACCTCCTTGATGGCGACCAAATCTCCCGTCTTCTCAGTTATGTTAAGTGTTTTAACACCTTTGCCGCCCCGATTGGTGATTCGATACTCTTCCAGCTTGGAACGTTTTCCGTAACCGTTCTCCGAAACGACAAGGATGTCGCTCTCTTCGTTGGCAACCACCATTCCTACAACTTCGTCTTTTTCATCAGCCAAAGTGATTGCCTTCACACCGGCAGCACCTCGTCCCATCGGTCTGACGGTACTTTCGTTGAAACGAATACATTTACCGTTCTTCGCCGCTATAAGGATTTCGTCTTCGCCGCTTGTGAGCCTTGCTTCAAGCAATTCATCACCCTCTTTGATGCCGAAGGCGATTATACCGTTTGTTCTCGGACGCGAGTATGCTTCAAGGGTGGTTTTCTTTATCTGACCTTTCTTCGTACACATCACGATGTAGTTGCTATTCACGTAATCCTTGTCTTTAAGGTCTTTTGTCGTAACGTGTGCCTTTATACAGTCGCCGTCCTCTATGTTGAGAATGTTTTTAATCATTCTGCCTTTCGTCGTCTTCGTTCCCTCCGGAAGTTCGAACGCTCTGAGCCAGTAACACTTTCCTTTCTCGGTGAAGAAGAGAATATAATCGTGCATCGAAGCCGTATAAACATGTTCTATGAAGTCTTCATCTCTTAAAGCTCCTCCCCGACTGCCCTTTCCGCCTCGGTTCTGTACCTTATACTCCGACAAAGGCGTGCGTTTGATGTAACCCATGTGGGAAACGGAAACCACCACTTCCTCATTGGCAATCATGTCCTCTATCCTGAAATCGGAAGAAGAGTATTCTATCTGCGACAAACGCTCGTCTCCGTACCTCTCTTTTATATCTACAAGTTCGTCTTTGACCACCTGCATCAACACATCGTGGTTTTCCAATATCTCTTTGCAACGGGAAATAAACGCCGAAAGTTCGTTGAACTCGTCTTGCAGCTTTTGGCGTTCCAATCCTGCCAACTGACCGAGCCTCATTGCAACGATTGCAGCCGCTTGAATTTCGGAAAAACCGAACTGTTCCTGCAAACGACTTTTCGCTTCGGCTATCGTGGCGGAGTTTCTTATCAAAGAGATAATCTCATCGATGAAATCCAACGCTTTCAACAAGCCTTCGACGATGTGCATTCTCTCTTCCGCCTTACCCAACTCGAACCTCGTCCGTCTCTCGACCACAATCTCTCTATGCTCGACGAAACACTCTATCATGTCTTTCAGGTTAAGCAACTTCGGCTTACCGTTCACGAGGGCTATGTTGTTAATCGAGAAAGACGATTGAAGCTCGGAGTACTGATAAAGTTTGTTCAGAACAACATTGCTCATCGCATCGCGTTTAAGCTTATAAACAATCCTGATACCGTCCTTATTACTCTCGTCCTTTATCCTCGAAATACCCTCAATCTTTTTCTCTTCCACCAAAGAGGCTTGGTGTTTAATCATATCGGATTTGCAGACCTGATAAGGCACAGAGGTAACAACAATCTGCTCGGCGTCCGAATGCTTATCCTGCTCGAAGTGGGCATTTCCCCTTATTACGACCTGTCCTCTTCCAGTATGGAAAGCACTCCTCACTCCGTCATAACCATAAATTACTCCACCTGTCGGAAAGTCCGGAGCCTTGATGTACTGCATCAATTCATCGATCGTAATATCCTTATTATCTATATAAGCAATTATGGCGTTGATTGCCTCCGTCAGATTGTGCGGAGCCATATTCGTGGCCATACCCACAGCGATACCGTTCGTACCATTGACCAGAAGATAAGGAATTTTGGCAGGCAACACAGTCGGTTCCTGCAAACTGTCATCGAAGTTATTCGTGAAATCGACCGTATCCTTATTTATATCCGCCAACATCTCCGAAGCAATCTTCGACATCCTTGCCTCGGTGTAACGCATCGCAGCAGGCGGATCCAAATCTATCGAACCGAAGTTACCCTGTCCATCAATCATGGTATATCTCAACGACCACTTTTGAGCCATTCTCACCATTGCCATGTAAACAGAGCTATCCCCATGAGGGTGGTACTTACCGAGCACCTCACCCACGATTCTGGCCGACTTCTTATGCTTGGTATTGTAAGTCATTCCCATATCCCCCATGGCATAAAGTATTCTCCGGTGTACGGGCTTCAAACCATCTCTCGCATCAGGCAAAGCTCTCGCAACGATGACGCTCATGGCATAGTCGATATACGCCTGCTTCATCTGGGTTTCGATGTTTACCCTGTGTATTCTTTCGTTCTCCAAATCCATTCTGCGTTCAATAATACGTTAAAATCAACGTACAAAGGTACGAAAAAAATCCGAACAGCAGCCAAGGCGGCAAAATAAAATGCAGGCATGAAAGCCCTCTTCCAGCTCTCATGCCTGCCCTCCTTGCAATCGGTTCTTGATACAGCCCGACTATACCTATTTATATATTATAAGAATATCGTAAAACCGAACATCAACCTCGATACATTGTCTCCCTCTTGGGCGGAAAAGATGGAACTATACTCTCCCCTGTAAAACTCCAAATTATACATTGGAGAAACCATGTACGTTGCATTAACCTGCATTCTGTGAAGGCTTCCGATTTCAAAACCTGCCCTCAAAACGAAATCCATATCCACCGCATTCTTGAACCTCACTCCTACATTACTCGTTAAATCCTTTGTCTCGAATTTATCCTTGAAAGCAAGAGAGGCGTTGACACCTGCACCGATTACGAAGTTCGCACAATCAGCCACCCTCAAACGGTAGTTCTCCATTATCGGAACATACAACTGATGTATTCCAATGGTCGAATACGAATGACAACAGCATTGATTTTTTACGCATACTCTCAGCATCGTTCGTATGTTGCAGAGGATACGAAAAATCGAACGGCGTTTTATTTTGGTGAAGCAGCGTTTCAGAAATTTGTTACGGGCAAAGGTTTGCAAACAGTGTGCGAACCGTTTGTCAATTTAATGAACATCAAGCCTCGATACTGCGGAAGAGAAATATCGATGGCTCCGCCGAGCGGAATGAAACGTCTGAGGCTTGCAATTATCCTGCCATCTGCCGAAATCAAATCCACCTGCGTCTCTCCCGATATACCCTTACTCTCCAAACGAAGCAGGTTTCCGGAACGCAGATAAGCTTTGAAATCCGGCAAGCACCTCTCGCCTGCTTCGGAAATATCGGATGAAAGTTCGGAAAAGTTCCATTCGTTCCGGCGTTCGACTACAGTCCTATTCGCAATCCGCATAAAATACTCCGCCACATCCGTACTTATACCGTTTATTGCTGGAACGCTTGCCAATGCTTCCCCGAAAATGGAACAATAAAAGCAACAAGCAGCAATGTAAGTACCGTTCATTGCAGGGTGCGAGTTATCGGAGGAATGCAAGACCACAGTGGAATCTGTAAGGAAAGACTGCAAGAACGCCTCTCCCACAGGCGACATATCGGAACGGAAATCTCTTGCCATAAGCCTATAATTCTCCGTCAGCCTTTCGGTCATGGATTCAAACGTACAGAAAGCTTCGTAGTACGGACAGTTCATTGCATCGCCGTATCTGTAACCCCATGTGCCGAAAAAGATAATCCTTGCTTGCGGATTGTACACCTTGCAAACCGAATCCAACTTCATGGCATTGGGATAGACTTGAAAATAAAATTGTTCATCGGGAAAAGCAACCTCTTGGCTCTGCCCCTGTAATACGATGCAATCATAATTTCCGCTTTGAATTTTTGCCAATGTGGCAGGGCTTGCAAGATGACGCCAAAAAGTATAACCGCCCATCGTACTGCTCTCGCAAACAATCCTTTTGCCATTATGCTCTGCCACTCGGCTCAAAACCTGTGGCAGATTATTCGTATAAACATAGCTGTTGCCGATGAAAAGCACCCTCTTTGCCTCTTGACACCACAATGCAGCATTAAAGCCTAATAAAAACAAAAACGCAAAAACAAGAATACTGAAAACATTACCTCTTTTCATAAACACACTTCTTTATAATGAATATCCGCAGCAAAGATACGGATTTTTTGCTAAACTGCGAAAAGGTTCGGTTTCCACCTTGCGGCACCCCTCTCCCATCTTTACCAATCAGTCATTCCGATAATCATAACTAGCTTTACCGAAACGGCGATTGAAGAAAATAAAACGCCGAAAGAATTTCACGAATCGCCGTTTGAATCACAATGAAACGGCGAAAGAATTTTTGAATACGAACTTGCTGTAAACCATTACTTTATTTCTCTATTCAGAAATGCCTTGTAATGAAGTTCCAAAAGGTCTTTTTGCGAATTGAATTTATCTGGCAAGGCAATAAGACTTCCATTTATCGCTTTCAAATAAGTTTTGAATGCAACATTTACAGTTTTAGCGATTAGCTCCTCGGCGAGAAGTACTTTATAATCGGGTGTAATAGCTATCAAATGTTGGTCGTATGCCCTGTGAAAGAAAGAATTTAGGCATAAACCATTCTTTGGGTTAGTCCTATTTGCAACTTCTGTTGTCCAATCCACTATATGGCAAGCCTCCAACAGCTGAGGATTTCCTACGCCAGATATACAGCAACGGTAATTATAGGAACTCATTACAACAGAACGAAAAAAGGATTGGTTCACTCTCTGTCTTATGATTGTCTCTCGCTCCTTTCCTTCTGGCAAATTAGTAATATCTATATCGGTTATCTCTTCTATATTTTTCTTAGAGAACTTTGCTATAAAGCGTTCACTCTCAAATACAAGTCTTTCGGGATTGGCATAAAATTCTTCCCACACATCTTGCTCCATCTTTGCCCCATGAGTCAGTCCTGTTATGCCTTGTGCCTTTAACTCTGGGTCTAATCTTCCTATATTCCCAATCTTCATATTCAAAGCACTTGGCGTGCGTCCGAGAATTTGGGCATAGTGAATTATAAGAGGGTGTTGTTTACTACTATTCTTGAATGCTATCTTGCAATAGGCTTAAAAGCTATTATTGTTTCCTCTCTACTCCAATTTTTCATTCTTCTGTTAACTTGATTAGCTCTTTTATCCCTTTCTTTTGAGATGCTGTGCTGTGTATTGCGGGTACAAAGGTAGTCATTTAATTTGAATATCGTTTTGGGTGCTTGTTCAGGGGACTGAAATCGGGAGGCGGGCTGTCGGTTTCGGGGTAAGGAGGTGGAAAAAGGGGCTTTGTATTTGAAAATCTTGAACATTATTCGGGGGATTGTTGTATCTTTGCAGGTGAAACAAGAGTTGTGTAATCATGGAACTTGAATTTGATTTGACCGGTTTTGCTTCCGGAGAGGTGTTTTCGGAAGAGGTTTTGGAGAGTGTGCGAAAGGCTCATTCGCTTGTGTGTAACGGTGGAGGCGAAGGCGATGACTTCTTAGGCTGGCGGGATTTGCCTGTAAGCACAGACCGTAAACAAATTGACGAATTGAGGAGAGTGGCGACGCTTGTGCAGAAGAAAGCAGAAATATTGGTCGTTGTGGGCATCGGCGGGTCGTATTTGGGAGCCAAGGCGGTGATTTCCGCTCTGCAATCGGCATTCTCAAATTACGGAAAGCCGCATTTCTGCAAGATAATTTACGCCGGAACAAATCTATCCGAAGATTACATGGCTGATTTGCTCGAATTGCTGCAACATAAGGAGTATTGCCTGTGTGTGATTTCAAAATCCGGCACCACGACAGAGCCTGCCGTGGCGTTCCGTGTGCTGCGTCATGCCTTGGAAAAGAAGTATGGCAAAAAGGAAGCCAAGGATAGGATAATCGCAATAACGGACGAACATAAGGGAGCTTTGCGACAGATGTGCCGAGAGAACGCTTACGAGAGTTTTATCATAAGAGACGATGTGGGAGGCAGGTTTTCGGTTTTCACTCCCGTGGGTCTCTTTCCTGCGGCGGCGGCAGGCGTAGATGTGGAGGCATTGTTGAGAGGTGCAAGCAAGATGCAGAGTCGCCTGATTGAGGAAAGAAGCATTGCAAACCCCGCTTGGAAGTATGCGGCTTTGCGTAACATACTATATAAGGGCGGCAAGAAATTGGAAATTCTTGTCGTCTATGAACCCAAACTGCAATTCCTCTCCGCTTGGTGGCAACAGCTCTTCGGCGAAAGCGAAGGCAAGGACGGCAAGGGGCTGTTCCCTGTCGGCATGTTGAACACCACGGATTTGCATTCCCTCGGTCAGTACGTTCAAGAGGGAGAAAGATTGATGTTCGAGACCGTCATAAGCATCGGAAAAAGCAATCGTCATGTTGAAATTCCCCGTGAGGAGAAAGACCTCGATGGTTTGAACTACCTCTTGAAGCATTCCATGCATGAAATCAATCAAAAGGCAGAATGCGGAACGCAAAAGGCTCATACCTCCGGTGGTGTGCCGCAGGTGAAGTTGTGTGTGCCGCAGATAGACGCTGAAAGCATAGGAGGCTTGCTTTATTTCTTTGAATTTTCTTGTGCTTTAAGTGCGTATATGCTTGGTGTCAATCCCTTCAACCAGCCTGGCGTCGAAGCCTACAAGAAGAACATGTTCGCACTCTTGGGCAAGCAATAAACCGTACAGGGATTGCGTTCCACGCAATAAACGCTTGACATGAGTACAGGGCTTATTGCTACCATTATATTTGCACTTACCTATATTGGAATAGTCTTTACCAAATTGCCGAGGCTGAATATAGACCGCCCGACGGCGGCTTTTGTCGGTGCGGTGGCAATGCTGTGCTTCGGAGTGGTGAATCTGCAAGAGGCAGTGAGCTTTATAGACTTCAATACCATATTCCTGCTTTTGGGAATGATGTTAATGATTTCCGTATTGAAAGCTGACGGCTTTTTTGATGCAGCTGCGTCCGAAATTCTCCTTTTTGCGACAAGCCGGTTCAAACTTCTCGTCTATACTGTCTTCATTACCGGCATAGCTTCCGCCTTCTTGGTCAATGATGCCGTCGTTCTGATATTCACACCAATCATCATATCCGTCTGCACAGGCTCGGGACTGAATCCCCTGCCCTACCTGATGGCTGAAATCCTCGCTTCCAATGCCGGCAGTCTCATGACCATGACCGGCAACCCGCAAAACATGCTCATAGGCATCAACAGCGGCATGACCTACGCCGAATTCATGCTTCATCTTCTGCCCATCGCAATGCTCGGCATGCTCATTATCGTTGCAGTCATACGACTTGTATATCGCAAAGAGTTCTCCGACAAAACCCCATTGACGCATAAAACGAGCCAAACACCGCTCAAAAAGCCGAAACTCACCTCTGCCATAATCTTCCTCCTGCTCACGATAGCTTTCTTCTTGGGAAAAATCCTCAACCTTCCCTTATGTGTCCTCGCCTTGGCAGCTTCCTCGCTTGCCATATTGCTTTCAGACCACAAACCTGCCGAACTCATGAAAGGGGTCGATTGGGTGTTGTTGCTGTTCTTCGCTTCACTCTTCATAGTCGTCGGAGCAATCGGACACACAGGCGTATTATACTTCATGTTTAATCTTCCGCTTCAAGACAATCTTACAGGCATTTTAAGCATTCACGGCATCAGCCTTGTGATGAGCCAAATCCTCAGCAACGTACCCTATACCGTTCTGATGTTACCCCTTATGCACACTGCCGACTCCCAAACCCTGTGGCTTGCACTCGCCTCTGCCTCCACCCTTGCAGGCAATGCCACAATCCTCGGAGCCATGGCAAACATCATCGTCATAGAATCCGCCGACAAACTCGGAGTAAAGATAACTTTCCGCGAATTTCTCAAAAGCGGTATCCTTGTAACCCTCGCCACCTACGCCATCTCCCTGCTCTTTCTCAGTCTCTGATTTTCCGACACTTGCAACTCACCTTACTGAAACGCCGAAAAGATTTCACGAAACGCCCTTTCAGAAAATTCTTTCGGCGATTTATTTTCCCCAAATGGCGTTACGCTAAATGCCTTATCAATGTGTGCATTTGTGAGACGATTATTTCAAAATATATTTGGCTTTATTGTTGTATCGTTTTTTTGTTATATCTTTGCGGAGAGTAATACTGTGCTATCATGATAAAAAGAAAGATTTATTTATTACTGTCTCTTGCCATCCTTACATTGTGTTGCGTTTCTTGCATACAGTTATGTATTGAAACTTCGCGGTCTCAAAAATATGCTGCCAAGCATTCGGAGTTCAAGGCATTGAATGCGGACGACTTGAAGAGATTATTAATTGACGATACTTCTTGTTATAAGTTTGTTGTCTTTTATTCTCCATGTTGCGGTCCCTGTAAGGAACACATGCAACTTACCTACCCCGGCATTATGAAGTCTTACGACACCAAAACCGTAAAATGGTACTTCATATTGGAGGATACCGGCGGTATAAAGCATGTTCCAAACCTTCTTAAACAATATAATCTTAATGTTGTGCCGTATTATTTCTCAGATAAAAGGAAAGAATTCTGCACTGCAAACGAAAACAAATGGAACAACCTCATTAACTATATTTTCCAGGAGGGAGAAAAGGTGAATGATGCTTTCGGCATTCCGTTGAACCTTATAGTGGATAAGCATGGCAGGCTTTTGAAAAGTTATAAACGCTATTCAAAGGAAATGAGAGTGTATCCGAGGGAATTGTACGACATAAAGGACGTGGATATACGGGAAACGGACTTCTTTCAAATGGATACCTTGGATTTAGATTGGGAACCATACATCTGCACCGGCAAAGACTGCAAACTCTAAGCCGAAGCCACTTCACAAAACCGCCGTTCTGTTCTCGCAGAACGGCGTTTCGTTTTTTCCTTTCGGCGATTTAATCTCGCGAAATGGCGTTGCGATAAATGCTTGTTTGAGTTCGATTCAAGAAACTGCTTTGTACGCTTCCGCCAAGCGTTGCCGAAAACATTGTCTATATGATTAAATAGTAGTACCTTTGCATATTTCAAGCACGAAATACAGAATCGATATGAAGATACAGGATATACATATTCGGAATTTCAGAGGGATTGGAGATTTATACCTTTCCGACTTGGATTCCAAGGTAAATATAATTGTCGGAATCAATGGTGCCGGCAAGACAAGCATACTCGAATCCGTTGCCATGCTGTTATCATGGTTTATAGCCCGCATGAAATCCCCCAATGCAAAAGGAAGTACACCACTCGACGCAGATATAAAATCGGGAAGCAGAACTCCGTGTTCGTTATCGATAACGACAGAAGATGGAACGACTTGGTCGCTCCATAAGCATAAGGCATTTTCCACACAAAAACGCCAAAATGCTGACAAAACAGACTTGAAACAGATGTCCGAACTCGCAGAAAAGATTGTCGAAAGAGCCGGACAAGGCGGTAATGTCCCGATTGTAATGTATTATCCCGTAAACAGAGCCATTGCCGATGTACCCGTGAAATTGCACAAGGCGGAATATGTTATCTGGGACGTTTATAAAGATGCTTTGTCGGGTAATGCCGATTTCCGCTCGTTCTTCGAGTGGTACAGACAGCAGGAAGATATAGAGAATGAGCAGATAAGAGATAATCCCGAGTACAGAGACCGCAATCTTGATGCCGTACGCAGAGCTGTTGCTGCATTTTTCCCTGATTTTTCGGAATTGCGTGTCCGTCGCCGACCATATCAAGCCATGGTTGTCAACAAGAATGATGAAGTCATCGAGTTCACACAGTTGTCGCAAGGCGAAAAATGTTATTTATCCTTGGTATGCGATATTGCAAGACGGCTTGCCATTGCCAACCCGGGCTTGGAAAATCCGCTTGATGGGGAAGGCATCATTCTGATTGACGAAATCGACCTGCACCTTCACCCTAAATGGCAATCGGAAGTGGTGATGAAATTGACGGAAATCTTCAAAAACTGTCAGTTCTTTCTATCGACGCATTCCGCTTTAATCCTTTCGGATGTCAAAAAAGAACAAATCATTCCGATAGACAGGGGCAATAAAATCGAGATAGCTTTTGAGACTTACGGCAAACCGGCAAGCCTTATCATGACCGACTATTTCGATATGCCTAATCAAAGAAACCTCGCAGTGGCAAAAGACATAGAAGAGGCTTTCGAGGCTGTCAGAGAAGGCAATTCGGAAAAATACACCACTTTACGCAGTAAGTTGTTGCCTATCATAGGAGCAAGCGACAGAGATATGGTGAATTTGATGATTGAAGCCAAAAGAAGAGGTATAGATGAGACGAATCGATAAATCCGAAGAGCCGCAATCTCTTCGCTCATTCAACAAAGCGAAGCATGAGAAGTGGGGAGAATTCTCTGATAAGGCAAACCGTCATGTGTATAATGATTGTTTGCAACAATGTATTGAAGACCAAGCCTGCCTTTGCGGTTATACGGAGGTGCCTTTGTCGAAAGACAACAGACACATCGACCACTACATCAAAAGAGATTTCGCTCCCGATTTGACTTTCTGTTGGAATAATATGATTGCGGCGGTCAAAGATTCTCGTTTTGGTGCGGATTACAAAGATGAACACGTCAAAAGAAATGATTATGACAAGTCCGAATGCTGCTATACCGATATTCTCAATCCCCTGAAAGACGAATTTGCGGGCAGATTCAGGTTTTCTGCCGATGGAACGATAGAGCCATCGGACAGCCAAGACATAAAAGCCGAGAAAACAATAGAGTTGTTCAATTTGAACGAAAAGTCTTTGAAAGAACGTAGGAAAGTACAAATGGAAAACGTCAGACAATATACAAAGGACGGTTTGGCGAAAGAGAAAATCCCTGCACTACTCGCAGAAGATGGTTTCGTAAGTGCCATAGAGTACGAATTATCGCAAATAGACGATTAAACTATCACTATAAATATCAATAGCATTTCAGTTGACAAACAAGAGAGACAATTATTTCGCCGTTCTGCGAGAACAGAACGGCGGTTTGTTTTTTCCTTTCGGCGGTTTGTTTTTGCGAAAGGGCGTTTGAGTTTTTGCTTTTCGCCATCGGTGTTTTCCTTTTTGAGGGGAAAACCGGCTGAATGTGGGTTGCATTACGGAAAATCTCTGTAATTTTGTCTTCGGTGAGGGTGGGGATTGTATGCTGTCGGATTGTGCGGGGTGCAATCTTCATCGTTTGCCGTTTTTTCGACCGAATCGGATTCGATGAAGTCCGGTGTTGTGTAATTAAATCGACGGAAATGGAAAGCATAAAAGAGATTTTCAGGATTGGTTTCGGGCCTTCGAGTTCCCATACCATGGCTCCGAGAAAGGCTGCGGAGTTGTTTTTGAGGGATTTTCCAGATGCTGCCCGCTTTGAGGTTACTTTCTTCGGCTCGCTTGCCGCAACGGGTAAGGGACACTTGACGGATAAGGCTGTGATCGATGTTTTGGGCGGGGAAAGAACGAAGATAATATGGAAAAGCGATACTTTTCTGGCTCTTCACCCCAATGCGATGTGTTTCGAGGCTTTCGACTTTCTTGGCAACAGCATGGGTAAACGTGTGGTTTACAGCATAGGTGGCGGAAAGATTATTCAGGAGAATGGGCATGAAGAGTCGGAGGTAAAGAACGTTTATCCGCATCATAATCTCGGCGATGTGTTGGAGTATTTGGACGAAAATGGTTTGACTTTCTGGGAGTATGTGCAGGAATTCGAGGGAAATAAGATTTGGGATTACCTGATGGAGGTGCTGAATGTGATGAAGCAGTCCGTGGAGGAGGGAATAAACGAGGAGGGTGTTCTTCCGGGCGGATTGAGGTTGAGACGCAAGGCGATGTCTTACTACACGAAGGCAAGGAGTTACAAGCCTTCTTTGAGGGGTCGTTGTCTTGTTCAGTCGTATGCCCTTGCCGTTTCGGAGCAGAACGCTGCCGGCGGGCTGATTGTAACGGCTCCGACCTGCGGTTCGTGCGGTGTCGTGCCGGCTGTGCTTTATCATTTGAATACGGAACACGGATTTACGGACAAACAAATCATTCGCTCTCTTGCAACGGCAGGTTTGATTGGTACGGTGATTAAACAGAATGCTTCCATCTCGGGTGCGGAGGTCGGTTGTCAGGGGGAAGTGGGTTCGGCTTGTTCCATGGCTGCTGCGGCGGCAAATCAACTCTTCGGAGGCACTCCCCAGCAGATAGAATATTCGGCAGAAATCGGTTTGGAGCACCACTTGGGTTTGACGTGCGACCCTGTTTGCGGTTTGGTACAGGTGCCTTGCATAGAGCGTAATGCTTTTGCGGCTTTGAGAGCTTTGGATGCCAATCTTTATGCGATGATGTCGGACGGCAAGCACATTATTTCTTTCGATAAGGTGGTGGAAACGATGAAGCAGACGGGCAAGGATTTGCCTTCACTTTATAAAGAAACGGCTGCGGGAGGTCTTGCCGTGGTGGGAAAGAACTTTTGCAGTTTACAATAAAGCGTAAGATTAGGACCGAATGCCTATATGACAGGTTCAGAAGAGCTTGATAAGTCCTCCGACTGCGGCAAAGCGGGCAAAACGTCCCACTGCCATGTAGAGGCAACTCTTCCACGGGGATATTTTCATAAAGCCCAATGTTATGGCGATAAGGTCGCCGACCACGGGCAGCCATGAGAAGAATGCGGCTATGGATTTGTATCGGTTTATCTTTTGTTGCACGGCGAGGATTTTCTCTTTCTTCACCTTGAACCACTTTTCCAACCATTGCCATTTGCCGAGGCGACCGAGCCAAAAGGAAGTCATGCCGCCCAAGGTATTGCCTATGCCTGCCAAAAGAACGCATAGCCATACATCATTGCCCAAGGCGATGTTGCCCAACAGCAGGGCTTCGCTCGGAAAGGGCAATATGGTGGAGGCGAGGAAGCTGCCGATGAACAGTCCCCACAGTCCGGAATGTTGAAGCAGGCTTACCAACGGGTGTATGTGTATGAGCCGCCGTCTTTATCCACGTAGTTCAGGCTTGTCTCGTTTAATGTCCGTATGATGTAGCGTTTTGTTATTTGCTTGTCGTCAACGATGATGATGGTATCGCCTTTCAGTGTGTAGGCATTGGTTATCACTGTGCTGTCGCATTGGTTGACAATTGCTTGTTTGCGTTCTTTGGCATCGTAGGTGTACTTGGAAAACTCCATATAAGATTCCTTTTCGCACTTTTCGGCATCTTCATTGTTCAATACATCGGTGTTTCTCCATTTTCCTTCGAGAAGGTCGTTTTCTTCTATTTTCTCTTGGCAGGAAAACAAGAGGCTTAGCGGCAAAAGCACCGATAGAGCTTTCAATATGGGCTTCTTATTCATTGTCATTTGTTTTTGTTTGTTGTTTTGCTTCTTCTTTTTCACGTTCTGCTTCCTTTCGCGACAATTGGTTGGTTGTTACGGTGTCGAATATGAGGAAGAACAGAAAGAGTATGAAATAACTTACTGCAAATTTGGCTTGTGTTTCCGCTCCGAAAAGATATACCAATGCCAGAACGCCTATATAGATTAGGAATTTAAGCAGTTTGCTTATCATAAAGATGTGTACGAAGTTTACTTTCCTCTTTCGTGGCAACAGGTAGAGTGCCAAGTAAGAAAGGGCGGTGAGGGCGTAGAACATGATTACGTAATAGGGTATGTTTTGACTGAAAAATTCTTTCGGCAGTGCGAGTGCTGCGAACAGATAGGCGAAGCATACGCAGATTGCGAAGATGCTCAACTTCGAAAAGTAGGCTGTCAAGGGGTGTTTTTGCATTTCTATTTCTTTGTTAGTTTCTTCAAGGTGGCGTACAGCCCCACGGCTATGGACAAAAGGCTGAGCGTTACGGTGAAGAGGGGTTTTGTTTTCGGTATATACGTGTCCAATTTCCAGCCTGCGTAAACTCCTGCGAATATTATGACGAGGAGTTCGAAGGCTATGGCGGAATATTTGCCGTATTCTTTCATTCCGGTTTGTTATGCGGTGTATTGATCCTCGGGATTAGGAGAATACACGGTACGGGTTTCGTCTCCCATTGTGCAATGACCGGAAAATTGGGCTCCGGGTTCTATGGAGAGTTGTCCGATGAGCAAGTCGCCTTTTATGTCGGAGGTTTTGAGCAGTGCCAAAAGTCCTGCGACTTTTATGTTGCCCTCTATGCTGCCTGCCAATTCGGCATCGCGGCTTTCGACCGTGCCTTTGATGTAACCGGTTTGCCCCATGAATAATTTACCTTTGACAATCAGGTTGCCTTCTATTGTTCCGTCAACTTTCATGTCGCCGTCCGAAACGACGTCTCCTTTTATCGAGGTTCCTTTACTGATGATGTTGAATTGCTCGTTTTGTTCGTGGTTTACCATATCGCAATAATTGTTTTCTATTGTTTTACTTGATTTTCCGTATTTTGTTGCACATCTCGGTCGTTTGTGCTTTCGTTGCCGTCTTTCGGCAGATACATGAGCTTGAAGAACTTTTCGTAAATGTCGATGTTCTTTCTGTTGTAGAATGTAGGGTAGTTCTGCAAAGAAATCACAAAGTGAGTGTAGTGGTTTGCATCGTAATCCTTCAATAAGGAGGATATGGAGTCGTAATACGCCATGGCTTGCTCCCTGTTGCGGAACTTCCTTACGATTATCATTTGTTTGGTCATGGTGAAGAGCATGCTCGTTGTTTGCAGGTTCTTATCAGGATAGTTCTCGGCGTTGAATTGTTTCACCTTTGCGTCCGTTGCTATGGCGTCCATATTGTCATCGTCAAACAAAAGGACGTAATAGTGTTGCATGTCTTTGAATTTGTACATCAGCATTTCGGCATCGATGACTTCTTCCGCCTCTTTGATTTCTTCGGTCTTGGTTTCCGTTTTGCTTTCCTGCTTCTGCTCGTCTTTCACTTCCGCTTTCGGCTTGGGGTGATATGTAAGGTCTATCTTGCCATCGGGATAGGCTGCGGCAAGGTGCTGCAACTGTGCTTCTATTATCGGTGCTATTTCGCTCTCTGTGTGGTTGTGCAGTATGAGTGTCAAGTCCATGGCAAGGGAGTCGATGCCGTAGAGTCTGCCTTTGGAAAGGGCTTGAACATAGAGTATCTTCGGTATGTAGGGACCGAATTTCAGTGTGTCGATTGCCCTGTCGCCTGCTTCGATTGCCTGCTTGTACATGTCGTTCTTGTATAGGCCGTAAACGTCGGAGTACAATTTTTCTCCCAAGGAGCCGGATTTCACGATTTCGTTCCAGTATTCCGGATTGCTTATCATCATGGCGAACTCGCTTTCGGGGTATTCTTCAAGGATTTTGTTCTTGTAGAAATTGGAGTTGGGGTATTGTCCCATTATATCATAGATACGATAGAGGTGATACGAGGAAGGCGGTATGTTTTGGTGTCTCGGGTAACGTCTTTGCAGGTCGAGGAAGGTTTCGACGGCTTTGGGATTGTTGTTCAAACCCTGATAGTAAATGTATCCTGCCGAAAGGAGTGCATCGGCTATCTCTTCATGAGCGGAATCCTTTTGTGCCTGAGTGTAGGGTATGTCTTTGGTGTAATACTCTCTCGATTCGGGGTCATTGGAACGGGCTTTCGAGGCTGACGAAACGGCGTTAGAATCTATCGGATTGCCGTTTTCGTCGAGCGTTTCTGCCATTTGCTCGAAGTCGAATTCCTCGTCCTTATGGCTCAATCGCCAGTTGTCTTCCAATTTTCGGTCTCCCCAAATACGCTTGAATTCCAATTGTCCCACCTGAACGGTTGCATTGTTGTAGAAATACCAGTTCGAGCGATTGTTTTGGCTGAATTGGTCGTAGCGTGTCATTCCTGCCATGCTTGCTGCCAAGGCTTTGGCTTTCTTCTCCTCCTCTTCTTTTTCTTTTTTCTTGCGTTTGTATTCCTCTATGTAGGAATCAACCCTGCGATCGAGTTCTTCCTTACTCAATTCGCTCATTGCAAGCAGACTGTCCCAGCGTTCGACGCAGCGGAGGTCTTTCACGAGGTTGGTCAACACCTTCTGACGACTTTCGATGCCCGCACGGTTAGGATAATCCTTCGGCATGACGGCAAGGGCTGTGTCATAATACATTTGGGCTCGCTCATATTTTTCGAGCAAAGAGAAATAAGTGTCGGCTGCCCGCAGTGCCGATGTTACCTTTTGAGGACTGCTGCTTGCGGCATTATGCACCGACTCTTCCCATTCCGAGCAGGCTCTATCGACATTCTTATCCCTGAAATACACCTCGCCCAAGGCGTAATGGATGCGGTCTTTGTATTCGATGTTCTTCTTGTCGTTCAACATCTTTTCAAGACGTGCGATGATGGATTTGCTATTGCCTTTCTTGGGGTCGTAACACATTGCGAGGTTAAGGTTGGAGGCAAACTGCATATCGTAATCCCCTGCCCTGCGTGCCGTTTTCTTGAAACACCGTCCGGCTTGCTCGTAGTCGCCTGCCTTTTGGTAAATCTGTCCTTCGATGAATAAAAGTCTTGTGTTGAGCTTGGGTTGCAAGAATGTGAACTTACGCTTCTTGAAATACTCTAACGCCAAGGCGTTTTTACCCTGAGCCAAAGCGTTTTCGGCATAAACGGTGTATAGAAAGTTGTTAAGCCTTTTCGGCACTTTGCCCTCGACCATCTTGTTATTCACCTGATCAAGAAGAATGTCGCATTCGCTGTACTTTTTGCACTTTGAATTGGTCAGAGCAAGCCAAATCATCGGTTCGTACATTTCTTTCCTGTCTTTGTACTGCCCCATTATCAAAGAGAATGTGGCTGCGGCACTCTTATAGTCCTGTGCATAGAAGCAGGCTTTGCCTATAAGCAGATAGGCATCGTCGATCTGCGGATTTTTCTCCACTCCGGAGAACTTCATGGAGTGTTTCTTTATGACCTTGCTACCTTTCTCTATGGCACGGTCGGTATTCGATTTGATGGCATTGGCATTCTCGACAGTGCCGAGCTTGTATATCGGAAGAATTTCGGAGAAATTGTCCTTGTGAGCCTTTTCCAAACTCTTCACTCCCTCTTTCAACGCCTGATTTCCGTTCCACCATGCGTTGTAATGGGCTACCATGCTGTGGTACTGCCTGTTTATCCACTTGTCCTTATGTGTAGAACAAGCCGTAAGCAAAGCCACGACCACGCACGCAAGGAATATGTTGATGAATTTAGCTCTCAAATCCGACGATGTTCTTATCCCTTAATAACTATCAAACTGCAAATTTATTTGATTTCTGCGAAAAAACAAGCATTTGCCCCGAAAAAACACGCATTCCTTGCCTCCACTCCGAAATATAGTGGTATATTTGCAGCGAATTTCAGTACTAACGAATAATAACATAGTAATATGGCAAGAGTAAAAGCATTCAGGGGTTTGAGACCGCCTGTCGAGATTGTGGAAAAGTTGGCTTCACGTCCTTATGATGTGTTGAATTCCGCAGAAGCAAGAGTGGAAGCAGCAGGAAATCCTTATTCTTTGCTTCATGTAACGAAAGCGGAAATCGATTTGCCCGAAGGAACGGACGAACACTCGCAAGCAGTTTACGACAAAGTGGTTGAGAACTTCAACAACTTCAAAAAACAAGGCTGGTTGGTGAAAGAAGACCGTCCTAAGCTGTATATCTACGCTCAAACGATGGACGGACGCACCCAATACGGTATAGTGGGTTGCACACACGTTGATGACTACTTCAACAACGTCATAAAGAAACACGAGCTTACCCGTAAGGATAAGGAAGATGACCGAATGATACACGTCAACATAACAAATGCAAACGTCGAACCGGTATTCTTCGCATACCCTGCCCACAAGGAGATTGACCAAATAGTGGAAAAAATCGTCAAGAACCAAAAACCGGTTTATGATTTCGTTGCAAAAGAAGACGGCTTCAGTCATACGTTTTGGGTAATCGAAGATGATGCGGTTACAAAACGGATAGAAGAGATATTCGTAAAGGAAATCCCTGCCCTTTACGTTGCAGACGGACACCACAGAACGGCAGCCGCTGCAAGAGTAGGTCAAGAGAGAAGAGCCTCCAACCCTAACCACACCGGCAACGAAGAATACAACTACTTCATGGCGGTCATTTTCCCAGACAATCAGTTGAAGATAATCGACTACAACCGCGTTGTAAAAGATTTGAACGGACTTTCAGATGCAGAGTTTCTTGCAAAATTGAACGACACCTTCGTTGTGGAGAAAATGGGCAAAGAGATATACAAGCCAAGCAAACTTCACGAGTTCTCGATGTACCTTTCCGGAGAATGGTACAAGATGACGGCAAAAGAAGGTACCTATAACGATGACGACCCTATCGGAGTATTGGACGTAACAATCCTTTCAAACAACGTACTCGACAAAGTATTGGACATAAAAGACCTTAGAACGTCCAAGAGAATAGACTTCGTCGGAGGTATCAGAGGTTTGGGCGAATTGCAAAAGAGAGTCGATAGCGGAGAGATGAAAGTCGCTTTCGCATTGTACCCTGTCTCCATGCAGCAACTCATAAACATTGCCGACTCAGGCAACATCATGCCACCGAAAACAACATGGTTCGAACCAAAATTGCGTTCCGGCTTGGTAATTCACGAACTTATCTAATCGAAAACCGAATTTCGGCACATAAATCCGCAGACCTGTATTTCCGATTGCGAATTACAAGTCTGCGGAATTTTTTAAGCACAAAACCGAAGCGAAAAAATGAAACGAACACTTCAAACAATATTTCTTGCCCTCCTTGCAAGCCTCACGTTTACCGCCTGCACGGAGGACGATGATACCGAAAGACAACACGCAAACGGCAACCGACCTCTGCAAGGCGAATACATACGCTTTACCTCCGGCACTCTGCTATGGGAAGCCGAAGCAAGCGAACTCGGCAGCCTCTATGCCAAGACCTCGGACATGGAAAACCCGCAATGGTACGACATCGTGGCATGCACGGAAGACGTAAACGACTTCAATATCGAGCATTACCGGCACCACCTTTTCCTCCACATCGACTTGAAAGACAACGGCACTACCGGTAAGTTTCAAATCATTTATTACAAAGACAAGAACACCGAACGCGTAGGAGAATTTGCCCTCATGCTTCAAAGCACCGGCGGCACCATCACCCTCGAAAGAAACCAAGACAAACTATCCGGCGAATTTACAGGCACAATGCAAAACATGTCCGACCCTTCCGACACAAGACAAACCCGCTTCGTCTTTCACGAACTGCCGATAAGCACCATAAACAAGTCGGATAACCGATAAACCCCGCCGAAACAAAAAAAGGAACCCCGTTCTTCGGAGTTCCATGACCGTAAACATTCGGAAACACAGTTTCCGACAAACACATTTATTCCTTATCAAACGTCTCTTCCTCGCCTTCATACTTCGGAGAAGCCCCATATCGATTTTCCTCACGACTTCCGTCAAGGCAAAGGAAAACCAACAACACCAAATGATACAAACAGATAATCAAAGCATAAATCAAGTACTCGCCAATCATGGCTAAAACACTCGTTTCGTCAAAATCGTCCGGCTCATCGTTATATGAAACCAAATCAACCTTCACCACCTTAACGAGAAGTAGCACAATAAAAACGCCTTTCATTATTGCACCGACACCCCACCACCAACCGCTTCTGCCGGTATCGTGAAGACGGCGAAAGGTCAAAGGAATAACCGCAAGGCTCAAAAATATATTCAATACACTCAGTATCCCGCAGAAGTTCAAAATCAATTCCGCAAGATAAACCACCAACATGGTCCACCAATACTCCGAACGCCTTGCACGTCCCGTGAATCGGAAAACATTACCCGTACTTTCCTTCAAAGCCTCAGGAAGGCTTAACATCGGCTTTGCCGCAAACTCTTTCATCATTCTATTTTTTTAAGTTTATAAATCATTCAACGCATGTTTCTCTACAATCTCGCAATTAACCTTATCCTTATAAGCCAGAGCGACGAAGCACTTAAAATCATCATGTTCTATCCAAAGAACAATCTCTCCTTTATCACAGCGAAATCTGCTCTCATATTTACACCTGTCCATGCCGACAGCATGCATTCTGTCATTATCATCCATCGGCAAGTCGTAATTATTTTGAAACTTCTCCGCAAACCGATAAGGCTTGCCGTACTTTTGCGAAAGCATATCCTTCAAACGCTTATAGTCTCCGTACAAATACTCCCATTTATCTTGGGAAGGGAAAGCCACGGTTATGCGGGCAACCAAATCCTTTTGGTCAAGAGTTTCCACATACACCAAACAATCCGTATAATCCGCAAAATCACCCCTCAATACCCCACTGAAACTTTTCGACCTGCCCAAGAAAGAACCCTGCCCGACCTCTTCAAACCCCTTACGCTTCATTCTCTCGACAAACAACTCCAATGTACCGTCAATGGGAACACCCTTGAACTTCAGATGATTGTTTTCAGCCATAAGAGCCTCATCTTCGGAATAATCCTTTGACTGTTCCTTATTCTGTTTATCCTTGGAAACGAACTTTTTGAAGTTGAAATCCAAATCCCCGCAAGCAGAAAAACACAGCATAAGCAACAACGCCATGCCTCCCGTAAAGATACATTTTCCTCTATTCATAAACCATGTTTTTTTACATGCCGTAACAATATCGGAACAAACCGTTCTCAAAACGACTGAACAAAGATACAAAATTCTTTGACACGCACAACCTTTTTCCATACGTTATTCTGCAAAAACGAAACGCCGAAAGAATTTTCTGAAACGGCGGAAGAATTTTTTCTTACGGCGTTCCGTCCTTTTCTTTCGCCGTTTTGATGATGACCTTCCTCTTTTTTGTGTACTCTGTAGGGTGGATGCTTTCTTAATTCGACATCTGTTCCAATCGGTACGCTTCGTTCTCGGTATAATTTTCTACCTTTGCAAAAGCAATGGAAGAGAGACATCAGATAGAGATAAATAACAAGCGGGCTTTTTTCGAATATGCGGTCTTGGAGACAATTCGAACCGGCATCGTTTTGCGAGGCACGGAGATAAAGGCA
>ERZ1026898.518-NODE-518-length-23140-cov-21.393459_pt1 | contig 23140 bp, 25 predicted proteins | sample MGYA00380178_ERZ1026898 | MGnify/ENA primary metagenome ERZ1026898 (study PRJEB33269, sample SAMEA4719814) | human gut metagenome | biome: human-associated habitat; feature: organic feature; material: feces | place: Cameroon | collected 2013-10 ...
ACAGCACATGACAGCTGCGGTCGAATGGGAGTTCATCGTCCTTCATCTGTTTGCCTCCCTCCTTGTTCTTTCTTGCGTGCATGAGACCATCTCAGATTTAACCCGCTTTTCGGCAGACAAACCATGCCATACTTTTCAGATTTCCCATATCCACATCCGCATACATGCCTTCCAGCCGCGCCTTCAGGCTGGAAACCGTCTCGTAGGGCGGCGTGAAGAACCCGGTCCTTTCATAAACGTGCCGGACGAACCAATCCGTCCGCTTGTGCTCACCCCTCACATAAAAGCAGCCGCAGAAGGTACCGCCGGGCTTCAGCACCCGAAAGACTTCCCGGTAAGCCGCCTCCTTATCCGGGAATGCATGAAAGCCGTTCAGCGACAAAACAATATCAAACGCGCCGTCCGCATACGGAAGTGCGCCCACATCCCCCTGCCGGAAGGTCACATTTTTCAGGTGCAGGCGGTCTGCCTTTTCCTGCGCCTGTCCCATCATATCTGCCGAGTAATCCAGACAGGTGATGTCCGCTTTTGGCAGCGTCTTGTAAAGCGGCATGGTCAGAACGCCGGTTCCCACCGGCACCTCCAGCAGCTTGCCGGAAAAATGCTCCGGGATGCCGGACAGCGCCTTTTCCAGATAGGCATCGTTTTCCGCCTTGTTCATATCCCACACCAGACGGCACACCGCTTTTCCGCTCAGGGTGGAGCAGGTGATCATGCCATCATAAAAATTGTTGCCGCCTGTCAGCCGATAGGCACTGCGGATCGCTTCTTTTCGCTCCATGTTTCTTACTCCAGATACCAATAATCCTATGGCCGTTTCCGGCCTCATTTTTTCAAGATATCCGTAATTTTCTTGAAATCCTCGCGCGCCTCCCTGAAGATCGGCAGCATACAGTAGCAATGCACCATCTTCGGGCGGGCGGACACTGTATAGGGAACCTTTGCCCGTTTGCAGGCCTCCTCAAAGTCCGGCAGCGCACCGTATAGCACCTCATCCGCAGAATAGAAGAAGTGAATATCGCCAACGCCGGTAAAATTCCCCCGGGAGCCGGAGAGCATATAGTCCGGCACATTCTTACAGCCATGCCGCATAAACTTCTCCACCGTCACCATAAAGGCATAATCGATGGAAACGTCTCTTTCATTCAATGCCTTCATCCGCGTTTTTTCGCCATCGTTCCATGGCACTTCGCCGGGTGATACGGCAACGATATGCCGTGGCTGTGGCAACGGCTCCGGCTGCGCATTATTGTGCGCTGCAATCCCCAGAGCCAGTGCGCCGCCGGAGGAAAAGCCGCAGGTGCTGACATTCCCGCCGCCGTAGATTCCGATCATTCTGCGGTAGCATTTATAGACCATTTCGTAGGTTTCGGTGATACAATGCTCCATGCAGAGCGGGTAGAATGGAAACCACACATCGCAGTCGGTTTCACGGCACAGCTTGCGCATCACGGGCAGGTCGCCCCTGTCCGGACCGATCACCATACCGCCGCCAAAGAAATAGAGGATGGCGCACTTTGACGGATTCGGATTTTCACGGACGATCAGGCATGGAAATCCGTTGACTGTAATTGTCTCATAATATGCCTTGTGGTCGGTGGGCGTAAAAACGCCGCGATGTCGGTTCTGCTTTTCAATTTCCTTTCGCAGTTCGTTCTCTGGCAGTGTGAAAGACTTTTTCACTCCGGAAAGTCTATACACTGCCCGCAGGATGGATGCAAAAATGCTCATGGCTTTTTTCTCCTCTCATTTCCGCGCTGTAACGCACAGCCATCCCTTTTTATTTTTGTAGCTCTGGATCTTACAAAATCCTGCTTTTTCCAGATACTCTTTCAGTGCAGTACCTGTATAGATGGTCATACCGTTAATGATTTGCGTCCATTTGTCGTCTTTTGCTGTCTCGCCGTTTGCTTCGTTACAGATGAAAAAAGTCCCGCCGGGCTTCAGCACCCGATAGACCTCTCTGAAATTCTGCGCAAGTTCCGGCCAGAAATAGACCGTTTCAAAGGCGGTCACCACATCAAACCGCTCTGCATCAAATGGCAACTCTGCCACACTTGCCTGCTGCACAGCACACCGCCCTGCTGCAATGGCACTGGCATTGACCTTTCGCGCTTTTTCCACGCTGATGGCCGAGTAGTCGATGCCCTGCACCATACCCTTGGGACATCGTTTTAACAGTGTTTTGATGTTCGCCCCGCCGCCGCAGCCGCAGTCCAGCACCATAGCATCCGGGGCAGGCTGCAAAAAGTGCAATCCCCACGCTGCCATTGCGCTGTGCCCGATGTTCATCATGGCGACCATGATCTTCCCGCCAAGGCCTACGGGCTTGCGGGTGTTTTCAAAAAAGGACATAACCCTACCCTCTTTCTGTTTACCATTCACAATGCAATGCTTTTTACCAGATGCGTCCACTGCTCCGGGTGGCAGGCCAGCAGTTCCTCGTGCTGCAAGTTCTGCTCATGGAGAACAGGATGCGCAAAATGCTGCTGATACCGGGCACGGTATTTTGCGCCCATTTTCAGGGCGTAAAAAACATGGATCTCGGTACCGGGCACATGGATTTTATCCGGCAGCGGAGTAATAAGATCGGAGTAGAACTGGTTTTTGCAGCTCTGCATGGTCACATAGGGACGGGCCTCACCGAACATTTTCAGAAAGGCTTTGACATAATCTCCCGACTCTCTGGCACGCTTCTCCAGACGCTTTTGGAGGAATTTTGCTTTGATCTTTCCGTCCCGCACCACGGGGTAAATCAATGGCAGCAGAAAATCTGTCTGCAATTTTGCCGCTAGCGGCGATGCCTGATCCAGATCGGAGCTGCCCAGAATGCCGTAGTCCATGTGGATGTTCTGCCGTGCCGCCAGCAGCCCCACGAAGGAGCCGCCCAGAGAGCAGCCGTAGGCCGCCCGGATGTGACCGCCGCAGTGGGTCTTGAGGTAGGCCTCGATCTTTTCGGTTTCCTCCAGCATGGTGGGGAATTCAGTCTGTTCGGTCTCATCAAAGCCGTCGTAGCTGACACACAGCACCCGGAAGCTATCTGCCAGAAGCGGGATCACCGCACCGAAATTGCTTTTCCAATGGCAGCAGGTGCCCGGCAGCAGCAACAGCACCGGGGCATCCTCTGAGCCAAACGTGTAGATTTTCATCGTGATACGTTCCTTCTATTTTTATTTTCTGCCTGCAAATGGAAAAGACATGTTTCTTTGTGCATGGCAGTGTCGTGAGTTAGGCAAAGCTAACTTTCAACCCTATAAAAATCCGCTTCTCAGCGGTCCTTCTGCCAAAATAATACGCCCTGCTGTTGCCTCTGTCAAGGAGTTTAGGCATTTTCGGAGATTTTGAAAGAGATTTCGTTATTGAAGCCTCCCCCTCGACATAAAAAGTGCAGATCATTTCCCGAATCGAAAAAATTCACCCCTGCAAACTTGTCTGTTTCTACTTGACAACGCCCTATGGGAGTGCTATTTTAGTTTTTGTCAATTAGCCTCACCTAACTATCTGAGGGATACTTCTCCCGCAGTTTTTTCTTTGCGCGCATTGTTAGGACAAGCTAACCAGATGTTTTTAGAAATAAAGATAGAGGTGTGTTACGATGAGATTGAAAAAAGTATTTGCAGGTGCCCTTGCCGCAGCTATGCTGGTGTGCGCTGTGGCAGTTCCTGCCTTCGCTGCGGAAGACGTGGAGCAGGAGAACTGCCTGTCCTCTAGCTACGTCCAGATGAACATTCCCTACGCCGACTTCTACAAGGCTGCCGGTGTGGACAACGCATCTGAGATCGATGCTGTTACCAGTGCCACCAAAAACAAAACCCGTGCAGGCAACCTTGCCGCCGGTTCCTACCATGTCAACGCCGACGGCACCGACATTACCGGCGTTTCCTTCCCGGTCAAGGTGCTGACCCCGTGGGCGCTGAAGAATGCAAAGCAGGTCACCGATGCCGACAGCTACGACATTACTGTTACCCTGAAGGGCAAGGAATCCACTACCACCTACACCGGCGCAGATGCCTTGTTTGAGAACGAGAGCTACGCTTACTACAAGCTCAGCGAGACCCCGGCCTACTACATCACCGCATGGTACAACCTGCTGAGCGGCAAGTGGGAGTTTGGCAAGGTCCACGCCGCCGAGACCACTGTAGAGGGCGCAACCGTGGAACTGAACACCAACGGTCACCACACCACCTACGAGATGAAGATCTCCGGTTTTGATCTGGACTACAAGACCAACAAGGTCTACGGCGTGGTGCTGACCACCGCCGACGGCACCGAGTATGGCCTGCATCATGTGACCAACATCTGGCATGGTACCAAGTTGGGCTTCAATGCCGATGACCCTTACTTTGCATCCATCATCGGTAAGACTGTTACTCAGATCACCTTCTACGCCGCCGATGGCGTGTATGTCCTGCCGGTCAACGTGGCGCTGTGAGTGCACGGGAAGCTGCCTAATTTATTACATAGCACAGAACGGCAAGGTCGCTTGACAGCAGGCGGCCTTGCCGTTTTATCACAGTCTGCATTTTTCATGCACAAGCAGCACACTTGTAATAGGTGTACATTTTCCCGGTGTGGCTGATACCGCTTTCGCCGAACATCAGTGCTCCGCACTTACCGCAGTACAGCTTGGTGGTGAGCAGATAGCTTTCCTCTGCCTTTCTACGGGCAGGGGCTTTCTTGTTTTTGGCGATCTTCTCCTGCACATCCTCAAACAGTTCCAGCGGAATGATGGGCGGGATGGCATCCGGTACGACCACATCCCGGAATTTCAGTTCTCCGATGTACCGCCGCTTTTTGAGCATATGTTCGACACTGTTATAAGTAAACGCACCGCCCACCGGGTTCTTGATGCCGTTTTCGTTAAGCCAGTCCCGAATCTCCTTCATGGTGGAGCCTTCATTATACTTCTTGAACGATTCCAGCACAAAAGGAGAGGTGAGAGGGTCGATATGGAACTTCCGCTCGGAATCCAGCGTATACCCAAAGGTTCCACGACCACCGTTGCAGCGGCCTTTCAGGATGTTCTCAGTCTGTCCACGCACGACCTTTTCGACAAGGTCAGCGGAATAATACTCGGCATAGCCTTCCAGCACCGATTCCAGAATGATACCTTCCGGGCCATCCGAAATGATCTCGGTAGCCGACATGAGCTTGACACCGTTCTTCTTCAGCTGGGTCTTGTACCGGGCACTGTCATAGCGATTCCGGGCAAAGCGGTCCAGCTTCCAGACCAGCACAATGTCAAACAGCTTTTTGTCGCTGTCCTTAATCATCTGCTGAAACTCCGGGCGGTTGTCGATTTTGGCCGAGATGGCACGGTCGATATAGTGCTTGACGATGGTGATGCCATTCTTTTCGGCATAGGCCGTGCATTCCCGTATCTGGCCTTCGATGGATTCTTCGCGCTGGTTATCTGATGAATAGCGGGCATAGATCACGGCAGTCATGGCAGGCACCTCCCATTTATACATCATTGAACGGTGGAGCGTTCTTTCAAAGTAATGTTTCGTATAATGGATATACCATAATTTGCAATGAATTGCAATAGACACTTTTGTTTTCTCCCATGATTCTATCTCACCTATACCTTTCATACGGACAACTTTGAAAATCATTCTTAACATGATATGCCCATCCATCGCGCAATCGTGCAATGGATGGGCATTTTCTCATTTTTCCTTTTCTTCAATCCACTCTGCTGCTGCCTTTACCTTCTCGGCATCCACTGGTCGATTTGGTACAGTGGCACATGATCCAACCGCTTTTCCATACCTGCGGCATCGCACATCTGCGTTCCGGGCAGTTCCAGCGAAGCATGGGCACAGGCAACAGCTACCCGCAGCAGTTCCCCGCCCAGCGAACGGCCATTGGCGATTGCCCATGCAATGCCTGCCACCATAGAATCGCCTGCGCCCTGCACACCTTTCACATCAATGTGCACAGGCTTTGAATACCACGCATCGTAGGGGCCGATCAAAAGCGCACCTTCTTCACCCATAGACACAATGGCATAGGGGATATCATGCTGGTCAAGCAGCTGGCGGCATTCCCGGCAGAAAGATTCTATCGGCTTTGGCGTCACACCAAAGGTCGCTTCGTATTCTTCTGCGTTCGGCTTGCCGTGCCCACTGCGGCGGCGTAGGCCAGTGCATCCTGCGGGACTTTCTTCTGTGCCAGAGCTACCGCAAAGGCAACGACCATGGAATCGCCGCAGCCAACGGTGTTCACCACCTGTACCTTGGGCGGTTTGGCCTGATAGATGCCCTCGGCACAAACCAGCATCGCGCCATCGCCGCCCAGCGAAACTACCACATAGGGGATGCCCATTTCATAGAGCTTTTTGGCGTACTGCTTTACCTCATCGAAGCAGGTGATCTCCACACCAAACAGAGCTTCGATCTCGTCCTTGTTGGGCTTGACCATAGTGGGCTGTGCACTCAGGCTGTCCTTGAGCAGCTTACCGCTGGTATCCAGCAGCACCAGCTTACCCTGCGCCTTGGCCGCAGCGATCACCTTTGCGTATATATCCGGGCTCATGCCTTTGGGCACGCTGCCCGACAGGGTGATCACTTCGCTGTCCCGGATGACCTGCGGGAACACATTCTCCACGAAGTTTTCTTCTTCCTCCGGGGTGACATTGCAGCCCGGTTCCAGATATTCGGTGGAGCCATACTCCGGGTCAAGGATGTTGATGCAGCTGCGGGTCTCGCCTGCAATGCGTCCGAAGCAGTGCTGAATGCCATCTGCATCCAGCATTTGTTCCAGATAGGCACCGTTGTGTCCGCCCACCAGACCAGTGGCCTGCACCTTTTCACCGCACAGCCGAATGATGCGTGCTACATTCAAGCCCTTGCCGCCTGCGGTATTGTGGCACATTGCCACACGCATCACCGTGCCGTTCTGGATAGGTGCAGCCATGTGATAGGCTTTGTCCACCGAAGCATTCAGTGTGACTGTCGTGATCATCGGTCTGCCTCCTTACGCTTCGCTGTCGATGAAGATCTTGCCCTTGACCGTGCCGGGGGTGCGGTACATCTCAAACGCCTTGTCGATCTGGCTCAGCGGAATCTTCTTGAAGATGAAGTCATCCGTGAATTGCAGCTCACCGGTGCCGAAGTAATGGGCGGTCAGATCCCACTCGTGGCCGGGGAAAGGTGCGCTGTAACTCATCCACGAACCAGTCAGGTTGAACTCCTTACGGTTGATGTTCTCCCACTCTTTCACGGTGAAGCTCAGTTCCTTGGTGGGAGTGCCGATGAAGCAGACATTGGCTTTGTTTGCAGCCAGTTCAAAGGCCATCTTCATGGTGATGGTATTGCCTGCCGTCTCAAAGATGTAGTCATAGCCCACACCGCCGGTGATAGCCATAGCCTTTTCCATGAAGCCATCTTCCAGCGTATTGATGCCTTCCGTAGCACCCAGCTTCTTGGCCAGTTCCAGACGCTGCGGGTTGATATCAAACACCACCAGCTTGGCCGCGCCGAAGATCTTTGCCCACTGCATCGTCAGCAGACCCACATTGCCGCCGCCGAGGATGGCAACGGTCTTGCCGCCCTTGTAGCTGGTGCGCTCCAGACCGTGCAGAGCCACCGTAGCCGGTTCAAAGGATGCGCCCTTGATAAAGTCCACATTCTCGCCGAACTTCACCAGATTCAGTTCCGGTACGCTGATGTACTCGGCAAAGGAACCATTCTGGCGAGAACCAATGAAGCTGTAATGCTTGCACAGGGAGTAGTCACCGCGCTGGCAGTCCGGGCACTTCATGCAGGGCACCAGCGGCACACCGGCTACTCGGTCACCGGGAGCGAAACGGGTAACTTCCTTGCCGACCTGCTTGACCACACCGGAGAACTCGTGCCCCAGCACGATGGGGAAGAAGCGGCACGCATTGCCATTGACGCGGGGGATATCCGAACCACAGATACCGGTGTATTTGACCTTGACCAGCACCTCATTTTCCTTGGGCACCGGCTTTTCCATGTCGGTGTAACGAATGTCAAAGGGAGCGAAAACGACGCCTGCTTTCATAAAATTCACCTCAAAATCCCGAAAAAAGGGTCAAAAAAATAGAGGGGGCATTTTCGACCGGCATTCCCGGAGGAATGCCCCCTATTCGTTCGTATTGGTTTATGCTTATTCCTCTGCTGCCAGAGCCGCTGCACGCTTCTTGCAGTGCACCACCGTGAACACCATGCCCAGCGGCAGAGCTTCCTGTGCGTTGTAGCCTGCAAGGAAGCCGATGATGGTGCCCAGCAGAGAACAGATCACGATAGGCTCACCAAAGACGCCGATCTTTTCCTGCAAGCCGTCCAGCGAGAAGTCGATCTTGTTCAGACCGGGGATCTTTTCGATGATGGCATCCACCAGACAAGCAATGGGAGCCATGTAAGTAGCGGTGCCGTGAGGAACGGTCAGACCGTCCAGTTCAAGGTGACCGGTTCTTTCAGCGTTGCAACCGTTCTTGATGGCGTTTGGGGCTTTTGTTGTGCGTCCTGCACAACTCAGCCCATCACGCTGTATTCATATTGCTCAATGATGGATTCCGCTTCCTGCGGGGTCTTGCATTCGTTCAGTGCTTTTTGAAATTTTCCTGTTGCAGCATATTGACCAGATTGAAAAATGCCTTCAGGTGGGTCTTATGGTCGATGGCACTCAAACAGCAGACAAATCGCACCGGGTCGCCCTCTTCTGAACCGAAGTTCACTGGATTCTTGAGCCGGATAAGGTGCATTCCCGTGCGGATGCTGCCCTGTTCCAAGCCCTCATGCGGCACCGCAAAGCCGGGGCTGAGCACAATATAGGGTCCGTTCTCTTCAATGTTGGCGATCTGCAATTTCCAGCCCTTCAAACAGCTTTCTGCTGTCCTTGCGAATGTCGAAGAAGCTTTCCAGCATACTCATGCCCAGCGTCTTGCCGAAGCGTCGAGGGCGAGTAATAAGCGTTACTTCTGCTTTTTCGTTCAAAATTTCCGTAATCAGACCAGATTTGTCAATATAATAAAATCCACCCTTCCGAATTTTCTCGAAATCCGAAATACCGACCGGGATATTCATTTCTTTCATCTCTGCTGTTCCTTTCGCGCAGCCATGCACAGACTTTCCACTGCCTCTATGATGCCATGAATCCCGCGCTCTTACAAGAAAAGCTCCGGTTACTACGGAACATGAAATCAAAGCCCATTCGCAGAGCGTAAAGGTGCTGCTGCAATATTCCGGTTTCGCTGCATTCTTACTCGTCTGCGTTTTCTTCTTCAACAATCTGCTCGGCGCATTTACTGGCACTGGCGTACTTGAAGTACCTTACCTTGCGGTCGTACTTCCGGGCAAGGTCGATGATGTTGTAATAAGACTTGTGGCCGATGCAATTGGTCTGAATCCAAACCACATCCGCTCGCCTTATGATCTCCGGGCTGGAGATGTCTTCTCCTATGAAGCGGACGCCCGGCACTTTGAACTTGATCTCACGCAGCCATGAATCATGCCCGCCAAAAGCAAGGATGCGCCGGGTCGTATGATACGGGAATGTGATTTTCACCTCCGCGGCCTTTTCCTCCGTCCCACTCTGCTGATTGAACACGATTTCACGAAGGTCAGCCAGTTCCTGCGTCATCTCTCCCACTGCAGCTTCCGACTTTTCCAGCTTTTCTTTCAGCTCACGATTTTCCCGGCTCAAACTGTAGTTTGCTTTCTTAGCCTGTTCTTTCAGCTGTGCAAGTTCTTTCTTCAGCCGCTCATTTTCCTCTGCAGCTGAATCTGTCTTTTCTGCTTTTTCCGGTTGAGCGATCGAATCCAAATCCAAGTCTTCCCTAAAATCACCATCGGAGACGTACTTCTGCCGTCTGCGTGCTTCGCCCAATACATTCATAAGAGCGCATACCATATTGGCTTCAGAGGGTTTCAGCCCTCTCTTTTTCAATGGGCGGAACGCATCATCAAAGCGGTGCATATTTCGGGGCAGTATCGCGCCTGTGTGCTCGTAGACGATTTGTGCAATGCTCACCTCGTGAGGTTCTTCTTCGTCATCTTCGTATCGCTGCCCAGCATATTTGGTTTCATACCATTCCGGATTCAGCGGCATAGAGGGGATCCATTTGCCATCATCAAACCAGAAGCCATCCTCTTCTTCCTCATAGCATGCAAACCCCCACGGAAGCATCGATGCCGCGCGGCAGATGACAGCCGTCATAAACGAATAGACCCACGCATAATCGTCGTCCTGATCGAACAGGTAAAGGATTGCAAAACACAGCTCATACGGATCTTCAATTGGAAAGTTGTACATTGCCTCTGCCAAATCCGCATTCATGCACTTCATCAGGCAGTCTTTGTTCATGACAGCGGCCTGCAATCCGGTAAAGCGGAAGTCCCCGATCTTTTTGCTGATATTGTTGTGCGCTTCCTCTGCTTTATCGATCTGACACATCAGCATATCGGCTTCCAATTTTTGATTTTTTATCGGAATGTCGTCAAGCAGCGGAAGCGGTGCTGTAAGCGGCAGCGTCGGCCTTGCCTGTTTCTTCGGGAAATATTTTTTCTTGATTTCCTCGATCTGATCGGTCAGACGGTCAAGGTTTTCCTCCTGTCTGCGCATTTCATGAACCAACGGACTCAGGGCTTTGAAATAGAGATCTGCCCACTCCCAGAACTTTGTCATCAATTGAGCAGCCGCCGCCTCTTTTGCCCTGTCTGGAATCATATCAAGAATCTTATGAAAAACGGAATCATCCTTCTTGGATAGAATGTTCGGCGGAACGACATAGCGGTCTGTTTCACCATATCGATTCTGGACAATCCAGAGCATTCCTTCGATGATCTCATCGGAGAACCGTGCATCATAGACATCCGGTATGTCCACATAATCACATTCTTCCGGCAGCAGGTCACATAGTTCCTGCATTTCATGTTCATCCCATATCTGGTCGAGCATCCAGATCGCCGCACCAAGGCACAGATTGGATTCACCATCAATGACGTCGTAGGACAGGATCGGCAGTGAGGCAATATCCGCAAACTCACTCCTGATGTCAATTTCCGGATAGGTTTTGGCATACCGCTCCTGCATCTCCGGCATCAGATGCGACACAGCCTTCATCCGGCGGGCGCAAAGTTTTTCCGTCAGATCGTACTTTGTAACGATGTCCGACTTACTCTTCCGCTGCACTCTGTTTACCAGCTGTAAGTTTTCCTGAAAGATATCCCGGATCATGCTCATAGTCGGATCGGTATTGACGCGCTTTTTCTTATTTCCCAACCGATATCACCTGCCTTTTATTCTATTATATCTGTGCGATGGAAGGATGGCAAGACAAAACAGGCAGTAAGCGAAGGGCATTCACTTACTGCCTGTATTTTCCATCGACTTATAGTTCAAACGATTGCTGGCAGTGAATCTCCGGGCTGTGATAGGGCACCACACGGTCAAACTGGTTTTGTGCCGCCAGTTTGTGGCATTGGTTCAGATCCAGATGCACCGGGTACCGCAGGAAGAGCATCTGTCCCTTCTCCAGCATTTCTGCACTCAGGCTGCCTGCATCCGGGGTCCCGGTCATAATGCCGCGTGCTCCGTGCGCTACCATTTCACGAGCGCGCTGCCCGGCTTTTCCTGTCAGCTGCGGGCCGCTGAGAAAGACAATGCCTTTTTCCCGGCTGAGGAAAGCATCCGGCTGTACCCAGTCCGCAAAATGCGGCGGCACAGGCAGCAGCCATGGCCCACCCAGCTGGATCTGCTGAATCTGCCGAAGGAAATGCGCATCGCCGTAAAATTTCAGATTCGGTGCAAAGCGTTTCAGCAGCAGAAGGATCTCCGGCCCTCGGCCATATTTCGGCACCGGGAAGAACAGAAGCTGCGTCTGTTTCAGGCGCTGCACGGTCTCCACGCAGAGCTTTTTCACGCAAATGTTCCAGTCTGCATTCGTGCTGCCGTAAGCCGCATCCAAAACGGCCAGATCTGCCCTCTGGCTCCGCAGCGGATCGCAGGGGTAGAGCGGGCTGTGCTCTGCATAGTCGCCGGAAAAGAGGATGCTTTTTCCGTTCCATTCAAACCGCAGCCAGACGCTGCCCGCACAGTGACCGGAACGTCCCCATGTAACTTGCAGGCCAGACAGTTCCGGCACGGTTCCGAAAGTTTTGCAGGGGCAAAGGCTCTCCAACGCCCGAATGTGATTCAAGGAGAAGGGCAGTTGGGTCAGAGTAGGCAGCGTAGCATAGATTGACCCCTGATACCCCTGCTGCGCAAGCCACGGCAGCGCCCCGGTGTGGTCTGCGTGGCTGTGGGTCAGAAAGACAGCCCGCAGTTTTTGAATCTGCTCCGCATTCAGTCGGGGCAGATTATCTTCTGCACCCGCCAGCAGGCCGCAGTCCACCAAAAAAGCCTCTCCGTTCTGTTCCACATAAAAGCAGTTACGGCCATGTTCGCCGCAGCCTCCTGCAATAAAAAGTTCCATCTCAATGCACCTTCCGATGATCGATCACAGTGTTCAGGATCAGCAGTGCCGTGGTAGAAAACAGCACACACAACACCGCCATCGCCATGCCAACCGAAACGCTGCCCTGCTCAAATTCCCGCACGATAAAGGTAGAGACCACCAGTGTGTTGGGCGGGGCGATCAGACTTGCCGTTACCAGTTCCCGGAAAGCGATGATGAAAGTCATCATCCAGCCGGTGGCGATGCCCTGCCGGATCAGCGGCAGTGTGATACGCCGCAGGATGTAAGCTGGGCTTCCGCCGAACACCTGTCCTGCCGCCATCAGGCTATCACTGATCTGGGTAAAAGACGAGGTGACATACTGCACCGTATAGGGCAAAAACAGCACCACATAGGCCAGAACCATGATGCCCATGGTGTTGTACAGCGGCAGGAGGTCGTAGATCTGGTTCCAGAACAGCATGATGCCGATGACCAGCACGATGCCCGGCAGCATTTCCGGCAGCAGACCAATGGCTTCTACCACCTTGCGCAGTTTGGAGTGTGATTTTCGCACTGCTAATACCAGCAGAGTTCCCAGCACCGCACAGATGGTAGCCGAAGTGACCGCCAGAAAAACGCTGTTCTTCAGGGCACTCAATCCCTTTTCGTTCTCGGTGAACAGTTCTACATAATGTGCGATGGTAAAGTTGCCCGGTGCCAGACCGTAGCCGCGGAGATTGATGAGAGAAGTGGAAATGACCGAGAAGTACGGAACCCCAACTGCAATCAGCAGCACCAGAACGATATATACCCACGCACCGATGGTGGCTCCTTTGCTCATGGACTGCTCTACGCGGCGGGCACCCTTGCCGCTGATCAGATTATAGCTTTTGCGCGTGGTAATGTAATTTTGCAGCATCCACATACACAGACAGATGCCCACCAGCACGGAGGAGAGCGTGGCCGAACTGCCAAAGTCGATGGGTGCTACGGTGGCGTGGCGGTGGATCTCAGTGGTAAACACCTCAAACCCGATGCGCTTGCCCAGCGTAGAGGGAGTGCCGTATTCAGACAGCGTTTTCACAAACACCAGCAGCGCACCGATGGCGTAGTTACCGGAAAGCAGCGGTAGAAAGATCTTGCGCATCCGGGCACCGAACCCCGCCCCGAACACCGCGCCTGCCTCTTCCAGACTGGAAGGAATATTCAGCATGGCGTTTTTGAGCATAGTGAGCATGAACGGAAAAACATGCAGGCTCATCACCAGCACCAAACCGCCCAGTGTGAAGAAGATCTTTTCGCATCCGGCAGCTGCGGGAATCAGCTGCTGCAAAAGCCCCTTTTTCTGCATAAATAAGATCCAGCCCATGGAGGCAATGTAGGGCGGTGTCATGAACGGGATCATAAAGAGGATGTCAAAGACACGGTAGCGGGCAAATTTTGTCCGGGAGAACAGATAGGCCAGCGGTGCGGCGATCAGCGTAGACAACAGCACCACCAGCACACCCAACAGCAGCGAATTGCCGATCATGTGGGCGTTTTCCGGGTTCAACAGCGTCTGCACAGCGGGAGAAAAGTCAAGGCGGTCATTCTGCATGACCGCCTTGGCAAAAATCATTCCCACAGGACAGACGATCAGAAAAATCAGCACCACTGCCAGCAACAGCAGCGGAAGATCCGCCTTACGATTCGTCTGTTTCATGGAGCGTTACCCGTTGCTGGCACTGCAGATCTGGTTGATCTTTGCAGCATCGTTGCTGGCTTCCGCCATCATCTTGTCCCAATCGGGCGTGATCTGAGGAATATCCTCCAGATTGCTGCGCTTGTCGCACTTGATGTCGGTGCGGCCGGGCAGCAGATAAGCATTTGCCACCAGCTGCTGCGCCTCATCGCTGAACAGATAATCGACAAACACCTTGGCATTGTCCATGTTGGGAGCCGTTTTCAGGATCATTGCCGGGCGGGGGTTCACGATGGTGCCGCCTGCCGGGTAGTAGATGTCCAGCGGCTCCCCCTTATTCTTGGAAGAATAGGCGTTGTAGTCCACGCCGGCCACAAGAATGCCCACTTCGCCGGTGGTGACAGCTTCCAGTGCAGCCTTGTTTGCGCCGGGGACCGTCATACCGTTGTCGGCCATAGCCTGAAAATCATCCCAGCCGTTCTTGACCACATAGCCTGCCACAAAGTCCTTGCAGGCACCGGACTTTTCCGGATCGGGGATGGCCAGCTGATCCTTATACTCTGCATTGCCAAGGTCTTTCCAGTCAGCATCCAGCGTAGAGAACACCGTGGTGTTATAAATAACGCCCACAGCGGATGCGCTGTAACCAAACAGCACACTGTCATCATCCAGCCAGCCGTCCACGATGAGGTCGGCGTTTTCCGGGGTGTAGCTTTCCAGCTTGTCATCCGCCTTCATGGATAGACCATCCGACCAAGAAGCCAGAATCACCACATCGGCCACAGGGTTTGCTGCTTCGGCTTCCAGACGAGCGAGGATCTCGCCGGTAGTACCCTGAAACTGCTCTACCTCGATACCAGTCTTTGCCGTAAAGCCCTCAGCCAGCTTATCGGCCAGACCTGCCGGAGAAGGCATATAGACCGTCACTTTGCCGGTGCCGGATGCTGCAGCGGGAGTGCTCTCACTTGCCACGCTGGAAGAAGCCGTGCTGGAAGCAACTGTGCTGCTTGCGGAGCCGCCGCAGGCGGTCAAGGCGGCAGCGGCAGTCAGAGTGCCCGCCACAGCCAGAAAATTACGACGGTTGATTTTATAATTACGCATAAGGATTCTCCTTTTTCATTTCCAATGATGCATCATCAAGCCGCACCTTGCGGCTGGAAGCAATTTCAGACGGCAACGATGGCGTTGCGGGGCAGATAAAGTGAGATCTTTTCGCCCACGGATATCCGTCGGGGGCTGATGTACGTCCAGTCCTGTCCGTTGTGGTTCAGCTGCAGCTGATAGCTGCTGCCAAGGAACTGCACCGCCGTGACATCGGCATCGTATTTTTCGGCCTGCTCGGTGGGAACCGTCTGTGCCTGTTCCGGGCGGAACAGATGATTCTGGTCGAGCCAGTTGGAAGAACCCACAAACCGTGCCACGAACTCCGTTGCCGGATGGGAATAGATTTTTTCCGGGGTATCATACTGCTCAACTTTTCCGGCGTGGCAGACCGCAATGGCATCACTCATGCTCATGGCCTCGATCTGGTCGTGGGTCACAAACACGCCGGTAATGCCCAGCTTGGTGATCAGCGTCCGCAGTTCCGAGCGCATCTCTTCCCGCAGCAGTGCATCCAGTGCTGACAGCGGCTCATCGAACAGGATGCAGGCCGGTTCAATGACGATAGCGCGGGCAAATGCCACACGCTGCTGCTGTCCGCCGGACAGCTGATGAGGATACCGCTGGGCAAAATCATCCAGCTGTACAGCATGAAGTGCATTTTTCACCTTTTCGTCCAAGTTGTCCGTCTTGCCAGCCGCCCGCAGACCAAAAGCTACATTTTCAAAGACAGTCATGTGCGGCCAGAGGGCAAAGTCCTGAAACACAAAGCCAAGGCCGCGCTTTTCGGGTGGAAGATTGATCTTCTTTTCCGAGGAGAACACACATCGATCCGCAAACCAGATCTCACCGCTGTCCGGCGTTTCCAGTCCGGCGATCATCCGCAACAGGGTGGTCTTGCCACAGCCGGAAGGCCCCAGCAATGTGGTCAGACTGCCACTTTGAATGATAAAGCTGGTAGGCTGGATCACCTGCTTTGCGCCAAAGGATTTTGTAAGGTTAATGAGCTTGATCTCCATATTTTGCACTCCCATTTTTGATACCTGTTCTATGGTAGCACGAAAGATTTGTGCAAACCATCCTGCTAGGGTAAAGCTCATGTAAAAGTTTAGCAGCAAAAAGTCCCCGCCAAAGCAAACATTTTTATTGTACTGCGCAAACGTAAAATCAAAAATCGGGGATTTGTCTGAAATATGTAAAATTGCTTCTGCATACAAATTTTACCTCGATTTGATTGCAGCCGCCTTGAAATGATCGTACAATCATAAATGCTTTCTTTTCACAAGAGAATCGAGGAACAAAAGCCATGACGTATAAAGACATCAAGCACAACAAAGAAGTCAATGAACTGCTGAAAAAAGGCAACCAGAATCTGGGTCTGCTGGGCTACACCGATCACTCGCAGGCCCATTGTGTCCGGGTGGCAGAGACCGCTGCCCATATCCTGAAAAAATTCGGCTATCCGGAGCACGACATTGAGCTTGCCCGGATTGCAGGCTATATGCACGACATAGGCAACGCCGTCAACCGCAGCCGCCACGCCGAATACGGCGGACTGCTGGCCAACGAAATTCTGAAGCAATACGACCTGAGCATCCCGGACCGCATCACCATCGTATCCGCCATTTCCAACCACGACGAATCCACCGGCGGAGCCGTGGACCCCATCTCGGCCGCCCTCATCATCGGTGACAAGACCGACGTGCGCCGCAGCCGTGTGCGCGAAAAGCCCAAAGCATCCTTCGACATTCACGACCGGGTCAACTACGCCGTGACCGACCAATCTTTGAAGATCAACACCGAGAAAAAGGTCATCTCGCTGAACCTGCAAATCGATACCGACATTTGCAGCATGTACGAATATTTTGAGATTTTCCTGCAGCGGATGCTGATGTGCCGCGGGGCCGCCGATATCCTGGGGGCAACCTTCAAGCTGACGGCCAATGGTGCAAAGGTGCTTTGACGTTTCCTGTCCGTTGTTCAAAGTTTTTTAGCCGGATACAGTTCTCAAAGGGGCTGCTGCCGTTTCGCAGCCGTCCCTTTTCGTTTTTAAGAACCGTTTAACTTTATCCCTCTCGCCGTTAAAGTACATCTGATATCATCTCAAAAGAAACTGCTGAAATCGTTTTCTGTCTCTCGTATTGATAAGCGTAGAACATAAACTTCAGGGGTGCTGAAATGAAGATATTATTAGCTACCGATACATGGTCGCCCGCCGTGAATGGTGTGGTGCGCTCCGTGCAGTTGCTGCGCCGGGAACTGCTGCGGCTCGGGCATGACGTCCGCGTACTGACCCTCTCCGACTCGACGGACTCCGTCCTCCGGGACGGCGTCTACGCACTGGGGAGCCTGAGCGTGCGCCGGATCTACCCCGGCGCGCGCATCAGCATCCATCTTGCCGACCCACTTCTCAAAGAGCTGGAACGCTGGCACCCGGACATTATCCATACCCAGAGCGAGTTTACGGTCTTTGCAGCGGCGCGCCGCCTTTCCCTACGCTGCAGCTGTCCGCTGGTGCACACCTACCACACCATCTATGAGGATTACACGGGCTATCTGCTGCCCATCGAACCGCTGGGACGGCAGGCCGTCCGGCTTTACACCCGCAAAGCAGCGCAGCCGTGCAGCCTGCTGTTAGCTCCCACCGAGAAAGTCCGTCGGTTGCTGAACAGCTACGGTGTCTCCTGCCCGGTAGAGGTCGTGCCCACCGGCATCGACCTCTACGCTTTTTGTCCCGCGTCCGAAGACGCCGCGCGTGTCGCCCTGCGCACCCAGCTTGAACTGCTGCCTGAACAACTTCTTCTCGTTGCGGTGGGACGGCTGGCAACGGAAAAATCCCACCCCGAACTGCTGCGCCTGCTGACCTTGCAGCCCGCGGCAAAGCGTCCTCACCTCGTATTTGTGGGAGACGGCCCTGCACGGAATGAGTTGGAACAGCTGACCTCCCGCCTCGGGCTAAACGGCTTTGTCTCCTTTGTCGGAATGGTACCGCCAGAAGATGTCGTGCGGTGGTATCAGGCCGGCGACGCCTTTGTCAGCGCCTCCCAGAGTGAGACGCAGGGCCTGACTTCCTTTGAAGCACTGGCTTGCGGCCTGCCTGTGCTCTGCCGTGCTGACCCCTGTCTGGACGGTGTGGTCGAGAACGGCCGGAATGGCTGGCAGTGGCAGACCGATGCAGAGTTTTCCGCTGCACTGGATGCCCTCCGCGCATCGGACGCCTCACAACGGGCCGCACTCTCGGCCTGCGCCGCAGAAACTGCAGCCCGCTATTCTGCAGATTACTTTGCACAGCAGGTCCTGGTCGCATACCATAAGGCGCTCTCATCCAAACGTTCCGGCAAAAACACTGCAGAACACTTCGGCCTTTCCAGAACTGCGGCAGCACTTGGCCTTCTGTTCTGCGCACTGCTGGGTGGATGGATGTGGCAGAACGGTCTTCTCACCGATCCCCTCGCCCTGCAAAGTTGGGTCGGCAGAGCTATGGGCTGGGTGTGCCGGTCTACACTCTTTCAAACGGCATCAACACCGATTTTTTCCACCCCAGTACCATGCGGGCGGCCCGCTTCCGCACCCAATACTCCCTGAAAGACGGACAGAAATGCGTCATCTCAGTGGGACACTGGATGGTGCGCAAAGGTCTGCCCGATTTTGTTGCGCTGGCACACCGGATGCCAGAGGTGCGTTTCGTCTGGTTCGGCCAAACAGATGCCGCCCTGCTGACGTCGGACGTGCGGGTAGCAATGGATTCCGCCCCCGCGAACCTCACCTTTGCGGGCTTTGCTGGCCCTGAAGCACTCTGCGATGCCTACTGCGGTGCAGACGCCTTTGCCTTTCTGAGCCATGAGGAGACGGAGGGCATCGTCGTGCCGGAAGCCCTGGCCTGTGGGACACCCACACTGGTGCGGGATATTCCAGTATACCAAGACTGGCTGGCCGACGGCGTCTCGGTGTATAAAGAAGCCACTCTGGACGGCTTTGAAAACACCTTGCGTCAGATGTTAAACGGCACGCTCTCCGCTCTCTCGGCGGGCGGCCGGGCCGTTGCCGAAGCCCGGAGCCTGAAAGCTATTGGGCAGAAATTGTGCAGCATCTATGCCGACGCCGGCTTTCTGGTGCAGGCAGATGCTGTGCCCCGCATCACGCCGTGTTCCCGGCCCGAAATGATTGCCCGCTAAAACAAAGCTCGCAAAAAACGGAAGCCCTGCCATAAGGGATCCTCGCCCATCTTGTCCCAAGCACATATCCCCATTATAATAGGGGCAGAAAGAAGGTGCCAACATGAAACATCGCATTGTGACTGCCGCACAGATGAAGGCAATCGAGCAAGCCGGAAACGCCCACGGCCTGCCTTACCTGCAAATGATGGAAAACGCCGGGATGGCCGCTTACGCCGAACTGCAAAAACAGTTCACACAGCCCGGCAGCCTGCTGGTGGTCTGCGGCAAGGGCAACAACGGTGGTGACGGATTTGTGATTGCCCGCGCCGCTGCAAAGGATGGTTGGAACGTGACTGCTCTTTTAGCCGAAGGCGAACCCAAAACCACAGATGCCATCACCAATTTTGAGCGTCTGCATTCCCTGTCGGTGAACATCTGCGCCGACTGCACCGTGCTGGAAACGCAGCACTTTGATGTGGTCGTGGATGCCCTGTACGGCACCGGATTCCATGGCGCACTGCGGCCCTCCGGCCTTGCCGCCTGCGGGCTGATGAACCGTCTGCACAAAAGCGGCGCTTTTGTTTTGGCTGTAGACCTGCCCAGTGGCATCAACACTGACACCGGCGAAGTCGCCGAGGGGGCCGCTCATGCAGACCTGACCGTGACTTTCGACAGCTATAAGCCCCTGCATGTGGCAGAATCTTCTGCACCTCTGTGCGGAAAAATCGTCTGCGCCGACATTGGCATCCGGGATGAATGGCACCCGGAATTTTGAAGATGTTTTCCTCTGCTGCAAGAATGCTGTATTTCTACTGAATTCGAAATCCTTTTGCCGGGAGTTGACTGTTGCAGTCGGCTCTCGGTATTTTTCGTTTTCACCTTGCCTGTTGGAAATGATGTTTCTTTCAGATTGTGTATATGAAGTCATTCAAAATGTATTCTATTGAGTGTAATATATTCAATAGGATGGGACGACTTATGAAAGAACTTTTTGGGCAGCGCCTTCGAGAGCAACGAGCAAAACAGCATCTTACAATGGAACAGCTTGCCGAAAAAGCAGGTCTTTCTTCAAATTTTGTAGGAGCGATTGAACGCGGTTTGAAAGAGCCTAGCCTTTCTTCTATTGTCAGTTTGTTGAATGCGCTGGATATTCCCGCCGACCTATTGCTTCGTGATTATGTTAACACAGCATCCCATGTAACGGACGATGAGATCAGCAAGCGTTTAGAGGGACTGACGCCCATGCAGAAAAAAACAGCACTCGACCTGCTGGACACCTATATCGCCAATCTGCCTTACCTTACAAAAGAAGACTGAACCTATAACCTTGCAAGCGCATCTGCTTAAATTTTGGCGGATGCGCTTTTCTTTTGCAACTCTTTTGGATATAGTGTTATCTATAGAGTATATTTATTCCGAAAGAGTTGATTTGTGAGGTGACCAATATGAGAGAGCCGCAATACAGTCTTCTTGCCGACATTCAGTACGACATCGAACTTGCCCGGCAGGGGAAGTTTGCCCTGTATGGGCAGCGGAACATTGCACGTGAGTACCGCTGCAAAAAGGCAGCTCCGGAAGAGCAGCAGGCCTACGAGACCCTGCAAAACGTTCTTTTCATGGTTCCTCAGTGGAGCGACACAGAAGAACTTCACTCTGATATGGAGAGAATCGGCGGGCGCGTCTGGTTCTGTTACTTCTGGAAAGATCACGATTCCATGATACAGCTGACAGAAGATTCCTGCGGAACATTTACCACGGCCTATGTTCTGGACGCGGATATCACCCCGGAGATGCGTAAAAGCGCTGCTCGTCAAGCACAGCAGAAGCTCGCAGTCTGCATGCAGGAATGGGGCATTCCGCTGATGAAATCATTTGTTCCTGAAAAAGAAAAGTACGAATATCTGGAGGAAGCAGCCTCTCACCTGATGCAGGTTCTCAATGCACCAGAATGCATTATGGGATAAAAATTGAACAATGCGTCTTTTCCTTGGCTGTGGCCACAGCAGATTTGAAGATTGATCTTTTTACTCTCCCAAACTGCAAAACACCTCCCGGCAGGCACTTGTTTTGAATGGTGCTATCGGGAGGTGTTCTATTATAATAAATGATAAATCGGTTTCATTTTATCGAAGGTACAAAACTCTTTGAAGCCCAATGCTTTTACTTCCTGCCTTGTTTCATCCATAATCAACTCTCATGACACGACCTATCCTTTCTGCCAAAAACCACTGCAATGATGCACACCACAAATTCTGTCACTGGGAAGGTAATCCAGATTTCGGCCAGATGCAAAGTCTGATTCAGCAGCCACATCACAGGAACCAGCAAAACGCCCTGCCGAAGAAGCTGAATCCTCAGCATCTCTGCAGAGGTTCGTTGTCATATTCGCTGGTATGGAGTGGTTTCACTGGCTGCATTGAGCTTCTGATAACATCCAAAATGGTCTGATCTGCCGGGAGCCACGGAACGGAATCAATGTCATCTTTTGTCAGCCATCGTGCAGCTTCCGCTTCTTTCAGAACAAGATCGCCGGAAACCACCTCACACCAGAAGCAGTCCATGGAAAGATGAAACGCCGGATAATCATACTCGACCGTACCAATTAGATCCCCCACAGCGATTTCCGTGTCCAGTTCTTCTTCGATTTCCCGCTTCAATGCCTGCTGCGGGGTTTCACCCGGCTCGATTTTGCCGCCCGGAAACTCCCACTGGCCTTTATAGTCGCCATAGCCGCGGGCAGTGGCGTAGATTTTGCGCTTTTTCTGCATGGAGTCGCAAATCACAGCGGCCACAACACGAATCGTTTTCATAACGTTCTCCTTTTGGATTCATTATAATGGCCGACCATCAGAAGTCCCACCGACATGATAGAACACCCTGTTTCCTGCTTTTCTTGCAGTAAGCAGCCCCATCTCATGGAATTTCATCACAAACGTCCGAATGGTTGCATACGCAGCGTTTCGGAAATCCTTTTCCAGCTGCTTTGTGGTAAACTCCTCTGCACCATAAGCAGACAGAACATACTCCCAGAGCAGCCGTTCTTTTTCTGTGATTTTTCCTTCCGCAAGAGCAGTTTGATATACCTCAAGATCAGTTTTCGGCGGGACTGCATCCACCTGCAGGCGGTTATAGACCTCATTGCAGAAGTAGAACAGAAAGGGAGTCACATCCGTATAGCCGGAAATCAGAGCATTTCTCTCCACGCGTTCGTAGGCTTTGTAATATGCGTCCTTGTTTTCAGCGATGTATCGGGAAAACGGCGTGAACAGTGCCGCAGGATAGCCCTGCTGAACAAGATACCAGAGGTGGAATAGCCGTGCAGTGCGTCCATTCCCGTCAAAATAGGGGTGGTAGTACGCAAAAGCAAAGTGCAGAATGGCAGCCTTATGCAGCTCATTGATGCCGTCATTGGCATTCGCAAAATCGACAAGACATTTCATGGCACCGGGAAGCCGCTCTGCCGGAAGTCCCGGTCTGGGTTCTTCACCGCCCACAATAAAAACCTCGCCATGCCGATAAAAGTGGTTTGGCAGCAATCGATCTTCATCCGGGAGATAATCCCCTGTGCTGATCTGATATAGGTGATGCAGATTCTCCTCGGTGATCGTATTCTGACGATTCGCGATAAACTCCAGTCCGCGCTTCATACCATAGATGCGGGCTTCTTGTTCATCACGAGGGGCATAACCATCGAGGATATAACGGATACTGCTGCGGGTCGAGCGGATACTTTCAATTTGAACTGTGCCCCATCCATTCTGTCCACCTCGCAGTTGATACTTATTGATACTATAT
>ERZ1026898.519-NODE-519-length-23129-cov-27.075973_pt1 | contig 23129 bp, 19 predicted proteins | sample MGYA00380178_ERZ1026898 | MGnify/ENA primary metagenome ERZ1026898 (study PRJEB33269, sample SAMEA4719814) | human gut metagenome | biome: human-associated habitat; feature: organic feature; material: feces | place: Cameroon | collected 2013-10 ...
GGCATCCGACTGTCCTTGGGCATACGCCTTCTGAAGATACTCAAAAGCGCGGTCTCCCCCCTCCGCCATCTGACGGATTCTGTCAGTCGTCGGCCCGTCCAACTTTAACAATTTGTAACGAATCTGGAAATCTTCTTTATTCATAGTCAATCGAAAAATGCTCTTGGGTTAATCTCGGCCGGCGTTCGCCATTCAGTTCCTCATTCCGCAAGCAAGGTTTTCTTCTTGCTCCACTTAAACGATTACGTTTTCAAATGCCGCCCATTCTATCGGATCCACTTTCAACTGCTTTCTGCCATTCATTATCAATCATCTGTAAATTTAAGAGTTTTCGGGGAATAACCCATACATTCACCGAATATTTGTTTTTTGCAAAAAGATACGTTGGACATGTATCTTCAAGTCAGTATAACACAGGGCACAAGATAGGACATACTTCTATATCCGAAACGATGTGATTTTAGAGCCGAGGAGAATTTTACATTCGATATGATATAATTTTATAAAAGTTTACTATATTTGCATCAGATAGGATGTAATTATATTATGAAGACACTATTGTCTGCAAAACTCAAATTCCTCCGCAAGGAGTATGGATTGACACAGGAAGACCTTGCCCTGAAATGCGGTGTCGGGCTTAATTTCGTGCGTCAACTTGAGCAAGGAAAACCGACGCTCAGGATGGATAAGGTTAATCAGGTGCTTGCAATGTTCGGCTACGAGCTTGCACCGGTAAGAACAGATGAATTGAATGAGAAAAGCTGAGAAGCCTTATCAATCCAAAATTCTGTTTCCGTTCTTCGATGGTCTCATTCCTGAAGGATGGCTGCTTGATGTAGCCTTAAGAAACACGGACATCAGTTCATTGGACAGGATGTCCCTGCTCCTACTCTGTTGCAAGGACTGCATCGGAGCGGTAAGTGTTGTACCTGTAAATGAGGAAAGCGATGAGTAAATGTCTATATTGCTATAAGGGGCTTGCAGACGGAGAAGTGGATTTCCATAAGGGTTGCGCCAAGAAATTCTTCGGAATGCAGAATGCACCGGAATTGCCATATTCGCTCAAAGATTTGGATTCTCTGGCTGCCCAGGTGATAAAGTCGCAGACAACACTGACTGGCGTGCAGGCGAAACTGTCTCTCCATCTCGACAGGCATGAAGGGTCAAGAAGACTCACCATTGTGGGACTTTGGGGCGATTATATCTTCAAGCCACAGACCCAGACATACAAGAATCTTCCCGAAAATGAAGACTTGACAATGCATTTGGCCGAAATCGCAAAGATTAAGGTTGTGCCCCACACTCTAATACGACTTCAAGATGGTACATTGGGCTACCTGACCAAAAGGATAGACCGGACATCAGACGGAAGTAAGATTCCGATGGAGGACATGTGCCAGCTTACAGAGAGACAGACGGAATACAAGTACAAGAGTTCGTATGAACAGATTGCCAAGGTAATCGCCCAATATTCATATGTGCCGCTTTTGGATCTGACCGATTTCTATGAGCAAGTATTCTTCAATTGGCTGGTAGGAAACAATGATATGCATCTGAAGAACTTCTCTCTGTATGCACCAAAAGGCAATTGGTTACTCACCCCGGCATACGATCTTCTAAATGTCTCAATGGCAAATCCGAAAGACACCGAAGAAATGGCGCTCACCCTCAATGGACGGAAGAAAAGGATAACAAAAAGCGATTTTGTCAGCGCCATGACACTTTCAGGCATTGCGCCCAAGGTATTTGATAATATACTCGAAAAATACAGAAAACTTCTGCCTAAATTCCACGACATGATTGATATGTCGTTTCTGGATGACGAGAGCAAGGAAGCGTATAAGCAGGGCATCACATCACGGTTGGAAAGAATATCAAATCAGAAATAAAGGAGCGGACAAGGCTTTTGAAAAACCAGAAAAGGCGGCACATTGTAATAATGTTTCGCCTTAACTATTTTGATTATTAAGTAACTAACTACTAATACTCTGGAATCAACTGCTTGTAAAGTGCCTTAATAAGGCCGTTCTCCTTAATTCTCGTAGAATTTTGCAAAAATCTAGGAAAGGTGTATATTTGTCGTGACTAAAAATCGCGGAAAGGTGTATAAAACCACTCCGTAAAACCTTAGGATTCGTGATTATGAAAAGAAAGATTTACGATAAGCTACTTCAGTGGAAGCGAGAGAAAAACGGCGCTACAGCCCTTATGATTGAGGGTGCACGCCGTGTTGGCAAGAGTTACATCGCTCGGGAATTCGCCCGCAATGAATATGACTCATTTATCCTCATCGATTTCAGCAAGGCCCCGCAGCGAGTCAGAGGCTGGTTTGATGAGTATCTGGAAGATGTCGATACGCTCCTCCAGAACATCCAGCTCCACTATAAGAAAAAGCTTGCAGCTCGAGAATCCCTCATTATTTTTGATGAAGTCCAGAAATGCCCTAAAGCCCGCGAGGCCATCAAAGCGCTGGTGGAAGACGGTCGCTTCGACTATCTGGAGACAGGCTCACTCATATCTATCAAGAAAAACGTTGAGAACATTGTCATTCCATCCGAGGAGGACGGTATAGAGATGTACCCCATGGACTTTGAAGAATTCCTTTGGGCTATGGGCAACGAAGTCCTGATGCCCTATATTCGGAAGCAATTCGAGAAATGTAAGCCCATGGGTGACTTCCACAGAGAGGCGCTGCACTATTTCCGCCAATACCTCATTGTTGGTGGAATGCCGCAAGCCGTAGCCGAATACGCTGCCTCTCGGGACTTTACAAAAGTGGATGCCATCAAACGTCAGATTCTACGCCTCTACAAGAACGACATTAAGAAATACGCCGGGGGCATGACGGCCCGCGTCAGCGCCATTTACGATGCCATTCCCGGCCAACTCCAGAAGAAAGAAAAACAATTTACACTCACGGCCCTCAAGGATGAGGCTCGTATGCGTGAGTATGACAGTGCTTTCTTCTGGTTGGATGACGCCAAGTTGGTAAATATCTGCTACAACACCACCGCGCCCAATATCGGGCTCCAGCTTAACGAAGACCGAACCACCCTCAAATGCTATTTCTGCGACACTGGTTTGCTCATATCCCTTGCATTCAGCGCCCGTGGTATCGTCACTGATGAAATCTACCAGAAACTCATGTTTGACAAGCTGGAAATCGACGAGGGAATGTTAGTGGAAAATATTGTCGCTCAGATGCTTAAGACCGCCGGAAGTAAACTGTTTTTCTATAACAACTACGACAAGGAAGAGGCGGAGAACCGCATGCAAATAGATTTCCTTATCCAAAAGGAGGTTGTCACTTCCAGACATAACATTTCCCCCATAGAGGTAAAAAGCAGCACAAACTATACGCTCACATCCATCAAAAAATGTATCAAGAAATATGGCCAGTATCTTTCTACGCCCTATGTCTTGCATACCAATGATGTGGAGCAGAAAGATGGGCTCACCTATCTTCCGCTGTACATGACTCCGCTTTTATAAGACCGATATCCGTCAGATAAACAGGCTCTTAAGCATGAATTCTTTTTGTAAAAGAAGAGACCTCAGAAAGGCTTCTTCCATCGTATGCTTTTGCTTGAATGCAGACGAGAAAAAGCCTATGGTGCAACAGGCTAGGCTGTTCTTCCCCAATACTGTCTCAACCGGAGAACTTATTCGTAATTCAGTCGATTCCAATATCTTATTCTATAAGACAGCACAGGGAGAGACACGTATTGAGGTTATCTTCAATGGGGATACATTCTGGATGTCCCAGAAGAGGATGGCTGATCTTTTCGGAGTGGATGTGCGAACTGTCAATTACCATTTGAAGCAGATATTCGACAGTGGCGAATTGTCAGAGGCTGCAACTATCCGAAAAATTGGGATAGTTCAGTCTGAAGGAGACAGCGCTTGGAGCATTTCCTGTCAATGAACGATTACAAGGCTATTGTGTCTGCCGGTACCGTTTCCCAAGAAGAGGCAAGGGACAAGGCCTATAGCGAATATGACAAGTTCAAGGTGATACAAGATCATACTTTTGTCTCCGATTTTGACAGATTCAACAATAACGCTTGTAATGCCACCAGTGACCCCGACGCTCCTTTGCTCCCGTTTGACATAAACCCCACAAAAGAATGACAAGACGACTGTTCCTCTAAGACTTTGCGACACTCAAGGCATTGTCAAAATTCACAACGCAGCGAGGATTCACCACCCGCACTGAGTAACAACCGAGAACTTGCCGCAAGCGGGGCAATAAACGGAATTGCGGACTATGCCGGCGAGCTGACCAGAGAGAAGCTTTGGTACAGCGGGAAATATTCATTCGCCGCCCAGGACGTGCGCCAGTGGGCGGAATGGGGCTTCGACTATCTCAAATACGACTGGAACCCGCACGACTGGTACAGCATGAAAGAGATGCACGATGAACTGGAGAAATGCGGCAGGGACATCGTCTATAGCCTTTCCAACTCCGCCCTCCTTCCTTTGGCCGGTGAATATGTCAAATACGCCAACTGTTGGAGGACGACCGGGGACATCCGCGACAACTGGAAAAGCATCTCCGGCATCGGTTTCGGCAGAAACAGCAGCTGGGCCCCATATTCTGGCCCTGGACATTGGCCGGACGGAGACATGCTGGTCATCGGAAACGTCGGATGGGGCAGGAAATACCACTACACCAACCTGACTCCGGACGAGCAATACACCCACGTCACCCTTTGGGCAATGCAGGCGTCCCCGCTCCTGATCGGCTGCGACATGGCGGTCGCCGACAAATTCACAAAGAGCCTTCTGTGCAACAACGAGGTGATCGACATCAATCAGGATCCGCTCGGTTACGCGGCCACAAAGATTTACGGCAACAGTTCCTATGCCACATACTTCAAGCCTTTGGAGGACGGTTCGCTGGCAATCGCCATGTTCAACCTCAGCGAGACAACCCAGAAGATCGGTTTCAAGCCGAGAGCCATCGGAATTATCGGGGACAAAATCATCGTCAGGGATGTCTGGAGGCAGAAAGATGTGGCCGAAATCACCAACGACAGGGATCGTTTCGATGCTGATGTACCTCCGCACGGAGTGGTTCTCGTCAGGGTGTTCCCAGGCTTCACCAAGGAAAGGCCGATAGGCAGCAGGAGGTAAAAGGCCGACTGACGTATTCTTCATCATCACTGTGCGCAAAAAGCGCTTTTCCACTCACGCCCAAAGGGATTTTGTGAACGAAACGCCGCTTTTCACGCACGGTGATATTCTTTTATGCCAATACCAGGCGATAGAAGTCGTTGACAAGCCCAGAAATGATGTCATAGCCTACCGTCCGCGCCAAAGTGCCCTCATTCATATAGCAACGCTTGTTGACTTCGATCATCAAGGATTTGTAACCAATCGGTTTCTTGGGAGTTATCGAGTTTGAATATGGATTGTTCAGGCCTACCTTAAATCCGGCGCGATCAAACAGGTGCGTCGCCTTGTCGATCATCTCCTGCTCAGGCTTGCTTGCATCGTCATTATAGCCGATGCAGATGTCGATGTCGGCAAGATCCGAAGGAAACGAGTGGCAGTCTATGATGAGCGAGCCGGGAACCAATTCGGAGGACAGGCGCGAGATGAATCCATGATATTCATTCATCAAGGCGGTCCGCCCGGAGATCAGGCGGCGGCAATCGCCGAACCTTTCGTAGAGGATGCCTTGGCCGGCGGCGTTCAAAGGGTCATCAAGGAGCCTTTCCACATCAATGCAGAAACGCGAAAGACCGAACACGACAGGCACGACCCTGCCGGTAAGATCCGCCTCCGGCCGGAACAACGAATCCGTGTACCAATCGGTCCAGCGGCGCACCTCTTTAGCTATGGCCGCCGGATCCGTCCAGCCGCTTCCCGAAGGAAGCCCTGCCGAGTTCTTCAAGCTACCGGCCAAGGCGACATCCGGCAGACGTCCGTGGCCGCACGTGCTGTCAGCGGCCTTGGTCTGCCGTGGAAGCATCCGATCCGAACTATGCGGAATATTCAGGATTATTTTCTCAAATCTTTGCATATAGGTCAAATTACTGATGTTATATTCATTCTTGATCGCTCACCGCCATAGCGGCCGCATCTGGAAACTGCATCTTGAATACACTTTCAATCAACAAAACGCAACCTTTTTCTTGATTTTGGTTGCGGATTCCTGAATAACTTTGTACTATACTTGGATGACGCTTGATGATTTTAATTTTGTCACCAAGGTTTGCGCACAGTAATTATAAATCTTTGCAAGTACCAGGCGCCTTCCATAAAACCAATGAATATATGAGTACAGCGAACAACGAGACAGAAATCCTTCACCCTGAAGGAAAGATCCTGCTGATGAACGGGAATATTCTTGAATGCTATCAAAAGACGGAAGTGCCTGATGACATCAAACCTGATGCGGGTCTTGAGATTGACACGACCGGCGAATACCTTCAGATCTGGAATATGCCCGTGAGAGCTCCGCGCAAGACCGGCGAGGAGCCTTGGAAGAGGTTATTCTACAAGGAAGCCTTTTTCCTCTACGAGCATCGTGACCGGATCCTATCCGACAGCCGTATGTTCCTTACACCGTTACCGTTCCAGAACAACCTCGCCTACAGCGGCACATCCGGCCTGGGCGACGCCACGCTCGGAGTCTATCTTGAATGGTGAGCCAGCTGCGAGAGATCCGTGATCAAGAAAGACGGAGAGATCCACGCCCTCACCTACTATCTGGCCGGAAGCCCCCTTTCCGGCATCAACCGATGCAACGCCGTCACCCGTAACGGAGAAACCGAAAACGTCAGCTTTTCCGGCTCCTTCGCCGAACTCTGGCACCCATTTATGGCGATCAACAAGCGCTACACTGAAGCCCAAGGAATATACCAGGCCTACTCCCTCGAAGAGACCATCGCCCGGCTCCGCTGATGGAGGCTCTGGTAACTTGATTATCCATCTTAAGGTCAATAGATTATTGCCCTTGGCAAGGCTCATCTTGCCAAGGGCAACTCCGCCATTTGAACATCCGGAGGGCAGAATTTCGCAACCTACTGATAATCAGAGTGTGGAACTCCACCCTTTCAGGCGCAACAAGTTATCAAAAGCTGGCAGTCAAATTCAGAGGGCAGCATTTACGAATATATTCATTTACAGCGTATTATAAATCAGGCAATGATCACCACAACCGAGAACCTTGCCGAAATTCTTTACAAGGATACTGAGTCATTACTTCTTCATATACTTCCGTCTTAAATTATCAATAACAATTTCTGCATCTACCCCTATTTCTTATATTGGACAATCTATGCTTATTGCCCGTACAGGTTCCATAGATTCATCAACAGGTGATTTAGAGAGATATTCATTAAATTGTTCTTCTGTCAAATCACCTATAACCTTCATATATTCAATTAATGGCAGTTCATTAATCCGCTCGATATCCAGTTCGCAGTTTTCTTTTAAAGGCACCATAATCAATTATATTTCAAAATTATACACTTTAAGTTTACCGCCGATCAACCTCATCTAAACCTGTTCATCAGCGACACAATGCTTTTCACAGATTCAACGAAGTCAATCTGACTGATCTGATCCGAGGGCAATTCGACGAGAATCTCAAGATTACGTTGGATAAAACCCTGAATCGCCACAACATCTTCTTCCGAGATCCGACAGTCAATTCCTGAATTTAGAATCACCGGTTGATCCGAAACAAGGAAAGGAATAAATTCGGACACCTCACGCCCATAACCATTTCTCGCCCACAGAAGCAGCGGATGCCCATACCTTTCATAAGACCCGCAATCATCCACGAATATATCCACCTTCAGCCCCGTCCTGTCAGGCTTCAGCCACATATATTCCATAAGCTCATCAACATCGGTCAACGTATATTTTTCTTCTTTCATAGTGCTGCTATTTGCCATTAAATCAATATGTTTTTTCTTTGCCATACGCAGTTTCTCTCGCATACTTAACGCGTCTATAATCGAATGAGCAAACTCCTTCGCCTCCGATATCGGCATATATCCAATCCGTTTAGTTTCCTCATTCAGAATCACTTTCACTTCGTCATCTTCTACTATGGCATAATTCTTACCACCGCTTGCCTTCTCACCGACAATCATCTTTTCACAAATTACAGTAAATTGTTCTCACCTGACTCTCAATAACTTGTCAAACGTTGGCCGGCAAATCAAGAGAGCCACATTTATTAATATACTAAATCACAAGTTGTTGCGTTCAATAGACAATCAAGTATGAACTGCCATTCCTGTCCATCAGTCGCATTGCAACACAAGTAATACATCTCATAACAAGAATCCGCAACCAAATCCGTGAATATTTTCGTTTTTTCAATTATTGGGCAGATACTCACAATTCTATAAGTACCTAAAGAGTTCTATAATTAAAAACGCAGTTTACGTTGTTGGCGTTACTATTATATTACAATAACTCAAGAAAACTTCCAAACCTCTTGTCATTTCCCAAACTAATTCATATATTTGATTGTTGTTAACAGTGAAATTCATAACCAGTATTTTAACAATTCCATAACATAATGGCTTGTATCTATTTAAACAATACTATTGAGCCTACACCTGAATATCTTGCGGCTAAAAACTTAAAAGATTTGCTGGCAAGAGATCTAACAAACATTGAAGGAAAGATCTGGCTTATTCCTAGTGTTGATATACACCCAGCCACAGGCCGACACGATATTGACTTATTAATGATAGGGTACCTCAATGATTACTATACTGACATTGCTGGTTATCGCAAAGTAGAGATTGAATCATTTTTCTCAACGATTGAGATAAAGTCGCATAGTGCTGATGGTATCTGTAAAGAAGGTACGCACCTCTTGGTGAAATACCCTAACGGAACAGAAGATGTCACCAGACAAAGCAATGATCAGAAAGAATCCATAAGACGATTTCTTTCTGGTCCACTTGCGCAGATTGGCACAAGAGTTCCATTCATAACAAATCTTATATGGCTGACAGGAATAAATCAAGATGATTTTAACAATTCCATCAATCTTCCTAATAGTAATATTCTTGCGAATGACTCTTCCGCAGAAGAAGTATTTCAAGCGATTGGACGACAATCTAAATTACGGGACTATGGATTTGTCTCAGCTTTCGCTAAAGATGTCACCCAAGATGACATCAAGCGCATCTCCGACATTTTCTATGCAAAAGGAAATGGAGCTGACTCAATGACCCTGAGGAGAATTAATCTGCTACAAGAGAAGAATACTATCCTGAACAATCTGGAATCGGATAACTCTAAGATAATCATTTTGTCGGGGCATGCCGGAACGGGAAAGACCATTATGCTGCTACACGAAGCGTATGATCTGACCAACAAGGGGCACAAATGTTTGTTCATCACATACAACACAGCTCTTATAGCAGATCTAAAACATACTTTACTGTTTATCAATCCCACGCCTACATTTGAGATACAATCAATGCATTCCTTAATGTTAGGTTTGTTAGGCAAAGCCGGTCTATGGAATAAGGGTAAAAACATCTCCAAAGATTTTTCTCAAGCCATCTCCGCTCGGTTAAGATCAAAAAAGGAATTTGATCAGTTATCTTATGATTACATATTCATCGATGAGGCACAAGATTGGAATCAAGAGGAAGCAGAATTACTGTTGCGTCATTGCAAGGATGCCCATATCATAATTGCCGATGGTATCGACCAGTTTATGTATGCCAAAGACCATACCAATTGGGGATCACAGACATTACCGAAACTGAGTGTTTGTCTGCGCCAGCGTTCCAATCTGGTTTACTTCGTTAAAACTTTTGCCAGCAGGCTCGGCATATATTGGGACGTGGAAGCCTCTCGTAACCTTCCTGGCGGAAAGGTCATAATAACGCATAAGTATGATCACAGTCTTCACGAGCAACTATACACTGATGCATTATCACACGGTTGCACGGCTTATGACATTATGCTTCTCGCTCCTAAAAGCCTGACGACATCCGGGCATTTCGATTTGGCGGATGCTTACCACAACGCTGGAATAAACATCTATGACGGCATAGACAAGGAGCAGCGGCATAAGATTTACGGAAAAGAAAATTACGATAATAATGAATGCCGAATCTACACCTACGAATCCTGTAGAGGTCTTGAATCCTGGGTCACCATCTGCCTAAGGTTTGATCAATTGTTCTCAGAAGAACACCCGCACGACTATCGTGACATTCCTTATTCTGCGGCCAGAAAATATATGCTTGGGCTATGGACAATGATACCTCTTACACGGGCCATAGACACTCTTGTCCTGGTGACAAAGGAAGGGTCATATATTGACGGCATTTTGAAAAATATTGCGGATATCAACTCTGACTATATTATCTATAAATGATGAACTACTTTCTAAATTATTCCAACTGGAACAGGGCTTTATATAAATATTTCTTTCCTAACGGGAATGAGAATCCTATACTGTATCTTGACGAAGACATCTTAAAAAAGATTGCAGAAGAAAATAAAATAGATAAATGTGGCAAAGACCTTTCTGACAATCTATTCTCTTGTACACTGATCAGTTCAGCTAGTCTTAGCCAATTCTTTAGTGACTTGGTAACAGCTGTTGGCAATCCTAACATAGCCGGTATTAAAGATTGGAATGGCCTTGTAGGAAGATTAAAGGGTTTAACACTTTCTTATATAGATCAAAACGCCAATACAAAAGTGCCGGCCTACTTTGCCATGCTTTGTTCAATTATGCTATTGGCAAGCCGAAATGGAGCTGATCACAGAGCCATGAATAATGAAGCACGGCAGTACCTAAGTGTAGATAGATGTAACCCTGGGACTCTTATTGATGAGTTGATGCAACAACTTCATAGAGATTTCCCCGACTTTGACCCCGACAGAATGGTTGGCGGTCAAAGGCACATGGGACGAATAAAGTATCATTTGGTTCTGAATAAAGCTCAAAGAGACAATTTCATCGACTTCATAGAGGTCAATAATCTAAGATGGGAATGTAGCAGCTTTGAATCGTTTGTGAATGACATCCTCGTGCCGGCTTTGGATAACGCTGGAAAGAAAAACCTATCGATTAAAGTAACACAAGGAGAAAACATACCATATTTCAAGAATATATTATGCGATAGCAACTTGCGTTGGGGTAAAGAGACTTCAGAGTTTAATAACCAAATCCAAGAAAAGGTTTTCAAATGGAAATATGAGTGCCGTTTTGATTACGATGGGAAGTTATGGTTCAACATCTATTTCGATTACCATCTTCCTTTTGGCCTGTGCTTGAAGGAGGGGAAAATAGCGAAATGCGAGACCCCGAACAATTCCGAATATATAGCCAAAAATCTAGACACTTTCCCAATTATCAGTTCGAGCACCATCGAAGACAACAGCACAAGCTATAGGTTATGTAATGTAAATGACGATCATCAAGACCAAGGGTTCTATTTTGAAGCCATCGGAGACGATTTCTATAGGCAAGTTGATTTTCCGGAAGAGGGAAAAGAGTATTATGTCTTTTTAAGCGATAAAGATAAGCCACAGCAAGAATGGGAGAATGACACTTCATTTATTCTGAATGGATATAGTGCTTACAAGATTGGTAATTATCAAAGACAACAAAACAGACGTGTTGACAATAACAATGGAAGACTTAAGGACAAGTTCAATCTCGTACAGTGTGGATCGTTTTTCTCTATCAACCTTGAAGATGGACAGGAATTATGGTGGAAGCCAAACAAGGTGAATGAACAGGGAACCAAACTGGATGTTTTATGCGATGGTAAAGATAGCAAAAAATATTTCCGGATAGAGCCAAGCAACAAGCAGGGGCAATGCCTTAGCGGAAGTTTGTTTGTCAAGAGCGGGAATGACACAATCTTGTCAGAGCAAATAACCGCAGAATTTAAATGGACAGGATCAAAGCGCAATTATCATTTAGACAGTTGGGGAAGAGCCATTGATGGAAAGAATAATTCTCGCGTGCAACAAGACTGCACTCTCCCCCAAAAAAATATAGAAAAGAATCCCGAACCGACTCCCGATACAGGAATGCTGCTTCAGATCCTCCACGACATCGCAGATGAAAATGGTTGCATCTATGGAAGGAAAATCAGCGATGCCCTTGATTTTGTTCTTTCCAATTTTGGCATCAGTCCGACCATAGAAAGACGCAAGTCTATATTGTACGCACTTAGATGGCTCGGGTGTATTATCGCAGACTACGACATAAACAAAAGGGACTATGTCAATCAATTGATTCCAAAATACATCGAGAAAAGCGGCTACAGTGTCTCCCATAATGCGAATGCCTATATTCTTAAGGGTACTTATGGAATTAATGAGCGTGACGAACTTATCAAAAAGGCCGTCCATAAACTTTATCTTAGACCGTATGATGAGGAGACGCTCAAGAAATACCCGGAATATCGCGTCCTCCCAGACACCGTTATTTTAGAGGGAATAAGAGAATCGCCTGATTGGGTCAAGATAGAGAATCCTATCGCACATCAAATAATCTCTGATATGAAGGATATGAAAGAGTTCAGTGAAACCTTCAGCATTGACAATAACGGTGATCAATTTCACGGGAACCTTCCCGAGACTACTCCGAGTATGGTTGAATACAATGGCGACCTTGTTCTCTGCACCGAACGTAGTGGGGTGTATTTCACACATAAATATTACAGAGACAATAACATCTATCGTTTTATACCAAAATCCTTGGCTAAAACTTATGTACAAAACGCACACAACTCTCCGATTTGCGTAATGGGATATGGAGACCAAGTCAATAAGTTTGACTATTCCCGCATATACTTTTTTAGTGAAATCGACTCTCCTGATCTATTGAAAATAGCTCTCTGCGACCTTAATTTAGGTATGCCTACCGCAAGTCTTGTTTTCATCGTGAACAAGGACAGTCTCAAAGAGTTTCCATCTCAAGAATCAGGCTCAGGTCCCATTACAAAGATGTTTAAATACAATACCACAGCCACATTGAAAGATCACGAGACATTGGCCAATGCGGTCAGAAAGCTATCCGGAAGGTCCATTGTGAATAATGACCTTACAAACTGTCCCGAAATCGTTTTCACAATTAAGGAGGACAGCGGATACCGGATGATTATGTCAAAAGACTCGCATTACACCACCCTCTTTTTATATGAAAATGAACAATTTCAAGACAAAACTCTTGTTGCCTTTTCAATAGGCAGCAGGGTTTATTATCGTAGAGCTGGCTCAAGTGATTATCACAGAGTGGTGAATGAGGGAACCGTAAACTCCATTCTTTCACAAATCATAAACGGAAATGGGAAAAAAATTAACGTTTCTTCAGATGAGACGAAGACACCGCCTCAGCATTTAGACAGCCACACAATCAAGATAATAAAAAAGCACAACATTAAACAATCATAAATATGAGTACTTACGAGCACTTGCTATCAAAGGATCCTATAGGAGCCTTTGATAAAATCAAAGATGATTTCTTACGGTACTTCAACACAATGTATCGATTTAGTGATATTAGATATAGATGGTTGGAGGCTAAAAAAAAGGAAGCTATAAGACAAGACAGCACTCTCTGCAAAGAGCCATACTGCGAGATCTTAAGCAAATACGAGGGTATGGAGGATGACTTAGGGTCTCTATGCCGTCCTGGAGGAAAATATGACGAAGTACCCGGTAACGTACTGCCAGAGGGCTTCGCACGCTTCGTAGGCTGCGGACTGATGAATCCCGATATTACACCATACAGGCATCAATTTGAGATGCTTTGCAAAGGTTATCGGGATGGCAAAAATGTGCTTATCACTTCCGGGACCGGATCAGGCAAGACAGAGTCATTTCTATTGCCACTGTTTGCCTCTCTTCTGAAGGAGGCACAAAAATGGGATAAGGTAGAATACACTCCTGAATGGTGGCTGACAAAAAATGACAGGGGCGAATACGAACCAGCTCAAAGAAAGGATGAGAAGCGTTCTCCTGCCATCAGATCATTATTGCTCTACCCAATGAATGCCCTTGTCGCTGATCAGGTTGCCCGCTTGCGCAAAGCCATTGACTCGGATTATGCCAGAGGATTTCTGGACAACAATTGTAATGGGAACAGAATATTCTTCGGTAGTTATAATGGTAAGACACGGAGGGCCAGAGACATTGGCGATTTAGAACGCCTAGCGAAAGAGTCGGCAGCCTTGGCTCAAGCCACACGAGATCATCAATGCGAATCTGATGACATCTATGTCTCTCCAAGATTGTCAGCAGACAGTTTCACAAGTGAGATGCTGATCCGAGAGGATATGCAACAACGCAGTCCTGACATTCTCATCACCAACGTAAGTATGCTGAGCATAATGCTTATGCGGAACAAAGAGCAGGGGATGCTTGACCAGACGAAGAAGTATTACGAGAATAATCCGGATGCCGTGTTCCACCTGATAGTTGACGAACTGCACCTTCACAGAGGAACAGCGGGCGCAGAGGTTGCCTACCTGCTACGCACTTTCCTTGACAGGATCGGTGTGCCACCGATGAAGGATGGCAAAAGAAACCCTCAATTGAGGATCTATGCTTCAAGTGCTTCTCTTGGCGCAGACGCCCAAACTTTCCTTCAAGATTTTTTCGGGGTTTACGATGAAGCCTCCCCGTTTATCATCGTGAACGGGGATCCTTATAAACCAGAATGTGAAGATAACAAGACATTGGATTACAGTCATTTCGACATATTCCTTAATAACAGCACAGACAAGCACTATTATGAAGATGATGACGAGAAGACAACGATCGAAAATGAGTTCTTAAGAGCCATAGGTTACAACGAATCATTCGGCAACTTCGTAGAGGAATATTCCGGAGTAATCTATAGGGATCTGTCAAAGCTCGCGGATGATGATCATACATCATTTCCGTTGTCTAAATTCAAGGAATTGAATGGGAATCCATCAGATGATGCTGTTCGCGGTTTCCTTATTTTCAGAGGCAATGTCAAAAACGACAAATTGCCCAACATCCGCTTCCATTTGTTCTACCACTTCATTGAAGGTCTTTGGGGTGAACTACTGCCTGCCAATGAGGACAAGGGACAACAGCACATCGGAGAGCTGATGTTCCATCCGGAAGAGATTTCCTCAAACGGGAAACACAAAGTTTTGGAGTTGCTACGATGCGAGTGCTGTGGTGAGATGTTCATCGGAGGGAATCGGCATAATCTCAATAATGGCAACATAGGGTTATCATTGAACAGTGCCAACATAGATAAGATTCCTAATACACAGGCCACTCCAATGGTTCAAAACAAAACCATCGATGAGTACGTTGTTTTCTGGCCAAGCGAAGACAAGACAGCCGGAGGAAAAGGTTTTTACTGCGCGGATCCGGCAACCAATCAATACGAACGGTTCGGCATTGTCAATACTAATAATGATCACACAAATGAAACTGGTAACATTAGGGAGCATGGGCTTTGGAAAAGAGGATATCTTAATCCATTCGATGGGACGATAACTATGGCCATTAACGGTGATGCAAACAGTTACATTTCCGGATTCTTCTATTCACCTACTGTCACAAAATACAATGGAACACCGCTATATGCCCTTCCTTGTAAATGTCCTAAATGCGGTAAGGACTACCTGAGGCGAAAATACACGCAATCCCCTATCCGTAGTTTCCGTACAGGTATGGGGAGGAACAATCAGTTGCTCAGCAAAGAGTTGATTTATCAACTTGAAGACAAAAAACACAAGGCTAAGCTGATCGGTTTCTCCGACAGTCGGCAGGAAGCAGCACGGCAGGCTATGCTCATCTCACGCGAGCACTACAGGGATATGCTCCGACTTATCTTCATCAAGTTGATTGAGGAAAAAGCGAAGGGCATCGAGGATGGCAAACTCAAACAAATAAAAGATAAAATCTCTCGTCATCTTCCAGTAGACACAACACAAGAGCTTATCGATGAAATTCAAAGGTCCGACATCTCTACTACCGATAAAGACGCACTGATCAGGATACTTAACGCTGATGTAGACACTAACACCAGGATCAACAACATAAATGGGTATGCTCCGCAATATGATTTTATTGATTTAGACAAACTGATATCTCAGAATCCCGGTCAAATAGATGGAGAATTAATTCGGGAACTTCTCCGTCTTGGAATCAATCCAGCAGGAACTGAATATTCGGATATGCATCCCATCTCCACAGACGAAAATTGGGACAGTTTATATGATTTTGATAAACTAAAATTGGGGACGGATGGACTATCCCAGACAATTAAAGGCAGAATGTATGATATTGTCCATAACAAAATCCAGGAAAACATCTTCAACAATTGTTTTGGGCAATATATGAACGTGAACACCGAGGTCGCTGGTTTAGGATACATTTCCTCTTCACAAACTGATAATGTCCAAAGTGTCCAAAGCCTTAGAAATAGAATAGCTAGCTATCTTACAAGAAATGGTTTAACGGTTGAAGGTGTTCTTAACGCTTTTATCAGAATATTTGGCGATGCGCATAGATTTGACAGCAGTGACTACAATGTTAATGTGTGGGCTGCCTATGCAAGGTGGTTGGCTTCTATCAAAAAAGCAGTAAAAGCTTTGGCTGAAAAATCTGGCACAACTGAACAAGAGTTAGGTGAGCTAATTAACAATGCTCTGATGGCGGTGGCCACAAATAGTGACGGCAAGTTAGTATTAAACAAGCCTTTAAGATTCAAGCTCGCACATAAAGGGGATCTGTATTACAAATGCGAGAAGTGCGGCAGAATTCATCTTCACAGAGGAATGGGCCTGTGCACGAATCTGTCCTGCCTTCAAGAACTGCCAAATGAGCCTGCCGGAAATGTCGAAGGGCTTTGGGAAGAGAACTATATCTCCTACGATGTGAACAAGGAACCTCATTCTCCAAGAAAACTTCTTGCGCAGGAACTGACTGGTCAGACAGATGACCTGACGACACGTCTGTTGGAGTTCAAAGACATCGTAATGAACGGGAACTGGACAGCGAGGTCAATTGATATGTTAAGTGTCACCACAACGATGGAGGTCGGTGTGGACATAGGCAGCCTACAAGCCATATTCCAAGGGAATATGCCACCGACAAGATACAACTATCAGCAAAGGGTTGGACGCGCTGGAAGGCGCAATCAAGCATTCTCGGCGGCCTTGACATTCTGTAGAGGGAACAGTCACGATAATTACTATTATTATAAAGCCACCGAAGAGATAACCGGTGGAAAGCCGGCACAGCCCACAATCGCTGTCAACCCTATAGTTGACGGAAAATTCAATCCTGTGATCATCAAACGAATTGTGCTGAAACACATTATTATGGAGATTTCCGCCCACCAACCAGACAATTCAGACTGGGTTGTTGGTTGTGACAATACCATCGGCCAACTTGGTTACAGGACCGTTGGCCAGCTTGGTTACAGGACTAAGTGGGAGGACATAATCAAGCCTCAAATAGACACCTGGATTAATAATAACAAGAAAGAGATCAGGCGCATCATATCATACTATTTGGAACAGTATGATATATCTTATGCGGATGAAATCTTCAATTGGGTAACCAATGATGCGGTTAACTGTATGGACAACGCTGTAAGTAAAGGTAATTCGCAAGACAACGCCAAAGCTATAGCAGAAGCCGGATTGTTGCCGATGTATGGGCTGCCGGCTAACATCAGAAAATTCTTCCACGGTGGAACTGAAACAATAGAAGATTACCGAACAATAAAAAGATACAGGAGCATAGATCGGGATCTGGAATTGTCTATTACTGATTTCGCCCCCGGATCGATAAAGACAAAAGATGCCGCTGAATACAAATCCGCAGGTTTGACTATAGACTTGGAGCACCAAGAAGGCGGAACAGACCCTCTTCAGGACAGCTATAATTTAACCATAAACGACAACGGAGAGATCTGTGACATAACTAATTACGATGCAAACCAGATTGATGACAACCCTCAAAATAACAATCCAAGGGTTCTCCGTCTTGTCGTGCCCAAAGCCTATAGGACTGACATACTCATTGGCAACAGGGGCGAAAGCAATCTTAATGAGGACAGTAGGAGTAATTATGTGTCTTCTGAAATCTGGGTGAAAACCCAAGGCAGTAATGGATCAAATTCTATCGAAGGCGGAGCAGCCGAATGGGAAGTATGGAATGGAAGCAGTGGCCAGCAAGGTGAGGTATGGCATATCAACACCAACAACAATAACTATTTCAAAGGTTTCAGAGCCACAGATAACCAGGATATCCCTAACTTTATGATTCGCGACTCAATTAACGTTAGGAATTGGAATGATAATGGCCAAGAAGATGAGAAAATCGCAATCGGTTGTAAAAAGGTCACAGATATCCTATGCCTATCTTTGGATGCGAACAACATCCCGAAATGTTTAAACCTGAATGCAACGACAGGAAACAAATCCGCGATAATCGCAGCGTTCTATTCAGCGGCGACACTGATCCAACGTACGTTTGCCGATGAGATTGACATCCAACCTGAAGAAATTGAGATCAGCGAGGTCAAGATCAATGAATACGGATGGCCTTCTGTGTATCTGAACGACAAAGCTGCGAATGGTGCCGGATTCATCTCATTATTGTGCAGGAAGGATCCCGCCACAGGGAAAGCCAAATTGGAGGAGATTATGGAGGACATAGCCTCGAACGATCCAAAAAGCCGATTCATCAGGGCGATTCGAGACCATTCGAAGAGTTGCAAGACTTCTTGTCCGGAATGTCTGAACACTTTCTACAACAGAGGTCTTCACCACGTTCTCGACTGGAGGTTAGGTACAGATCTCATCAAACTGATGATTGACAAGAACTACAAGATGGGTTTTGATGATTTAACAGAAACTCCGTACAAAGACCTAAAGGACGTAATCGACGGACTCGGCAGTCGCGTGGAACACGCACACCCTGACGGGAAGGTCAAATATCACACTGACGAAGGATACGATTGGAAGGAACGTTACTTCACCACAAGGCGAAGAGGCAACGATCTAACAGAGCACCTCGTCCATCCTCTTTGGAATGTCAATGATCAAAATGCAAAGGATGGCTATTGTGCGCAGAATATTTTCAACCTTCAACGCATTCCTAAAGAAGACCCCAAAGAGTATGTTGCTCCAGCCAACCATAATGCACAAACTGATCAAGCGTCAAATTCTTCAAATGATTATGGACCATTAGGTTAAAGCACAATAGATGTGCAGAACATCGGAACATTAAACCGCTTCGATGTTCTGCACTTGATCGTCATCAATGTCTATGGCCAGAGGTTAATACTCAAATGTTTACACGGCATTCAACTCGAACGCCTCGTAAAACGGAATCCTGCCGCGGTTTTCGTGACTGTCGAGCCAAGCTTTCTCCTTGTGACTGAGGGCTGAGATCTCACGGGAGGACATTAAGCCGAACCGGGTGCAGACGGTGTCGAGGACAGCAAGCTCATCGAGAGTGAAGAGGGTCTCATCCGGCTTCTCGGAGGAGGTCAGGACGTTGCCTTCAAAATCGCCGATGAGACGTGGCTCCTGATGGATTTCATCGAATTGGCTGTAAACACGGTCCCAGTTTTCTGGAACGGGGCCATAACTGATGGCGCGATATGACAAACCGCTCATCGCAAGGCCTCTCTCCCTGTAGGAAAGAAAGTCAATGTAGAAGAGAAGTTTGTTCATCTTGGTACAAAAGGTGTCTCCACAACGCTGAAGAACATATAACATAATATTCTTCAATCGCTTTAATGAAAGAGGAGCGAATCCATTATCCTCGGAACGAGCACAATTATAGACTCGCTGAATCTCGTAACGTTCTATGGAAAGATTCTTGTCCGCGGAAATCACATCGTTGACCTTTGATGAGATTCTCGCATATTCTTTATCAGAAAGAATTTCTTTTGAGCTTTCGACCAAATCAAGAAATACTTTCGGGTTCATTATGGAGCGGATCATCTTTCCGTTTGACAGACTCGGAATCTCCTCTTGCTCATATTTACGCCATTGGTTCTCACCAAACCCAAGGATCAAAGACATCTTCAATGCGGAAATCCCATAGCGGGCACGCAGGGCGATGATTTCGTCCGTGTACGGTATACCATACTTATGACAATACTGGTTCCGCATTTGAGCCAGCCATATTCCATCGGATTCGGTTGTAGTGAATTGTTCCTTGGTGTCCTCACAAACATAATACGGAGCCAACACCCGAAAGGTGTCTTTCCGGAAATCTATGTCACGCCACTCCCAGTGCAGTGTGACGTTGCCACCCGTCAACGGGCTTTTCATATTCTTTGGATCCTGCAACATTATTTGTCCTCCTTGTTCTGTTTGAGTGGATAAGTCATCGGGTGCTCCGCTTGATGAAATGATATGCAGATTGTCTTTAGATTCGGCTTGCCAAGAGTGATCTTTATGTATGTCTCTATGCCGTTCACATCCTTGCCGAACACCCACATTTCACCATAATCATTCAATACATCACGGATAGGGCCATCGGAATAATGCTCCACTTCAATGGTCCTGATCTCGTTAAGCCGTTCAAAACGGGAAATGTTGAGATCGGCAAGAGCCTGCATATTCTTTTCTCTCCCGTCAAGGAATACTATGCCCCAAATGTCTAGCTTAACCTTAAATTGACTTAGGAATTGCTCAACTTCATTTCGTGTCGCCATAAGTTTATCATTCTTCAATACAGCACAAAGATACAAAGAAAATAGCAAATCGCGCCAATAATTCAACCTTAAAGTCGATTAATACGAATTTTATGTATAACAGATAGCCAAGACACCATTCCACGCAGTCGGTCACATTATCAGTTCCATAGGTTTAATGCCACGATATACAAGGCCACGGTAGCGCCAAGCATTTTCACCGATGCCGTAAAGCGCTATATTCATCGCTCCGGTTCGGCTATGGGCATCCAGAGTCGAGATATTCTTATGGATATATTCTGAGATTGCGGGGAAAAGGCTGAACGGGACAGCGTACTCAAAACGCTCCCCTATTACTGATTGATCATCAAATCCTGCTGAGGTGATCATCGCATCCATCTCCTCCTTTTTCTGATATTGGTTAACTCTGGCGCTCAATGGTTTTGTGACATCCGCCTTTTCCCAGTATTCACTGTGGATATGCCCGTCTCGAAACTCACCATAGATGAAAGCCGGTTGCTGGAACTTGCGACTGTAATATGCGACGGCTCTGACTGATATGTTAATGACAAACATTGAATATGCGGTTTTTCCGCCAAGGCAAGCTTGCTCGCCCATCCACACATAATGACCTGATCCAAGGCTTTTTGCCATAGAGGATCGACGTATGTGATCAAGATCAGGTGACAGCAGGTTTGTCTCCGGACAATCTGCCGCGATCACTCCAAAACGGGTAATACATTTGTAACCTGGATCATAATTCTCTGCTAACAGATTCTTTTTCATCACATTCCTCCAAATGGAAACTATCTAAACATCTAGTGAATCAGTGCGGGAGCGGTACTTTTCATCAATCCGGTCTGCCTCTTCGTTGAAGTCGGCCAGGACGGCGGCTTCGAATTCGCCGGGAGCATAGAAATCATCTTCCTCTTCCGAGATAACTGGAAGATTCTTTATATCTTCTTCTGTAAGTAGCATATCATCAATAGCATAAACAATTCAATTCACAGGAGCAGTCTTATAGCAGCGTCAAGTTCCGGAATCCGTTTTGATCTGCCCAAGAACTTTTCTTATCAAAAGTCAAGGCAGATCAAAACGGATTCCATCACTGCTATCCGAACACTTTCCGGAACGCCCGGAGATTGACATTGTTGGAATTGTGATCCTCGATTATCGCGAAGGTCACAAGGAGGAACTTATTGCGGAACTCATCCTCGTTCAGGACGGACTTGAAGATCGAAGCCATCTCCTCGGGCGGATTCCTGAACGCTCCACAGCCGAAAGCTCCCAGAACAAGAGCGTCGTGGTGATGGCGAAGGGCGAGACGGAATATTGTCCGGATCTTGTTCGCGGTGATTGACTTGGCCTGAGGCGGCATATTCCCGTCACGCGTCAGTTTCAATGGATGGCGCCCATTAAGGTTCAGCGCCGCGCAGGTGATGACCGCGCACTGGAACGGATCCTCCATAAAGGTACAATCCAGCCCTTCGCGGAAGAATGTCACATCCGGGGAATATATGGCGCTGAAATTCAGATTGTCAAGAGGATAGTTGTTGCCCTTCCTGTGCGTGTAATGATAGTTCCGCGCATATTCTTCATCGAAGGTGTAGATTGACCGGGCAAGCGTGCTCCTACGGCAGAGTGTCTCTTCCTGGGCTCTGGCGCCGTTTTCAACTCCCCCACCAGGGTGGCCGCCGCTCGCGAAGTTCAGCAGCGCCGGACTATAGCCTCTCGCGACAAGGCGCTTGGCTGCCTCTATGCAATCATTGTTCTTCACAACGATCTCAGTTCCACCGGTTACCACCGGAGCGTCAACCACAGGCTGCTCCCGATGCCAGCATTCAGCCCCTTCCAGCATCGGCCGCAACGGAGGAAGATTCACCAACTTCCCGGAAGGAGCGGTGTAATAACAATCATTAATCACAGCGATTGTCTCTGAGAATATCTCAGCGTTTCTTTCCTTGCGCGCTGTCACCGCAGGGTCATAAGGTCCTTTTCTCATAATGTTACTGTTCATTCTTAAACAAATATGTTCTTTCTTATTGTTCTTTCTCTTATACTCAACTCTTCATTACCTTTTACTTATATTACAGCGAAATCGCTTTCCATTGACTCTCAACAACTTGCCAAACGCTGGCAGGCGAATCAGGAGGGCAGGATTTACCAATATATTCAATTACAAGCAGTTGCGCCACTCCGACATTCCGGCGAAAGCTGTCCTTCGTGTCCATTGGTGTCACTGACATTGGTTATACGCAGCATCACGGCAATCCGCAACCAAATTCGTGAATATTTTCGTTTTTTCAAGTTGTCCAGATAGGCTGGACAGATCCGTGGCTTTGGCATACTTTTTAGTACTTTCCCCACCGCGCAACCGAACAATGGTCCGCCACAGATAGATAAACTTAGTAATGTGTAAAAAATTAGTTGCATCAGTTGACCGGTTTGACAAGGTAGT
>ERZ1026898.526-NODE-526-length-22817-cov-17.930322_pt1 | contig 22817 bp, 20 predicted proteins | sample MGYA00380178_ERZ1026898 | MGnify/ENA primary metagenome ERZ1026898 (study PRJEB33269, sample SAMEA4719814) | human gut metagenome | biome: human-associated habitat; feature: organic feature; material: feces | place: Cameroon | collected 2013-10 ...
TTACAGAACAGCAGCGGCTGCGGCCGCTGCTGTTCTGTTTTTTCACGGGAAGGGCCGTAATGAAAACACCCTGCTGCCCGTTACATCTTTTCCCGTAAAAAAGCGAAAGGGCTGCCGCCAAGAACTCCCTCAGTCACGGCTTCGCCGTGCCAGCTCCCTCACGGAGGGAGCCTGACATGACGGTAAGCCGTGAAGCCTCCCTCATTGAGGGAGGTGGCATCGCGTAAGCGATGTCGGAAGGAGTTTGGCAACAGCCCTTTTCTATATTTTTAAATTTTTCAGTTCTTCTTGCCGGTCAGGAACTCCGGCAGGGGCTTGCCCTCCTTGCGCCACTGATGATACTCAGCGGTGGCGGCAAACTCCACGTCACCGGCGGAGTTCAGGGCAGTCTCCACGGAGTCCTGCACCACACCGATGATGAAGCCGACGCCCACCATCTGCATGGCAACGTCGTTGGAGATGCCGAACAGGGAGCAGGCCATGGGGATCAGCAGCAGGGAGCCGCCGGCCACGCCGGAAGCGCCGCAGGCACCCAGAGCGCTCATGGCGCTCAGCACGATGGCTGCGGGCAGGGACACCTGAATGCCCAAGGTGTTGGCAGCCGCCAGCGTCATGATGGTGATGGTGATGGCCGCACCGTCCATGTTGATGGTGGCGCCCAGCGGGATGGACACGGAATACATGTCCTTATCCAGACCCAGCTTTTCGCACAGAGCCATGTTCACGGGGATGTTGGCGGCGGAGCTGCGGGTGAAGAAGGCGGTCAGGCCGGACTCACGCAGGCAGCGCAGCACCAGCGGATAGGGGTTGCAGCCCAGATAGATGAACATGATGAGGGGGGAGACGATGAGGGCCATGAACAGCATGGTGCCCACCAGCAGGGCCAGCAGCTTGCCGTACTGGGTAAAGATGGCAAGGCCGTTGCCGGAAACATTGGTGTAGACCAGACCCATGATGCCGAAGGGGGCAAGATTGATGATCCAGCGCACGATCTGGGAGACCGCATCGGCGGTGTTTGCCATAAAGGTCTTGGTGGTGTCAGAGCCGATGTTCTTCATGGCCACGCCGAACATGCAGGCCCAGAACAGGATGCCGATGTAGTTGCCGCTCATGATGGCGCTGACGGGGTTTGCCACAAAGTTCGTCAGCAGGGTGCCCATCACTTCGCCCAGACCCTGCGGCACCACGTCCGACTGGGCAGCGTCTGCCAGCACGACCGTGACCGGGAACAGAAAGCTGGTAACAACGGCGATGGCCGCAGCCAGAAAGGTGGTAAGCATATACAGCCAGATCACCGTGCCAAAGCGGCGGTCCAGCTTGGAAGAACCCTGTGCCAGCGCGCTTGCCACGATCACGAACACCAGCACCGGGGCAATGCCCTTCAGTGCACCAACGAACAGGCTGCCCAGTTCGCCCACCCATGCGGCACCGGGGGCCGCCAGCGCCAGCACAGCGCCGACCACCAGACCGATCAGGATGCGGATGATGAGGCTGATGCCGTTGTAACGTGCAACCGCCTTGTTCAACGTTTTCATATAGACACTCCTCTTTCCTATTGTACGCCAACCGCGCACATTTTCCTGTCTCTTACACAAGGACGGGTGTTATTATAGCACACACGGCAAAGAATTGAAAGCGTTTTCAGACATTTTTCGTTCACAAATTTGCATTCAGGTCGGTGCCCACAGCGGTTTTCTGTTGATCTGTATTTGTGGAAAGGACAGTTTTGGTTGTCGGCGGCTTTGTCCTCTCCATCACCGTCGAGCAGCGCAGGGCTGAGCGGGCGGGCCCATTCAAACAAAAAAGCCTGCGTGGGCAGTCCTGCATGGCAGGCTCTGCATCCGCAGACCGGGGCTCTTTGGGGGTGTATTCTGTTTTCAGTGCAGCGGCTGGGTGGGCGCAAGCTTCTGGTAGGCAAAGCGCGGCGAGCCGTCCTGCACATGGATGACGCCGCAGCGGGTAAAGCCGTTCTTTTCCAGCAGATACTGCATGATCTTGTTGTCGGCATGGGTATCGGCGCGCAGGCTCTGGCAGTGCTCCATGCTCCAGTCCAGCACAGCGGACGCCACGCCCTTGTGCCGGCCAGCCGATGCCAGACGGTGCACCGTGCCATAGGGCAGGGTGTCGTTGAGCCACTGGCCGTCCTCAACAACGGCGTAGGTGGGGTCTGCCCCCAGAATAAAGGCAAACACGGCCTCGATCTGGCCGTTGACCACATAGAGGAACAGCCGGTTCGAGTCGATATCCTCTTCCAGCAGCTCCTGCGGCGGGAAATCATCCCCCCACTGGGTCGGGTTGCCCGATGCCTTCATGACTGCACGTGCATGGGCGTAGATCTTCAGGATCTGGGGCAGATCCCCTCTCACTGCTCCACGAAACATTCCATTCCACCTCGTTTTCCGCGCTGCGCCCTGCCGGCACAGCGCCTTGAGAATTGTTCCTATTGTACTACAATTTACCATAAAAATCCAGTTTTTGGGGGAACAGCTGCACAAAACGGGCTTTTGCAGCGCTCAAACGCCGCCAAAGGTGCTGTTTTGGCGCAAAAAAAGAAGCCCGGAAGCATCGACAGACGTTTCCGGGCCTCAAGCGCTGTTTCCTGCGGCAGTTCATGCACTCGCGCGGCCATGGCCGCTGCGCACCAGCCGGTATTCCCGGGGGCTCAGGCCGTAGCGCTCGTGGAACAGGCGGTAGAAATAGCTGGTGTTCTCGTAGCCCACCAGCGAGATGATCTGCTGGATGTTCATATCGCTGCGGCGCAGCAGGCGTGCCGCCGTTTCCATGCGGTGTTTTTGCAGCAGCTCTTTATAGGTGCGGCCCGTCTCGGCGCGCACGCACTCGCTGACGTATGCCAGCGAGACGCCGTACTCCCGCGCCACGTTGGAAAGGCTGGCTTCGCGGTAGTTCTGGGTGATCTCTTTCCATGCAGCCTGCACCAGCGCTTCCCGGCTGACCGTTTCGCCGCGCGCTTCCGGCAGAGAATTTTTGATCGGTTCCATATTGTTTTCCTCCGTAAAGGGTGCGGCGGGCGGGGACTGGGGGATGTCGGACGCCCGCCGCACAGATCTCGCAGGCCCTTTGCAGGCCCTTACACCCCAGATACGAACCGGCCCGACGGAATATTGCAGAAAAGCTAAAATTTTTTTGTTATTTGCCGTCCACGAGTGCCGTCTCACCGAAAAAGGCCGCTTCCGCCAAAGCAGAAACGGCCTTTTTCAGGAGAAATAAAGAAAACACGAGCCCTTAAAAGGGAAAGGGAAATGCAATTATTGTCAGCGTCCTCGCCCTCTCCGTCAGCTCATTTCATTCGCTGCCACCTCTCCCAAAGGGAGAGGCTTTGGCAGTACACGCAAAGTTCACGGTTTTGCCAAGGAGGCTGAGAGGGCGAGCCCGTTTATCTCAGAACATGCTCTCGTCCTTATAGCGGCCGGTGCGCACGAACTGCACCCACTCGGCCACGTTCACGGCGTGGTCGCCGATGCGCTCCAGATACTTAATGACCATCAGCAGATCCAGCGCTGCGTCCACCTTGCCGGGGTCTTCGGCGATCTCCTGCGCCAGCTGATGCTTGATGGCGTTGAAATCGTAGTCCACCTCGTCGTCTGCGGCGATCACCCTGCGGGCGGCATTTTCGTCCTCTGCCGTCAGGGCGTCGAGGGCATCCAGGATCATCTGGTGAGCCTTTTTGCCCATGGCAATGGCCTGACTTACCGCCGGGTCGCCCTCTTTGCGGACGGTGACAAGGTGGGGGATGATCTCGGCGATGTCGGCGGCATGGTCGCCGATGCGCTCAATGTCCGTGACCACCTTCATGGCGGTGGAGATGCGGCGCAGGTCGCCTGCCACCGGCTGCTGACGCAGCAGCAGGGTCATGCAGCGGTGCTCGATATCCCGCTCCATATTGTTGATGCGGGCATCCCCCTTCACGATGGTCGCAGCTGCATCGGCGTCGGCAACGCAGAGCGCTTCCAGCGCGTTCTCCACGGCATCGGCAGAGTTGCGGCCCATTTCGGTCAGCGAATTTTTCAGCGATTCCAGATCGGTGTCGTACTGTTTACGGATACTCATAGCTGTTTCCTCCTTTAACCGAACCGACCGGAAATGTAGTCCTCGGTGCGTTTATCCTGCGGTGCGCTGAAGATCTGGGCCGTGGGGCCCACTTCCACCAGCTCGCCCAGCAGGAAGAAGGCGGTGCGGTCGCTGATACGAGCTGCCTGCTGCATGTTGTGGGTAACGATGACCACCGTGTAGTTCTTCTTCAGCTCACTCATCAGCTCCTCCACCTTCATGGTGGAACCGGGGTCCAGAGCGCTGGTGGGCTCATCCATCAGCAGCACTTCCGGCTTCACCGCCAGTGCACGGGCGATGCACAGACGCTGCTGCTGGCCGCCGGAAAGGCCCAGTGCGCTCTTTTTCAGGCGGTCCTTCACCTCGTCCCACAGGGCCGCACCCCGCAGAGAGCTTTCCACCAGCTCGTCCAGCTCAGCCTTATTGCGCACACCGTGCAGCTTGGGGCCATAGGTGATGTTGTCGTAAATGCTCATGGGGAAGGGATTGGCCTTCTGGAACACCATGCCCACCCGGCGGCGCAGGTCGGTGAGCTGCATTTCCCGGGCAAAGATGTCCTCGCCCTTCAGCCGCACATCGCCCTCAATGCGCACATTCGGCACAAGGTCGTTCATGCGGTTGAGGGTCTTTAAAAAGGTGGACTTGCCGCAGCCGGAAGGGCCGATGAGCGCGGTGATCTCCCGCTCGCCCACGTCCAGCGAAATGCCTTTCAGCGCCTTGAAGTCGCCGTACCAGAGGTTCAGGTCTTTTGCCGATATCACCGGCATGTTCGTGTTTTCCATAGAGTACCTCATTGTTGAATTTCAACAGGAAGTTTACCATTTCGGCCCTTCCCGTGAAAATGTAGATTTGAAAAATCCGCAGATTTTTCAAATCTACAAAATTAAAAATAATTTTTCCGCTTTTACTGCTTCTGTTTCAGCTTGGTCTTTGCCAGCCGCGCCGCAAGGTTGATGGCCAGCACCAGCACCAGCAGCACTGCGCCGATGCCCCATGCGGAAGCAAAATCGCCGTCCTCAAAGGCACGCAGGTACAGCAGCACCGACAGGGTGGCACCGTTGGAGGTGTAGGCTTTGGCCACGCTCTTGGCAATGACCTCTGCGGCACCGGCGGTGAAGAGCAGGGCGGCACTTTCGCCCACGATGCGGCCCACCGCCAGAATGCAGCCGGTCACGATGCCGTCGATGCTGCAGGGCAGCACGATGGTGCGGATGATGTGCCACTTGCCTGCACCCAGACCCATGGCACCCTCGCGGTAGCCCTGCGGCACCGTCTTGAGGGATTCCTGCGTGGTGCGGATGATGGTGGGCAGGTTCATGACCACCAGCGTGAGCGAGCCGGACAGCAGACAGGTCTGGAAGCCCAGCGCCTGACTGAACACCAGCATACCCACCAGACCGTAGATGATGCTGGGGATGCCCGCCAGCGTTTCGTTGGTGAACTCGATGACCTCGATGAGCCGCCGGTTGGAGGCGTACTCGGTCAGGTAGACCGCCGCGCCCACGCCCAGCGGCAGTACGATCAGTAATGTCAGCACAATGACATACAGGGTGTTGAGGATGGCGGGCAGGATGCCGTCGGTCTTTTTCAGCACACTGGCGGTGGTGGAAAGGAACTTCCAGCTGATGTGGGGGATGCCCCGCACCAGCACCATGCCGATGATACCGGCCACCAGCACCATTACCAGCACGGCGCTGGCCCAGACCAGTGCGGTCATCACCCGGTTCCACATCTGACGGGAAGGCGAAAGGCCCTTATTCATCGCGGCTTCCTCCCTTCAGCACAACGTTCAGCACAACATTGATGATCATGATAAAGACGAACAGCACCAGCGCGATGCTGAACAGCGCCTGTCGCTGCAAGCCGCCGGCATAGCTCATCTCCTTGGCGATGGCGGTGGTCAGGAAGGTGACGCTGCGGAAGGGGCTGTCCGGCATGTTGGGGCTGTTGCCTGCCACCATCATCACGGCCATGGCCTCGCCGATGGCACGGCCGATGCCCAGCACAACGCCTGCGGCAATGCCGCTTTTGGCTGCCGGGATGCTGATCTTGAACCATGTTTCGGTGTCGGTCGCGCCCAGCGCCAGACTGCCCTGCTCATACTCCGGCGGCACGGCGTTGAGCGCCGTCACCGACACGGACACGATGCTGGGCAGGATCATGATGGAAAGCACCACGATGGCGCTGAGCAGGCAGGCACCGGAAGCCTTGCCGAAGGTCTTTGCCACGGCGGGCACCAGCACCTGCATACCCAAAAGGCCGAACACCACGCTGGGGATGCCGGACAGCAGCTCGATGGCGGTGACCACCACGGTGCGCAGCTTGGGGTCGGCGGCTTTGGAAAGGAACACCGCCGTCAGCAGGCCGATGGGCACACCGATGATAGTAGCGCCCAGCGTGCCGTAGATGCTGGACAGGATGAAGGGCAGGATGCCGAACAGCGGCTCTGATGCCGTAGAGGCCCACTTTGTGCCGAACAGGAATTGGAACAGGCCGATCTTGTGGATGGCCGGCACACCGGAGACCACCATGTACACCGAGATGAGCACCACACAGCCCACAGCCAGCATCCCGCACAAAAAGAACAGGAAGTTCATCACTGCTTCCAGCCATTCGGCGGGGGTGCGGGGCAGCTGCACCCGGGCCAGATAGGATTTTTTGTTCATAGCTGAGATCCTTTATAAAAGCCGCGTCGGCCCGCAGAAACGGCAGCCCGACGCGGCAGTTCTCTTGTTCAGATGCAGGGCAGGCGGTTCACCGGGGAGCTTTCCCCGGCAAACCACCCGGTAATTACTCGTTCACCGGCACAGCGCCTGCGGTGCGGATGAGGTCGGCAGCGTCCTTGCTGGTGGCAAAGTCCACAAAGGCCTGTGCCTGCTCAGACAGGGCCACGCTCTTGTTGGTGACGAACACGAAGGGACGCTGGATCTTGTAGGTGCCGTCCTTGACGGTGTCCTCGCTGCACTCCACGCCTTCCACAGTGACCATGGCTACGGTGTCGCCCACAGCGGACAGGGAAGCGTAGCCGATGGCCAGAGGGTTGGCCTCCACAGCGCTGATGACAGCGCCGGTAGCGGTCAGCTCCTGTGCGTACTTGCAGCTGTCCTTCACGTCCACGATGCTCTCAAAGCCATCGCGGGTGCCGGAACCGGCCTCGCGGCCCACCAGAACGATCTCGCCGTCGTCGCCGCCCACATCCTTCCAGTTGGTGATCTCGCCGGTGAACATCTGCTTCAGCTGGTCCACGGTCAGGTCTGCCACCTTGCTGTCCTTGTTGACAACAATGGCGATGCCGTCCAGTGCAATGGTGGTGCCGTCCACATCGTTTTTCTCGTCGTCCTTCAGGGCGCGGGAAGAAAGGCCGATGTCCAGCGTCTTATCGGTAGCACCGGTGATGCCTGCGCCGGAACCGGTGGGGTCGTAGCTGACGGTGACACCCGGCTCCACCTCGGCAAAGCCCTCGGTCAGAGCGGCGATGACGTTCTTCATGGAAGTGGAACCGCCGGTGGCAACGTTGCCGGACAGGGTGCCTGCGGCAGTCTCAGCAGCGGCAGAAGAAGAGGTGGACTCCGCAGCAGAGGATGCCACGGTGGAAGAGGCTGCACCACCGCAGGCGGTCAGAGCCATAGCGGCAGCGGCCGCACCACAAACAGCAATAAACGAACGACGAGTGATCTTTTTCATCTTTATTTCCTCCAAATGGGCCCGGGCCGTCTGCCCGGGCATCTCCTTGTTCTGTTTTCCTTGGGAACGGCCTTATTGTACCGCACCGCCGCTGCTGCTGCGACCATGTACGCGCAAAATGGAAGTAAAGCTTTGCGGCATGGTTTTACTGCCTTGTCAGCTCTGTGTAAAGCCGGGATGAAAAACCTGTACCCGGATTTTACAAACAGGATAAATATGCCCAAAATACCATTTTCTGGCTGGGCAAAGTGACAAAAAAGCAGGAGACGCTCCCTGCGGAATGTCTCCTGCTTTTGGTTTGTTTTGTGTATCGCTCAGCAGTATTTTGCGCCGTCCGGGCAGTAGAACTGCACGTACTTCTGCCACTCGGTCTCGCTGATGGCGCGGCGGTAGCAGTCCGCCAGTGCATCCACGGCCTGCCGGTCCGCAAAGGTGTCCACGCCCGGGCAGTCCAGCACCAGAATGCGGAACCATGCATCGAACAGATGCTCCGTAAAGCCGGTGTCCCGGGCCCCGCACCGGGCATAAAAGCCCAACCGCCGCACGGCCATGGCTTCGTCCTCGGCCTTATCCGGGCATTCGGCCTCAATGAGGATGGCCTGCGCACCGCCTTCGTGCTGCGGCAGCTGGGCCAACAGCTGCGCACCAAGACCGGCTGCGCGGTACGCGGGCAGCACCGCAAAATAATCCAGCTGGCTCACCTTGCTGCCCACCGGGCGCACCATGAGCAGATACGCCGCCAGTGTTTCGCCGTCAAACACGCCCCATGTGTGGGCTGTGCCGCCCGCTTCGCTGTTCAGGATCATGCTCAGGGGCTTGAGCTCCGTGGGCGGGAAGTCCCGGCGCATTTCGTCCAGATACACCTTTGTCAGTTCCTTTTCGTTCAGTTTCCGCCAGCTGTAGGCTTTGCTCATGGTAGTTTCCTCCCGTGTCTGCTTTTTTTAATAGTATAACACACTCTGCGCAGCAGCGCAAAAAACCGCCGGGAGCGGCTTTGCGGCCCTCTCCCGGCGGTTTTTACAGGAACACGGAATCAACCAGACTTCCGCGTAAGATCTTTGCAGATGCTGTGTGCGTTACAGCATCTTCTTCAGCTCGTCGTACACGAACTGCACCTTGGTGCCGATGATCACCTGGCAGGCGTTCTTGCTGGGACGGATAACACCGGCAGCACCGGCAGCCTTGACAGCCTTCTCGTCCACCTTGGCGTTATCCTTCACCTCAAAGCGCAGACGGGTCGCGCAGTAACCAACGTCCTTCACGTTCTCCTTGCCGCCGACAGCAGCCAGAACAGCAGAAGCAACTTCGGTGTAGTTGTTGTTTGCCAGAACGACCTTCTTCTCGGCCTCTTCGTCCTCGTCCTCACGGCCGGGGGTCTTCAGGTCGTACTTGGTGATGGCAAAGTAGAACACTGCGTAGAACACCACGAATGCTGCGATGCCCAGAGGAATGATCATCCAAGTCTTGGCAGCTGCGGGCAGGGAAGCAGAGAACACCAAGTCGGTAGCGCCTGCGGAGAAGCAGAAGCCGGCACGGAAACCGGAGTAGTAGGTGATGATGGTGAAGATGCCGTACAGAGCGGAGTACACAACGTACAGCGGGAAGCACAGGAACATGAAGCCGAACTCGAAGGGCTCGGTAACGCCGCAGACGAAGGCGCAGATAGCAGCGGACAGAACCAGGCCGATGGCAGCCTTCTTGTTCTTAGCGGTCTTGACCATAGCCAGAGCAGCACCGGCAATACCGAACATCATGCAGGGGAAGAAGCCGGACATATACATACCAAGGCTCCAGCCCACATCAGCAGAGGTCTCGCCTGCCCAGAAGTGGGTCAGGTCGCCCAGACCGATGGTGTCGAACCAGAACACGTTGTTCAGAGCGTGGTGCAGGCCGGTGGGGATCAGCAGACGGTTCAGGAAAGCGTAGATGCCTGCGCCGATGCCGCCCATGCCGGCGATGCCCTTGCCGAGAGCAACCAGTGCACCGAAGATCAGCGGCCAGACGAACAGCAGAACAACGGATGCCAGAATGGAGATCAGGCCGGTAGCGATTGCAACAAAGCGCTTGCCGGAGAAGAATGCCAGCCAGTCAGGCAGCTGGGTATTCTTGAACTTGTTGTAGCAGGCAGCGCCGATGATGGCAGCCAGAATGCCGATAAAGGAGTTGCCGGCGACCTTCTGGTATGCAATGTAGGTAGCGGTGCCTTCCTCGATGTGGCGCACAGCACTGACCACACCGGGGTTCAGCAGCTGCTGCATCATCAGGAAGCTGACAAGGCCAGCCAAGCCTGCGGTGCCGTCATTTTCAGCAAGGCCGACAGCGGCACCGATGGCAAACAGCCATGCCATGTTATCGATCAGAGCGCCGCCTGCCTTGATCAGCAGGAAGCCAACGGTGTATGCTGCGCCGGAAGTTGCGCCCTCGGCACCCATAACAGCGGGAGCCAGAGCGTAGCCGATGCCCATCAGGATGCCGCAGATCGGCAGCACAGCGACGGGAAGCATCAGAGCTTTGCCCAGTTTCTGGAGATACTTCATCATAAAGCACATTCCTCCTTAAAGAATGTTTGTGTTTACAGACGCCTCTGGTTGCAAGCCGTCCATAATTCCGTAATAGAATAGTAACATATTTTCGCACAAAAAGAAAGTCCTTTTCGTCTTTTTTCTATTAAAAAGCGTCAAAAGTCCTTATTTGATGTTTTTTCCGTCAACAATTTTTATTTTCCCTGCACAAAGTCCGGCTTTGTGTTGAAAATTCTTTTCTTTTTACGTACATTTTGCCCAAAGGCTTGCATCCCACCGCCGAATCGGGTACTATACTATTATAAGAAAAGCCGGGAACCGAAGGAGGTTTACTTTATGGAATGGACTGATATCCGCCTGACCGTGGCCAAGGCCGATGCCGACAACGCCGAAGCCGTTGCCACCATGATCGCCGAGGGCGGTATTTATATTGAGGACTACAGCGACATCGAGCAGCAGGTGGCCGAGATCGCCCATGTGGATCTGATCGAGCAGGAGCTGCTGGACAAGCCCCGCGATACCGTTATCATCCATATATATCTGGAGCCGGGCGCTTCCCCCGTGGAGACGCTGGCCCTCATTGCCGCCCGCATGGAAGCCGCCGGCATCGCCTACACCGTGGAGACCGAGGGCGTGGAGCAGGAGGACTGGCAGAACGGCTGGCGCAAGTATTACCACCCCATGGAGATCGGCAGACGGCTGGCGGTGGTGCCCTCGTGGCAGCAGTACGACACCGACCGGGTGAAGCTGATCCTTGACCCGGGCCTTGCCTTCGGCACCGGCGGCCACGAGACCACCAGTCTGTGCATGGAAGCGCTGGACGAGCGTGTGACCGGCGGCGAGCGGGTGCTGGACATCGGCACCGGCAGCGGCATCCTCGCCATTGCGGCGCTGAAGCTGGGCGCTGCCGTGGCCGAGGGCGTGGACATCGACCCCGTGGCCGTGCGCACCGCCGGTGAGAACGCCGCCCTGAACGGCGTGCAGGACAAGCTGACCGTGCTGGTGGGCGACCTTTCGGACAAGGCCAGCGGCAAATATGACATCATCACCGCCAACATCGTGGCCAACGCCATCCTCAGCCTTGCCCCGGCTGTGCCGGGCCTGATGGCGGAGGGTGCCACCTTCATTGCCAGCGGCATCATCGACAGCCGCAGGGATGAAGTGATCGCAGGCTTGGAAAAGGCCGGCCTTGCCGTTGTGGAAGTGAAGGAAAAGCGCGGCTGGGAGTGCATCGTCTGCAAAAAAGCGTAAGGAGATTTTATGCCGCACCGTTATTTTACCACCGAGATCTCTGACGGCACCGCCACGTTGCGCGGCGCCGATGCCCACCATCTTGCCCGCGTGATGCGCGCAAGGCTGGGCGACACTGTCATTCTATGCGACGGCAAAGCCGTGGAATACACCGCCACCATCACCGGCTTTGGCGACGAGTGCGTGGAGTTCCGGGTAGAGCCGGGCTATCCCAGCGCCGCCGAACCCGGCGTGGAAGTGACCCTGCTGGCCGGTTATCCCAAGCAGGACAAGCTGGAGCAGATCATCAAACACGGCGTGGAGCTGGGCGCAGCGCACTTTATCCCCTTCTTCAGCCGGTACTGCGTGGCCGCGCCCAAAAAAGAGGAGCAGAAGAACGAGCGCTACAACCGCATTGCAGCGGAAGCCGCCAAGCAGTGCGGCCGGGGCGTTCTGCCGGATGTGGCCCTGCCGCTGCCGAACTTCGGGGCCGTGTGCCGCACCTTTGACCAGTATGACCTTGTGCTGTTCTGCTACGAGTGCGGCGGCGCGCCCCTGCGCCAGCTGCTGGCCGAGACCGCGCCTGCCGACGGCAGAAAGCGGAAAATTGCCATCGTGACCGGAGCCGAGGGCGGCTTTGCCGCCGAGGAAGCCGAAATGGCCGCAAAGGCCGGTGCCAGAACGGTGGGCCTTGGCCCCCGCATCCTGCGGTGCGAGACCGCCCCGCTGGCAGTGCTGGCCTCCGTCATGACCCTGACAGGAAATTTGGAATGATCCTCCGCACCGGGCATTTTCAAAAAAATTCCCGGATATCAGCAAAAAAGCAGCTGCGTTGCAGCTGCTTTTTTGCTATCTGTTTCAATAAGATCCGGTTTCCGCTTCCAGCAGGGTCTTTTTGGTGTTCAGCAGGTTCTGCGGGCTCACCGAGAAGCTGCGCAGGCCCATTTGCAGATACTGCACCGTATTTATCGGATTGCCCACCGCAAGGCCGCAGATGGTCACCGGCACACTTTTCTCCTTTGCGGCGTCCAGCACCATGGCAATGAGCTTTTTCATGGCTTTGCTGGCCGGACGGTAGTAGTGCTCGGCACTGGCAAGCTCGCGGTCCGCTGCGTGGGTGTACTGGGTCAGGTCGTTGGTGCCAATGACCAGAAAATCCACCCCGTGTGCCACGAACTCCTCCGCCGTCAGGCAGGCGGCAGGCACACTGAGCATCACGCCGAACTGCGTCTCCTCGTCGAAGGGCACGCCGCGCTCCCGCAAATGCTCACGGCAGCGTTCCACCACACGCATGGCGGCGTCCCAGTCTTCCACATCCGTCACCATGGGGAACATCACCCGCAGCGGGCCGCGCGCGGCGGCACGCAGCAGAGCGCAGATCTGTGTCTCGAACTGGCGGGGCTGACGCAGGCTGTTGCGGATGCCCCGCAGGCCAAGCTTGGAGGATTGCAGGCCCTGATAGGCGTCGGCCATGGTGCGGTCAGCGCCAAAATCAAAGGTGCGCACCGTCACCGGGCAGCCTTTGGCGGCGGCAAGGCAGGAGCAATAGAAGAAATACTGCTCCTGCTCGTCCAGAATGCGGCCCGGCAGCATCATGTAGCTGCTGCGCAGCAGGCCCACGCCCCGGGCGCCGGACTGCATGGCCGTGTCGATATCCTCCGGGCCAAAGCAGTTGGCCAGCAGCTCAAAGGACTGGCCGTCCTTGGTGTTGTTGGGCAGCACATGCAGACGGCCCAGTTCTTCGTTCTCACGCTGCAACTCGCAGATGCGGGTCTCGGCCTGCTGGCGGACGATGGCGTCCGGGTCCAGTGTGCACTGGCCCCCGGTGGCGTCCAGAATCACGGTGCGGCCATCGCAGTCGTCCAGAAAATCGCGGCCCACCTGCACGATGCCGGGGATGTTCATTGCCCGGGCAATGATGGCGGCGTGGCTCTGGCCGCTGCCCTCGGCGGTGATGATGCCCAAGATCATGCCGGACGGCACGCTGAACAGGTCGGTGGGCATCAGCCGCTCTGCGGCAAGGATCACCGGGTGGTCCAGTGCCAGCCACATGCGCGGGCGGTTTGTAAGGATGTTGATCACCCGCCGGGTGGCGTCCAGAATATCCACGCTGCGCAGCTGCATGTAGGGGTTATCCTTCATGTTGGCCAGCTGGTCGGCGTAGCGCTTGCCCACCTGATTCATGGCCGATGCTGCACCGATGCCCGCATTGATGCAAAAGCGCACCTCGTTCATCATGCCCTCGTCGTCCAGCATCATGCTCTGGAACTGAAAAATGGCCTGCTCGCTGGGCGCGGCGCGGTCCGCCATGGATTCCAGCTCGCTTTGTGCGGTGTGGATGGCGTCGGTGAGCATTTGCAGCTCCCGCGCGGGGTTGAACGGCCCCACCGATGCGGTCTCCACATGGTGCTCCAACCGGCTCACCTGTCCCAGCACAAGGCCCGGCGAAGCGCAGACGCCTTTATACACCTTCATGTTCCGTCACCTCCGGCATAAGCGCGGCGTCCGGCGTGGTCAGGGTGCGCCACACCAGCGCCTGCAAAAAGGTATTGGGCAGCAGCGCCGCCAGCGCTGCGCGCGCGGCGTCGGCGCTGCCCTCGAACAGCGGCGCAAAGCTCTGCATCCGTGCCTGATCGCACTTTGCAAGGAATGCGTCGCACAGGGTATGGGTGGTATAGTAGCCGGCAGGGCTCACGCCCACATCCTCGGCGGCAGCTTCCAGCGGGGCAAGGTCCGCATCTTTCATCTTGGCCAGCAGCAAAGCGGCGTCCGCCGTCAGGGTAACGGGGTATTTCTCCCGCACCTGCTTTTGCACCCGCTCAAATTTTGCATGGAAGGCAGCAGCGTCCGCGCAGCTCTGGGCATCACAGGAGACAGCATAGGCGCACCCCCGCAGATATCCCATAGCGCGGCGGGTGTCGTAGTAGCCCAGCTCGATGTTGCGGCGGGCGGTGTCCGGGTCAAAATGCAGGATGTCCCCCAGCTCCCAATAGCTGCGCACCATCACGGTGGGCAGGCCGGTGAGGTTCGGGCGGGTGATGCCCACGCCTTCCAGATCGACGCACACCAGCTCATCCGCGCCCATCTTTTTGGCAAGGCCGGTGGGCATGTTGTCGCTGTAGCCGCCATCCAGAAACTTTATGCCGTCGATCTCCCGCGCCCGCAGGGCAGGGAAGCAGGCGGCAGAAGCCATCAGGTAATCCTTCACCCGGCCTGCCGGGATCTCGTCCAGCGTCAGCTCCCGGGGCTTGAGCCCCCGCTGCTCCACAGTGACAAGGCCAAAGCGGATGGGCGCGGCGCGCAGGGCGTTCTCGTCCAGCACCCGCTCCACGATCTCTTCCAGCGGGGTCACATCCATGCCGCCGGCCTTGACAACACTGCGCAAAAACTGGTGCAGGGCCGAAAGATCGGCTTTTTCTTCCGGCAGTTCCATCACGTCCCGGCTGCGGATGGTCAGCCACATGTCCCGGGCCGTCTCGTACTGGTCCAGCACGAACATGGCACCGTTCAGGCTGCCAACGCTTGTGCCGGTGATGATCTGCGGGTGCCAGTTCAGCTCCATCAGGGCGCGCCATACGCCCACCTGATAGCTGCCGCGGGCACCGCCGCCGGCCAGCACCAGCGCCTTGCAGGGTGCATTGCGTTCTTCCATTGCATCCGCCTCCTTGGAATTGGTTCCGGTTTTGTTCAGATTATAGCATATTTCCGGAGAAATTTCTTCCGTTTTTTGTAAATTAAAGGCTTTCTCCCGGCTAAGAAACATGGTATACTTGTCAGGCTGATTTTAAAGGAGGCATTCTCATGCATTGCAGGCAATGGATCTTTGATATGGACGGCACCCTGACCGACAGCATGACCGTGGTGTGGGAGGGTGCGCCCGACGCGCTGCTGCGCCGCTATGGCCGCACCCCGCGCGCCGACCTGCGCGCCACGCTGCTGGATATGGGCATGCAGGAAGGTGCACAGTACCTCATCCGGGAGTACGGGCTGCCCCTGACCGAAGAGAGCTATTTTGCCGTGATGCGCGAGGTGATCGCCGAATTATACGAGACCGTGGAGCTCAAGCCCGGCGTGCGCACGATGCTGGCAAAGCTGCAAGCCGAGGGCGCGCGCATGTGCATCTGCTCCAACACATGGGCCGGCCAGTGCCGCACCGTGCTTACCCGGCTGGGCGTAGCGCAGTATTTTTCCTTCATCGTGGAGGCACAGGGTGCGCTGCACAAAAGCCGTCCGGACGTGTTCTTTGAATGCATGCACCGCCTTGGCGGGGCTGATCCTGCCGCCTGTGCGGTGTGCGAGGATGCAGTGTACGCCGCCTCCACTGCCCACAAAGCCGGGTACTACGTGATCGGCATTGCAGACGCCGCCTCTGCGGCGGACGAGCCCGCGATGCGCCGCGTGTGCAGCCAGTTTCTGCCCCGGTGGGACAAACTGGACTGGGAGCGCGTGTGAGAAAAAAGGGCCGCAGCGTGCGGTTCTTTTTGCGCTTCCGGGTGAATTGCACTTGCATTTTACCGTCAAGAAGAGTATGATATTATAAACAGAACTGCCCGTGGGGGCAGTGCCCCCATTTTTACCCGGTTTTAAAAGAATTTCACTTATTTTCTATAGATCCTATAGGTATTACATCCGAAAGAGGAGACCCTCCGTCATGAACAACCCACTCGTCAGCATTATCGTGCCAGTGTACAATGTGCAGAATAGTGTTGCCCGCTGCTTGGATAGCATCTGTGCGCAGACGTGGAAAAATATCGAGATCATTCTGGTAAACGACGGGTCCAAGGACGAAAGCTTTTCGGTCTGTGAGCAATTCCGTGAAAAGGACGCCCGCATCGTTTTGGTGGACAAGTCCAATTCCGGTGTGTCGGACACCCGCAACTGCGGCATGACCCTTGCCAAAGGCAAGTATGTACAGTTTGTGGACAGTGACGACTATCTTGATCCCGATTTTACCGAGCGGCTGGTCACTGCCGCCGAAGCCAACAGCGCCGACCTTGTGATCGCGCCGTACTGGATGGTGATCCCGGCAAATTCCTCCAAGGCCACGCAGGCACTGGAAAACCTGCAAGAGAACCTTGGCATTGAAGAAAAGCGTCCCGATGAAGTGCACGAATACGGCTTTCTGCCCGAAGGCACCTACGACCGCGAGACCTTTGCCCTGCGCCTGATGGAAAAGCCGGCATCCTTCTTCTACAGCGTGCTGTGGAACAAGCTCTACCGCCGCGACATCCTGATGGACAACAATTTGCAGTTCACCAGCGAGGTGCGCTGGGCCGAGGACTTGGTTTTCAATCTGGAATACATTTTGTACGCCAACGTGTTCGTTTCCATCCCCAAGGCCGGCTACCACTATGTGCAGAACCCCCAGAGCATCTGCCACACCCAGATCAATCTGGCTTCCATCGTGCAGAACAAGCTGCAAGTGTTCCGCTATTACAAAGAGCTTTACACAAAGCTGGGCCTGTACGATAAAGTCCAGCCCCAGCTGTACAAGTTCCTGACCGCATTCTCCGAGAATGCGTATCCCGCCGGTTCGCCCCAGAAGATCATCATGGATATGGCCAACCGCTGGGGCCTTGGCGTATTGGACCCCGCCGAGAAGGAAAAGCGTAAAAAAGAAGAGGAAGCCTGAGCCGCACGCTCCGGCTGCACATAAAAAAGAGCCGCGCAAAGCGGCTCTTTTTCGTTGGAGGCTTACCGGTCCGACCATTGGCGGAACGCCTCTCGCACGGCACCCTCGTGTCCGCGCGGGATGGGAATGCGGGCACCGCTTTGCATCTGCAATTCGCCCGCTGTCAGCAGCCGGGCCGCCGCCAGATTGACCACATAGGAGCGGTGGGGCTGCAAAAAGCGCCCGTCGGCCAACAGCGGCCTTGCCACCTCGGCAAAGGACACCCGCAGCGACAGCGACACCACGTCCTCGCCGCTGAGCAGGTGGAAGTGCACCACGTGATGGGTGCACTCCAGATATTCGATCCGGGCATAGGCCAGCGCCCGCAGGCCCTCGGCGGTGGCCACCGTGAGGGCCGGGCCGTACTCCGGCTCGGTGGCGCGGGCAAGCAGGGCCGAAAGCTCCTGCTGGTGCACCGGCAAAAGCAGATACTGCATGGCGTCCACCTTAAAGGCGCTGTAGGCGTGGGCCGGTGTGCGGGCCGCAAAGGCCAGCGGCGCACGGCGGCCGCGGCGGCGCAGCTCAGCGGCCGCCGCAAGACCCTCGGGCGATGCCACCGCTGCCAGTTCGATGAGATACAGATCGAACCGTTCGCCCTCGGCGTCCCCGCGCAAAAGGGCATCGGCGTCCGGCAGCTGCTGCACGATGCAGGCGTCCTGCCGCCGGGCAAAATATTCCATGCACTGGCGTTCCAGCCCGCTGCGCAGCGCTGCGTCCGGGCTGCACACCGCAATGTGAAAGACCATCCGGCATTTCTCCTTTCTGCCAGCCGTCTGCCTTGATTTTTGTGCAGGGCTGGAGTATGATAAATGAAACCTCGCTGCATCGAACAAACCAAAAACGGAGGGACCCCGCCATGCCGCAGCCGCTTGTCAGTGTCATCGTGCCCGCCTATAACGCCGCCGGCTGCATCCGCCGCTGCGTGCAGAGCATCACCGCCCAGAACTACCCGGAGCTGGAGATCCTCCTGCTGAACGATGGTTCCACCGACGACACCCTTGCCGTCTGCCGGCAGCTTGCCGCAGCCGATGCCCGCATCCGTGTGGTGGACAAGCTGAACACCGGCGCAGCGGACACCCGCAGCTGCGGCCTTGCCCTTGCTCACGGCGAGCACATCCAGTTTGCGGACAGCGACGACTACCTGCTGCCGGGCTGCACCGCAAACCTTGTGGCGGCGGCCCAGCGCAGCCGCGCGGACCTTGTGCTGGCCCCCTACCGGATGATGGTGCCCCGCAAAGACGGCGGCTATGACACCCGGGAATACAGCCTGCTGCCCGCCGGCGTGTACAACAAGGTGGATTACCTGTGGCAGCTCACCGGCAACGCCGCTGCCTTTTATTACGGTGTACTGTGGAACAAGCTCTACCGCCGGGACCTGATCCAGATGGCGCACATCCGGTTCGAGAATGTGGTGTACGCCGAGGACCAGCTGTTCAACACCCGGTATTTACAGGTGGCACAGCGCTTTGCCGCCATCGATGAAGCCGTCTACTGTTACATCCAGAACCCGCAGAGCGTATGCCACACGCAGGTAAGCGCAGCCGATATGCTGCGCCACCGCAGCCGGATGTACCACACCTACAAAGCCATGTGCCAGCAGCTGGGCGTGTACAACAAGTTCCGCCTGCGGCTGCGCGGCATCTATCTGAGCCTGTTTGAAAGCCCGCTGCCCAGCGGCCCGGTGCAGAAACTTTCCGACGCCGTTGCCCGCACCCACAGCCGCATCTGAAAAAAAGGAGACACCATGGATTTTCCCCTTGTGAGCATCATCGTGCCCATGTACAACGCAGCTGACTGTGCTGCCCGCTGTGTGGAAAGCATCTGCGCACAGACCTATAAAAGCATCGAGGTCCTGCTGCTGAACGACGGCTCCACCGACGACACCCTTGCCGTCTGTGCCCGCCTTGCGGAGAAGGACCACCGCATTGCCCTGCTGGATAAGCCCAACACCGGCGCCGCCGAAACGCGCAACCGGGGCATCGGCCTTGCCCATGGCAAGTACATCCAGTTTGCAGACTGTGACGACTGGCTGGCCCCGGATTTTACCGAGAAGCTGGTCATGGCCGCCGAGGCCCACGCCGCCGACCTTGTGATCGCGCCGTTCTGGATGGTATACCCGGAGAATTACGTGGAGCACATCCGCCCGTGGGAAAAGGCCGTGAACACCGTGCTCAAGCGCAACGCGCCCCGCACCCGCGCCTACGGCTACCTGCCTGCCGGTGTGTACACCGGGCCGCAGTACGCCCGGCAGCTGATCCAGAAGCCCAACACCTTTTATTACGGTGTGCTGTGGAACAAGCTCTACCGCCGGGATGTGCTGCTGGAACACGGCGTCCGGTTCCACAAAGAGCTGTTTGCGGAGGACCAGCTGTTCAACACCGAATATCTGCGCTTTGTGCACACCGCCGTTTCCATACCGGACATCGGCTATTATTACCTGCAAAACACCCAGAGCGTCTCCCACTCCATGGTGACCACCGCCGACATCCTTGCCTTGCGGCGGCGGGTGATGCGCCTGTACAAGGCCATCTATTCGGAACTGGGCATCTACCGCGAAACGCGGGCTGCCATCCGGCGCTCCCCCTTTGGCGAAAACGAGTTCACCCTGCCGCCGCTGGATGTGCCCGCACCCGCCGGCCTTAAACTGTAACACTGCAAAAAGCACCCGGTGCCGCCGGGAGCCGCTTCTGGCTCCTGCACGGCCCCGGGTGTTTTGGTCTTATCCCATCAGCAGCCGATGGCGGCACACTTTTCGGCCAGCCAGCTGCGCTCTTCGTCGTTCAGGCGCGGGGCCAGCTTTGCAAATACCGTACGGTGATAATCGTTCAGCCATGCCAGCTCGTCCTTGTCCAGCACGCCGGGCACGATGGGCGAGGTGGCAATGGGCACGAACATCAGCGGCTCAAAGCCAAGGAAGGTGCCGTACTGGTTCTCCGCCTTGTGCACGCACACCAGCTCGTTCTCGATGCGGACGCCCACAAGGTCGGTCTCGTAGACGCCGGGCTCATCGGTGACCACCATGCCCGGGCGCATGAGCACGGAGTTGGTGCCGCGCAGGCTGTGGGGGCCTTCGTGCACATTGCCCACAAAGCTGACGCTGTGGCCGGTGCCGCAGCGGTAGTTGATCAGGTGGCGCCACAGCGGCTCCCGGGCAATGGTGTCGATCATCTTGCACTCGCAGTAATCCAGCCAGACGGCCTTGGCAAGGTCGATGTGGCTTTGCAGCGTCCATGTATAGAACAGCTTTTCGTCCTCGGTCAGCTCACCCAGCGGATAGGTGCGGGTGATGTCGGTGGTGCCGTCCATGTAGGTGGCACCGCTGTCCACCAGCAAAAAGCCCCTGCGCTCCAGCACGGCATGGTTTTCCGGCGTGGCGTGGTAGTGCATCATGGCTGCGTTGCCGCCGTAGGCTGCAATGGTGCCAAAGCTCTCCACAAGGAATTTATCCGTATTGCTGCGGTACTTGTGCAGGACCTCGTCCACGGTCAGCTCGGTCAGGGTCTCACCGGCGGCAAGGCGGCTTTCCAGCTCGATCTGGAACCGCACCATGGCCACGGCGTCGCGGATGTGGGCCTCCTTGATGTGGGCGATCTCGGTCTCGTTCTTCACGCCTTTCATCATCAGCAGCGGGTCGGCGCCGTCCTTCACAGTGAAGGCAGGGTTGCCTTCCAGCACCTGATACACCGCGTAGTTCACGGTGGCGCACTCGGCCAGCACGGTCTGGGGCTCGGTCTCGGCGGCAAGGTAGTTCAGCACATCGTCGTACTCGGCCAGCGTCACGCCGTTTTCTTCCAGTTCCGCTTTTGCTTCCGGCGTCACGCGGGCCGTGTTGATGAACAGCACGGCTTTCTTCGGCGTCACATAGCAGTAGGCCATGGCGTAGGGCGTGCACTCAATGTCCATGGCACGCAGGTTCAGCAGCCATGCAAGGTTATCCAGTTTGCCCACGAACTGCGCCGTGCAGCCCAGCTCCTTGAGCTTGCCGCGCAGCTGGCCCAGCTTTTCCGCCGGGGAGAAGCCTGCGTATTCCTTGGGCAGGATCCACGCCGGGGTATCCGGCAGGGCAGGGCGGCCCTCGGTCCACAATTCATCCTCAAGGTCCAGGGTCTTGATGGAAGCGCCCTTCTTTTCCAGTGCCTTTTTCAGGCTGTTCACAAGGGCGGTGTTGGCGGTCAGGCCGCACAGGCCCAGTGCTTCGCCCTCAGCAAGGGCACCCGCGCAGTATTCCTCCACGGTGGGCACGCCCGGCTCGCCCATGCGCTGCAATTTGATCTCGGTACCCGCGATCTCCTTCTCAGCCTGCACAAAATAGCGGCCATCGGCCCACAGGGCGCTCTCGGTGCGGGTAACGACGAAGTTGGAGTTCTCGCCATGGAAGCCGGAAAAATAGGTCAGGCTGGTGTAGTGGTAGGGCAGGTACTCACTGGCGTGAGGGTCGCCCACAGGGATCAGGTAGACGGCCACGCCGTTTGCGGCCATGGCGGCGCGCAGCGCGGCCAGCCGCTCGGGAACGGTATTCATGCTCATGATCTGCTTCCTTTTCTCGCCGCCGGAAAAGCCGGCAGCAGTGTGTTTTTATCTGGCTTTATTGTATCATTCCGGGGGGAAGATTGCAATGTTCTAAGGTCCGCATCCTCGCCCTCTCCGTCACCTACGGTGCCACCTCTCCCAAAGGGAGAGGCCTCGGCATAAAGATAAAGTTTGCATGGATTGCCAAAGGCTCCCACTTTGAGGAAAGACTTCCCCCGGCCGGGGGAAGATGTCACCGCAGGTGACAAAAAGGGGAATCTGGCAAAGCCGACAGGCTTTGACTGAGAGGGCGAGCCCGCTAAAAAGAAGGCTTTTTCCCCGAAAACGCAACTTTCTTGCAAAAAATGTTACAAATTTTTCTTGAAAAAGGCCGTTTTCCCATTGACAGCCTTGTTATAATAGGAGTGTAAGATTTTTGAGCCAGCACTCTGCGGCTCTGTGTGCTTGAGAAGTCCCTTTCACAACCATTGCACACCGTCTGAACAGCCTCTGAGCTTAAATACATCGTTGCCTTCCCTTGCAATCCGTCAAGGATCGCTACGGAAAGTCGCCTTGTCTTTAAGTTCAGATTTCTGCTCATCCGGCACACTCTGATCGTGAAAGCAACTTCCAAAAAGAAAGAGGCATTTGAATCATGACCAAAATCGATATTTTCTCCGGCTTCCTTGGCGCCGGTAAAACTACCCTGATCAAAAAGCTCATCAAGGAGGCCTTTGCAGGCCAGCAGGTGGTACTGATCGAGAACGAGTTCGGCGAGATCGGCATTGACGGCGGCTTTTTGAAGGAAAGCGGCATCCAGATCAACGAGCTGAACGCCGGCTGCATCTGCTGCTCTCTGGTGGGCGATTTCCGCACCGCTCTGCAGCAGGTGGTGGAGCAGTACCATCCGGACCGCATCGTGATCGAGCCCTCCGGCGTGGGCAAGCTGTCCGATGTGACCCGCGCTGTGGAAGGCGTGGCCGAGCATCTGGATGTGCAGCTGAACAGCTTTGTCACCGTGGCCGATGTGAACAAGGTGAAGATGTATATGAAGAACTTTGGCGAGTTCTACGACGACCAGATCAGCCACGCAAGCTGCATCCTGCTCAGCCGCACCCAGACCGCCAGCGAGG
>ERZ1026898.528-NODE-528-length-22717-cov-4.444842_pt1 | contig 22717 bp, 19 predicted proteins | sample MGYA00380178_ERZ1026898 | MGnify/ENA primary metagenome ERZ1026898 (study PRJEB33269, sample SAMEA4719814) | human gut metagenome | biome: human-associated habitat; feature: organic feature; material: feces | place: Cameroon | collected 2013-10 ...
GTTCTAAACTAATTATATGGGAGATTTTATGAAAAAACAAAAATTGTTTTACATATTTTTTGCAATTGGAATTTTTGCTGCATTCTTAACAGCCTGCCAGCCGGAAGTAGAAGAGCCAAAAAACTACACCGTCACTTTTGACATCGGAATAGAAAATAACGAAGTTCAGTCCAAAGTTTTTCAGGAAGGCTATACGTTTACAGAAACTGATATAGCAGGAATTGATCTTACCGACGCAAAACAAGGATACACTTTTGAAGGCTGGTATTCTGGTGAAACAAAACTTGCTGCCGGTTATAGAGTTACACAGAATGTTACATTCAAAGCAAAATGGACAGCAAAAAACTACACCGTCACTTTTGACAGCAACGGAGGAAGCGGAACAGTTAACGCAGTCAGTGCAGTTTATGGCGACAAAATCATTCTTCCCGAAAACACTTTTACAGTTCCAGACGGATACAAAAGAACTGACGGCTGGGAATACAATGGAACAAAATATTCTGCAGGTGATGATATTTCTGAACTTGTGTTTGCTTCAAGCGGAACAATCGAATTCAAAGCTCTTTATCTTTTGAGTGATTACAGAATTACTTTTTCTGTTCTTGGCACAGAATACGCAAGTTATCCTATAAACGAAAATGAAACTTTAAGTGCAGAAAATCTTGCAGAAATAGAGAAAATTACAAAAGAACATCTTCCAACCGGTTATAAAGCAATCAGCTGGTATTCAAATGAAAATGCGGTAAATCTTTCTACACTGACTGTAAATGAAGATACAGTCCTTGAAGGAAAGCTTGTACCAATTTCGTATACAGTAAAGTTTGACTCAAACGGTTATGAAGGAACTGCACCAGAAGCAATTGTTTGTGAATACGACGCAGAATATACTGTTCCTGAAAATACACTTACAAAAAAATATTACAAATCATCAGGCTGGAATACAGCTGCTTCAGGATTTGGAACAAAATATTCTGCCGGTGACTCTTTCTATAATCTTACAGCAGAAGACGGCAAAGAAATAACTTTGTACGCAATTCTTGAAGAAGATCTTAATGCCGATGTTACAATAAATCTTGTAAGCGAGCATGGAACAGTTTCTGACACAATGACTGTAAAATACAAAAGCTATATTTCAACAGACGGTTATACAGGAAGCCTTGAAACACAAAAACTTCCTGTGTTGAGCGAACAAGGCTACACTTTCAACGGCTGGAAAATAAATGATACTTTGATTTCTGATTATCGGCCTGTTCAGGTAACAGATACAATCACAGTCACAGCAGACTGGACGGCTAATTACATAAGTGTTTATTATTATCCGAGTTTTTCCAATAAATTTGAAGTTTACGACAGCAACACAATGAATTCTGTTTCTTCCTACTTTTACGAAACACTTAGAACAGGAATAAACACAATTTTGAATAAGGACAAAATATTAATCAGTGACGCTTATGAATTTACCGGATGGAATACAAAATCTGACGGAAGCGGAACTTCTTATTCAGACAAAGCAGACATGAAAGAAATCCTGAACTCAAAAACTTCTTCTTCAATCGATCTTTACGGACAATGGGTTCCAAAAAATATGACTGTTACAGTAAATTTGCCATCTGTAAGTGATTCAGACTTAGAACTGACTTATGACGAAACAACTATGGAACTTAGCACACAGTTTGGTACTTCGGATATGTATACAACAAAATGGTATGTGGACGGAACTTTTGTTTGCTCAGGAAGTACATTCAGCGTAAGAAATAGAATCGGTGGTCTTGAAGACGGTTCGCATACAGTTATGGCAACTTATACTTTAGATGGTACAACGTATTCAAATACTGTAATGGTAAACCTTAATGTAAAATCGGAATAAATAAGAGAGGAAAAATATGAGAAAGATAATTAACAGGAAGATAAAATTTTTTGCGGTTGCTTCAATTTTTATGCTTTCCATTTTCGGATGCAAAAATTCATTTGAAGTTGAAGAAGAACAGTCGCAAAACGTAACAGGGAAAACCGGAATCACACTTGCAGGAATTTCTTTCAATGAAAAAGAATCAAATGCGAGAACAGCTTTTCCAAAATATGACAAAACTGCCTTTACAGACATTGAACTTAAAGGAAAGAAAAGTGCAATGTCAGGAGAAATGACTTCTTACAAAACTTATGCAACTTATGCAGACATAATGCGTGACAGCGGAGTTATTGAACTTGATGCAACGGCGTACGATTTTACGCTCACTGCAAAATGTTACGGAGCAGCTTTTTCTTCAACACTTTCAAATATAAGCATTCAGGATGGAATAACAACAAAACTGAATTTTATTATGACTGTGACAGATGAAACTGCGACAGGATTGCTTTACTTGTATTATCCTTCAGAAGAACAAGACACCACACTTAAGTTCACAGTTTCTGTCGGAACATCAGAGGCGGTAGAAGTTACATATGACACCGACTTAAAGCGCTATGTTTATTCAAAATTGCTCGCACCACAAAATTCACAGATTACGGCTATAATGGAAAATACTGCAACCGGGAAAATTTTAACTGTTCCGGTTTATGCAATAATAAAAGCCGGTGCAAAAACCACAATCAATTTTGAAGAAGTTTTTTCAGGCCTTTATGAACTTTATTCATATTCTGTAACATACAACGCAAATGGAAGTGCTTCTGCAGATACAGTACAAAAGTTTAATCCAAATTCTTCAATAGAAGATTGCACATTTGAAGCTCCTGAAGGCAAAAAATTCTGCGGATGGAATACAAGTTCTGACGGAAGCGGAACAAGATATTCAGCAGGAGATACTCCTGTGCTGGATTGTGACATTACACTTTATGCGCAGTGGGTAACATACGATACTGCAACTTCAACATACACAATTTCTTCTGCAGACGAACTGCGTGCATTCTTCTCTTATGCAACAGATGAAATTTCTTACAAAGATGCAAAGCTTCTTGAAGACGTAACAGTTTCTGACTGGTGTGTGCCGGGTACATTCCGTGGAACATTTGACGGAAACGGAAAAACATTGACGATTACTTCTGTCAAAGAATTCTATTCTGAAAAAGATACCTCTACTGGCGAAACAAAAACTTACAGCGGCTTTTTGAGTATTCTTAGAGGAACAGTCAAATCGTTGATTATCAAAAACTCAGGTTTCGGTTCAACAAAATGTGATTACACAGGTGCAGTAGCAGGAAAAATTGACTTGGGCACCATTGATTCTGTAAATGTAGAAAGAACTACAGTTACAGCAAAAAATTGTGCCGGACTGATTGCAGGATACAACAACTATGGTTTCATTAAAAACTGCTATGCCGGAGGAAACGCAACTTTAACTACTGTAACTTCTTCTTTGAGTGCAGGTGGAATTACCGGTCAGAATAATGGTTACATTACCGGTTGTACAGTTGATGCAATTACAATTTCTGCAGGAAGAAGCGGTTATGCAGGAGGTATAACAGGAATCAACTCCAAGTCAATTTCTTCAAGCAAGCTGCATACACCGAACGCATCTGTAAGCGCAAAGTATGCCGCGGGTATCGCAGGTAAAAACGAAGAGACCGCAAGTATTACTGACTGCGAAGTAAAACAGGATGCTTCAAGTTCAACTTCTACAACGATAACAGGTGTTTCCCATGCAGGCGGAATTGCAGCCTTAAAAGCAGGAAAAATTGATAATCCTGCAGTTAGTTCAATTAAAGTGACTACGACAGGCACAGCACCTTACACAGGCGGAATTGCAGGTTACAACGATACAACAGGTACTATTGTTACCGGCGGAACAGTTGATATAAATTATGATTCTGCATTGGACGGAAACTACGGATATGTAATCGGCTACAATGCAAATACAACTGCCAGTGCTGTAACAACAGACATAGTATGCAGTAATTCAAAAGCTATTTCGGACAATGAATCTTATTCTGTGGCCACCAAGTCAACAAAATATCTTACACTGACACTTAAAAAAACAACAAAAATCACTCTGTCAGTTACAGATAATTCAGGCGGTGGAGCAATTTATGCCTACCTTTCTTCTGAAAAAAGTACTTCTACATCTCTGATTGCTCAAACCGGTAAAGTAGACGGAACAACCAAAACAGTTTGTGCAGGATACCTACCTAAAGGAACTTATTACATTGGACTTTATAATGATAATGTTTGGTCAAGTTCAACAGGAACTTACACAATAACTGCTGATTAATTAAAAACTTTGCAAAGCCCGAATAAAATTATTTATTTGGGCTTTGCATGTCCTTTTTTTTAAATGACAGAAAATGTTAAAAATGCTAAAATCAAATTATGGTAAAACACGTAATACTTTGGCAGTTAAAGGACGAGCTTGACAGTCAGAAAAAAGCTCTTGTTAGAAAGGAAATAAAGGAAGGACTTGAATCCCTTGCAGGAAAAATTCCGGGACTTATTTCCATTAAGGTAAATGTAAATCTTCTTGCATCTTCAAATGCAGATGTTATGCTGGACTCTTCGTTTACAGACGAGGCTGCGCTCAAGGGATATTCTGTTCATCCCGAGCATGTAAAAGTTGCCGACGAAAAAGTGCGTCCTTTTACAAAAAGCAGAACCTGTCTGGACTATATCGCAGAGTAAAATCAGAGTCCGTTAAACAGAATAAGTTCGGGGTGGTATTCAAAGTGCATGTTGTCCCAGATGCCCCACTTGCCGCCCCAGACAAAACCTTCGCTTTCAAAAACTTTGATTACGCTTTGCGGCGGCATCCATCTTTTTGAAAGAGGGGTAAGCATCCAACCCTTCGGGTTTTTGTCCCGTGCCCAGCTCCAGAAAATTTCTTTTCCGTCAAGACGCTTTGGAAGAATGTCCACGGCGATTCCAAGACTGTGAAAAGATTTTCTGTTTGTGCCGTCAATAATTCTCCATAAGTATCCGTCTGCAGACTTAAGACTGTCTATAAATTCTTTTACTGAGGCATCGGCTGCGGCACTGACTTTTATTTTCTGTTCAACACGGGAAAGCGGTTCAACAATTCTTTCGTGAACATTTAGCGGTTTTCCAAGAAATGTTGTGCGTCTTATATGTGGTTCAAGTTTTGCGCGCGAAGAGGAATCGTAAACTGCATCAAAGAAAAACATGGGCGTTCCGGCACCGTTTCTTCTGTTGCCGCGTGAACTGAAGTTTTTGAGCTTTTCTTTTTGTTCTTCTGTCATGTCAGCAGGGTCCAGAAGTTTTTTCGGGTAGCTGTACAAAATGCTCCAGTACTTTTCGGTATTTTTGAGTTCAGCTTCGGGAAGAAGGCGGCCTTCACTCCAGTAAAGAATTTTATTTTCTTTTATTCCGGGAACTTTAAGAAGAATTTTCCAGTCGTTTTTTTCTTTGTCGAATTCTTTTTCAAATACAATATCGGGATAGGCTTTTTCAAGGATGCGCAGTTCAGGCGGTTCAAAAAATAGAAAAGGAAATGCAAAAGTCAGAGAACCGCAGGCAAAAGTCAAAAGCGCAAAAATTAGTTTTCTTAACATTATCTTATTTTATAAAAGCGCAGACTTTATGTCAATTTACGGCAGAATGTCTGGACAAAGCGCCTTTGCACAAACCGGTCCGCGGACACAAAACCTGTGGGAACCTTTCAAAAAATTCCGTTTGCATTTATAATGTACGCATGCAGAAAATTTTTAGTGATACACGTGTTTTGGACAAATGTGCAAGGGAAAAATTCAGTCTTACAGAAGACATAATGATAGAAAATGCCGCTTCTGAACTTGAGCGTGCACTCATTCCGCATGAAAAAAATCCTTCGGGCTTTTACATAAACAGGGCAGCCGTTCTTATTCTTACAGGACCGGGGAACAACGGAGCTGATGGTTTTGCCCTTGCGCGGCGTCTTGCAGGACATGAGCTTGCGGTAACAGTCTGCGAAGTTTGCGAAGCTTCATCGGCTATGTGCGTACTTGAAAAACAGCGTGCACTTCTTGCCGGAATTCAGATAATTTCTGCTTACGATCTTGATGATTATATAGAAGAAAAAAGTGTGGATCTCCGTGTTGTTGTTGACTGTATCTTCGGAAGCGGATTCCACGGATCTCTTCCTGCAGAGGCAGCGGCTGTAATAACCGAAGTGAACAAAAATACAGATGCATACAGAATTGCGTGCGATATTCCGTCAGGGCTTGATATGTATGGCAACAGTACGTCAGTTGTGTTCAGTGCCGATGAAACCGTAACAATGGGCGCACTTAAACTTTCACTGTTCAGCGATACGGCAAAAGACTTCTGCGGTAAAATAACTCTCGCTTCTGTCGGAATAACGCGGCAGAACTACGAGCAGGAACTTGTGCTTCCTTCATGTGCAATTCTTCTGGACACAGGCGACGCACACTTTCCGTTCAGACAAAAACAGAATGTACATAAAGGAAACTTTGGTCACGCGGCTGTTGTCTGCGGTGAAAAAAGCGGCGCTGCAATGCTTTGTGCTAAAGCGGCATCTGTATTTGGTGCAGGGCTGGTTACAGTCGTTAACGGCGGCGTGCGTACTCCGTATTCTTTTATGGACCAGGACACAATTCCGCCTAAGGCAAATGTTGTGGCTTTGGGAATGGGGCTAGGTCACGCCAACTCCTGTACAGACGAATACATTGAATTTCTTCTGCGGCACGAACAGATTGCGTGTGTACTTGACGCAGACATCCTCTATTCACCGCGCGTAAACGAAATATTAAAAAGCCGCCCGCACGGTGTTGTACTTACGCCGCATCCCAAAGAACTGTGTGCACTTCTGAATAACTCGGGCTTTGAAGTAACATTCGAAGAGACAGTCGCAAAAAGGTTTGAACTCACGCGCGCGTTCTGCTGTAAGTTTCCCGGCGCAGTTCTTGTTGCAAAGGGAGCGTGCGTTTATATTGCCAGAAAGACAGATGAAAAAAAAGAATGCACTGTTTATGTAAACCCGCACGGAACACAAGCTCTTGCCAAAGGCGGAAGCGGCGATCTTCTTGCAGGACTTACGGCAGGTCTTCTTGCGCAGAAATATGATCCGGCAGAAGCTGCGTGTACGGCATCTCTTGCACTGGCACTTGCGTCACAAAAAGCACCGTCAACATATTCCCTTACGCCAGAAAAAATTCTTGACATTGCAGGCCGCTTTGAGTCTGCAAACTTTGATGCAAAAGTCTGATTGCTTTTAAATCATTTTATTGTTAAGATTTGCGCATGATGGAATTAACAAGCAAGCAGCGAAAAATGCTGGAAAAAGCCGCACACACTCTTGACCCGGTTGTAATCGTAGGTCAGAACGGAGTAACACCTTCTCTTGAAGTAAAAGTTGCAGAGTCACTAAAAGCACACGAACTTATTAAAGTCAGATTCAACGAATTCAAAGAAGAAAAACGTGAACTCGCAGAAGAAATCGCACAAAAAACAGACGCAACCTTGGTACGCATTATAGGAAATGTTGCAATTCTTTACAAAGAAAGCGAAGACAGCGAAAAGCGTCGCAAGTTTTTTTAAGCAGGTTTAAAACAAAAAACCGAACCGCTTAAAGGAGGAATAACGGTTCGGTGTATCAACTTTTAAATCTTGCTGCTGAGGATAATCTATCCAAAATATCCAAATTAGTCAATTGAATTTAGGAATCTAACAGAATTTTAATGATTTTATCGCATATATTGCGGTTTTTTTACAAAGGATGATATTTTATGCAGAAAAAAGTAGGAATTATCGGTGCAATGGAAATTGAACTTAACCAGTTGAAATCAATTCTGCAGGATAAAAAGGAAACAGAAACAGCCGGAATGACATTTTTTGAAGGAACAGTCAGCGGCTGTCCCGTAGTTTTGGTTCGTTCCGGAATAGGAAAAGTAAACGCCGCTCTCTGCGCACAGCTGCTTGCGTTAAAATTCGGAGTAACCCATGTCATTAACACCGGCATTGCGGGAGCTATGGCACACGGACTCAAAGTTCTGGACTTTGTGGTGTCATCCGACGCGCTCTATCATGACATGGATGCAACCGGCTTCGGCTACAAACCGACTCAGATTCCGCAGATGGAATGCAGCGACTTCAGGGCAGACCCAGCGCTTATAGAAGCCGCCCGCAATGCCTTTGGACGCATGAGTGATTCAGCCAGTCACAAAATGCTTCTTGGAAGGGTAGCGTCAGGCGACCAGTTTATAAGCGACCGCGCTCTTAAAGAAAAAATACGTTCTATATGTGATCCGGCCTGCGTAGAAATGGAAGGTGCGGCTATTGCACACGCATGTTATCTTAATAAAATTCCGTTCGTAATTATAAGATGCATGAGTGACATGGCAGATGACGGTGAAGAAACTTCGTACACCTTTAACGAACAAACCGCTGCCGCTCTGAGTGCCACTTTGGTAATAAAAATGCTGGATACTGTAAAATAATAAAGGTTTATCTCTCGGTAACTTTTTATTTTCATATCGCATTGATGTATTTCATGAATCTATTCTGCAAGCATTCGTTTTATAAGTTATGAAAAAATCATAAAATTTTCGGCAGATCCAACTTTTTTAGGGCTTAAAATAAACATAAATTTCCGCTATTATTGCAAAAGAATATACAATAAATTCCGTTTTGGATATAAAATAATAGTGAGGTTCAGAATGAAAACAGAAGAAGCACAAAAACATACCGCCGGAAACTACAATGTAGACAGTTTTAATCTTGACCATACAAAAGTAACGGCTCCTTTCGTAAGACTTGCTGCAAAAAAACACGGAAAAAAAGGTGACATTGTAAGCAAGTACGACATAAGATTCTGCCAGCCCAACAAAGAATTTATGTCCACCGGCGCAATCCATACACTCGAGCATCTTGTTGCCGAATATATAAGGGATGAACTACCCGGAATAGTAATTGACTTCAGTCCCATGGGGTGCCGCACAGGATTTTATTTTACCGTCTGGGGTGACCACGAGGAATCTTACATAGCTGAACATCTTGTAAATGTTCTTGAAAAAGTCGCAGTCTGGGATAGGGAAGTTCCGGCTGCAACAGAAAAAGAATGCGGCAATTACAAAGACCACAATCTGGAAGAAGCAAAGGTCCTTGCAGCAAAGTGGGTTGAAGGAATCAAAAAAACAGGCTGGAACTGTTGCAAATAGCTTCTGAAAAAGCTTATGCAATAACTGCCACAAATAATATTCGACAGGGGATTTTATGAACCTTTTTCAAAAATTCAAGGAAACAATGTTTTCTGTTCTGCCAATAATGGCAATAGTTCTCTTACTCGGAACAACAGTCGCACCGCTTGGAGGGGAACTTATCGCAAAGTTTGTAACAGGCGGTGTTCTTCTTATCATGGGTCTCACAATATTCCTGCTTGGTGTAGACATAGGAATCCTTCCCATAGGAGAGCGGAGCGGAGCGGCTCTTACCGCAAAACGCAATCTTCCGCTTTTGCTGTGCGCTTCTTTTGTAATTGGGATAATGGTTACGATTGCCGAGCCCGATGTTCAGGTTCTGGCAGACCAGATAAAGAGTGTTGCAGGAGGCGTAAACAAATGGACTCTTGTTCTGATGATTGCTGTCGGAATAGGACTTTTTGTTACAATTGGTCTTTTGCGCACTATGCTGTCCCTTAAACTTCGCTACATTCTTATCATCTCTTATATAATAGTGTTTGCGCTTGCCTTTGCATGTCCGCCGGAATTCCAAGGGGTTGCCTTCGATGCAGGAGGCGCTACTACAGGACCAATGACCGTACCTTTTATTATGGCACTCGGAATGGGTGTCGCCTCGGTAAGACGTTCGGGTGCGGGTTCAGAAAATTCAGCGGGGGACAACGACAGTTCTTTTGGACTTACGGGAATTGCAAGTGTAGGTCCCATTGCCGCAGTCTGTCTTTACGGAATAATTCTCAAGGCAACAGGGAACGTTTCTTCTCAGGCAACAGCAGCTTCTTCACACGGAGGGGAAGCCGAAGGAATGATGGTTTTTCTGGAACTTGTCCCGTCAGTACTTAAGGAAGTAAGCCTTGCACTTATTCCGCTTGTAATAATGTTTGTGGTATTCCAGATTTTTCTGTTAAAGATGCCGCCGGTTCAGGTGCGCAGGATGGTAAAGGGACTTGTCTACGGTTTCATAGGGCTTGTTCTTTTTCTTGTCGGTGTAAACGGCGGATTCATGCCTGCAGGAAAAGCTCTTGGTGAAATTCTGGGAACAAAGGCTTTTGCTTCAGGCGGAATCTGGACTTTTTTGATAACCGCAGTTTCTTTTGTATTCGGTGCAATTGTCGTCTGTGCAGAACCCGCCGTCTGGGTACTTACCGAGCAGGTAGAAAGTGTCAGCGGCGGAACCATTCCACGAAAGGTTATGCTTGCGGCCCTTTCATCGGGTGTTGCTGCGGCAATTGTTGTAAGTATGCTACGGGTAATTTACGGATTCAGCCTGTGGTACGTACTTGTTCCGGGATATGCACTTGCTCTCATACTTACTTTTTTCTGCCCGCCGCTTTTTACAGGCATTGCGTTTGATTCGGGCGGGGTAGCGAGTGGCCCTATGACAAGTACGTTTATTCTTTCGTTTACACTTGGTGCTGCAGCTGCCGGTGGTGCAAGTTCGGCAACAGATGCCTTTGGTGTAATAGCACTTGTAGCAATGACACCGCTTATTGCAATACAGATACTTGGAATTGTCTTTAAGAAAAAAAATGAGTCTGCAAAAAAGCAGCCGCTGGAGGAAAAATGAACGGATACACACTTCTGATAAGCGTCGTTCCGCACAACAAGGCAGAACTTATATCAGACGCAGCAGTTTCGGCAGGGAGCTTTGGCGGAACAGTACTCATGGGACGCCGCATAAGTTCAAGCCCGGTAATGGCAGCACTTGGACTGGGAGAATCTACCCGCGACGTAGTAATGATACTTGCCCAAAACAGCACAAAAGAAAACATATCGCGTGCAATAAAAGAAGCAGCCGGCAGTGAACGTGCAGGCTTTGGCGTCCTTATAGAAACAGGCGCCTCACAGATGCTTAAGACTGGTACAATCACAGGAGGAACAGAACAAATGTCACAGAACTGCAAAAAAGAACTCATAACCGTAATTCTCAACAAAGGATATGCAGATGATGCAATGGCCGCAGCAAGAAAAGCCGGTGCTGGCGGTGGAACGGTAATCAACGCAAGGGGAACAGCCCGCGAAGATGACGCAAAGTTTTTTGGAATGCACATTGTTCCCGAAAAAGAAATGCTTATGATTGTAGTTGACGAAGACAAAAAAGATGCCGTACTTGAAGCCGTAAAAAGTTTGGACTGTCTTTCTGTTCCCGGAAGCGGAATCGCATTCAGTTCGTCAGTGAACGAATTTTCCCTTTTGGGAAAAGCATAAACAAATGACTGGCGATAATTTTACAGAAGAATCTTTTCTCGCGGAACTAAAAAAAATTGCGTCCCAAAAAGAATACGATTGTTTTCACCAAAAGATGTATACGCTTTTGCAAAAAACAGACAGTACAAATTCAGAACTGTTAAGAAAAATAAGCGCCTCAACTTCACTTTTGAATTCTGACGGAACGCGCACCTGTGAAGGAGAAAAGCTTCATCTGTCACTTGTTGCCGCAGCACAACAGAGCGCAGGCCGCGGAAGGGTAGGACGCAGTTACTATTCCCCGCCCGAGTCCGGCATTTACTTCAGCATATGTTACGTACCGCGCGCCGGGGTAACAGATGCTTCTGTCTACACCGTGGCGGCTGCTGTAGGTGTATGCCGTGCAATAGACGCGCTTTGCAAAACAGAATGCCGTATCAAATGGGTAAACGATATTTATCTTAATGAAAAAAAAGTCTGTGGCATTCTTACCGAAGGAACACTCAATCCTGTTTCACAAAAAGTCGAAGCCGCCGTTATTGGTATAGGAATAAATATTGTTGCAGATGCAGCCATGCCGCGCGAGCTTTTGTCCAAAGCCGGGGGCATTTGTTCTGCAGAAGGTGACGGGAAGTTACCTTTACGGACAGCACTTCTTGCACGGGTCTATCTGGAAACCGTACGTATTCTTGAGTCATCAGAAAACATTATTGGTGAATACCGCGCGCGTTCGTTTCTTTCGGGAAAGACAGTAATGGTCACGCCTCTGGCCGGAACAGACAGTGGTTCCTACAGTGCAGAGGTTCTGGATATAACAGACGATGCAGGCCTTCTTGTTCAACTCAAAGACAAAAGTACGCGCACACTTCATTCCGGCGAAGTAACACTCAAATGCAGTTAAGTGCTGTTTCAACTGTTGAAAATAACCGAAAACGTGATATAATAAAAAAATATTATTTCTCAAGATAACTTGCCTTATGGGGGAAACATGAGCTACAGTGATGATATAGACCCGAGCATTGCCGCGCTTCTTGCGGAAACAAATGACAGTCTGCCCGAAAGCTCTGCAGATATAAAAGCCGACGAAAAGCAGATTGAGCAGAAGGAATATGAAGTACAGCTCCAGAAACAGCACAATGCAATGATGTCTGTTCCAAAAGTAAAAAACGGCATTCCCGAAGTAGATTTAAGCGTCAAGGCATTCAGACCGATTGAAAAATTTTTTGAAGACGAGCCCAGCACTGTTTATGATGATCCGGCCTATTACAAAACCTGTCTTACCGGTGAAGGCCAGAGTTCGCAGAGACTTCACCAGCTTTTAATAAAATATCTCAAATGCGAAGACAAAAAAGACCGCGCAGTTTACCGCCAGCAGATAATTACAGCATACTGGGAATTTCTCAGAAGTCTTGCCCCAAAAATGGCAAACCCCAATATTGCAGAGTGCAAAAAAATGGCAATGAGGTTCGGCATAGTGTTGCCTTCTCTCTTCAGGCCGGAACAAAAAGATTTTTTTGCGCGTTCAATAGAAAAAAACACAAGCGGCGAACCTGTTCTTTACGTTGACGAATGGATCCGCGAAATTGCTCTAGGAAATCTAAAGCTCAGTACAACAGATGAAGTTCCGATGCGTGCTTCAAAAACCCCCGCAGCAGAAGCCCAGCGCCTGCAGCAGTTAAAGAGCAAAAACAGCGGCAAGCTTCAGAGTATAGAAAGCATTGTAAATTCAAAGGAAAGTGAGCGCAATACACTTGAATACGAAATAACTGACAGGATTACTTCTCTTACAACCCACGAAGAAATTATCGGTCTTGAACCGCACCGTGCGCCATACACAGACATTCAGAAAAAACTGTTTGCCGAAATTACGCAGAGGTTCCACGCACTTCAGAAAATAGACAGGGAACTTATGAATTACCTGGACGAACTTCAGGAAGCAAAGGAAATTGAACAGAGCCTTAACAACAAGACAGGACAGTTTGTGGAAGAAGTCAGTGTAGGAACAGAGGATATTCTTACCGAAATGACGACAATCCGACAGATGGCAAAAATGACCTGCGGCCGGCAGGGAAACCAGTTCCCGATTTTTACGCGTGAATTCTTCCACTGTTTTGACAAAAGCACCGGATTTCGCGAAAACGTACTCAGGGAACTTGCATGGATAGAATCAATTGATCCGCAGTGTTTCTGCCGCGTACACAAAAATGTTATGCACCGAATTGTTCCCTATGTTCTTCTTGTGCCGACTTACGGTGACAACGGTTTCTGCTGGGAACCTTTTGACAGAATGAACCGTGTTACCAGCCGCGGACGCATTGTAATTCCAATGTACCCCAGGGATTTGAAGATTGCGTGTCTTACCGCAGTGGCAGACCTTAGATGGCAGGTTGCAAAAGAAAAGGCTTCCTACGACTGGATGACAGACGGACTTACAGGACACTATTACCAGTATATTGAAGAACACAAAATGAAGGGTGACGTAAAGCAGTTCTTTATAGAAGATTATATTCTGTGGATTACAAAAGAGTCTTTGGGAACGCAGAAACTCGAAAAAGAAGTGCGCGGAATTTTCTGGCGCTATCTGCCGTTCCCACAGGAACTCAAAGATACCCTCAAGACAAGAAGCCTTGTCTATCAGGAACTTTACCAGCGTGACATTAACCGCAGCATGAGCGACGGCTATTGATAGAATGGGAATCAGTCTGGGTTATTCGCCCCACTTTTCCTTTTCTTCTTTTTCTTCATCAGTAGGAAGAACTGAAGACGGCATCTTTGTCTGGCGCGGTTTTTCTTTGACAGAAGAGCCGTTTTCCGAGCGTGAACGTGAATGATCCAGCCATTTGTCTTCAAACTTTTCTGTCATATTGAATTTCTTTATAATCAGCGTGGAAACCTTTGTGTAAAGAAAAAAACTTATGATTAACCCCACAAGAAAACTTACAACAAGGGCTGTTCCGTAAGCACTGCTGCCTGCTTCTATATGGAATGCTTTAAGAACACCAATGAAAGTAAGCGCAAGAAGAGCAATGCACAAAAGCGTAAGAAGAACGTTTGCTATTGTAGAAACAAGTATAAACAGAAGTGTAAATCCTTTTTTGTTCATTTTGAAGCCTCAGATTTTGAATTTTTGGAGTCGTGTACAGCCTGTACAATAAAACTTATGATAAAGATTATTCCGCATACAACAACGGCAGAGTCTGCTATGTTAAAGGTCGGCCATCTTTCCCATCCGAAAATTCCAAAGAAATAACAGTCAATGAAGTCAACAACGCCGTCAGGCCATCTGAAAAAACGGTCCACAAGGTTTCCAAGTCCGCCACCAAGAATTCCGCAGAGAGCCCAGCGCTGAAGTTTTGTAAATTCATTGTTTCTGAAGTAAACTATGTAAATTATTATTACAGCCATCAGCGAAAGAACAGAAAACAGCATAAAACGTACAGAGTCGGGAAGACCTGCTCCCATGCTGAATGCAACAGCCTTGTTTCTTACGTGAATGAGCCTCAGGTACTTTCCGAAGATTTCGATTATTCCGTTGTCAGAAAATGGTGTCAGAAGCGGAATGTATTTTACGACCAGTGCCTTTGTTATCTGATCCAGGGCGACCACCAGCACAGAAAGTGAAAGAGGCCATAGTTTGTTTTTTGTATTTTGAGTCATAATATAAAAGTATACTATAATTTATTCATCTAGGCTATAAAAATCAGTCAAAGTGTAAGACATAGCTTCTTCAAGTGCCGCCGCAATTCTGCTGGAAGTATAGAAGGTTCTGTCCGGTTTAAGACCGAACTTTGCGGCAAAAAGCGGTGATGTGTTTTCAAGCGGACCAAAGCCTGGTGTTTTGTAACCGGGGACTTCTGCCAGATCAAAGGCTCCGTCGGTAAGTGCATTGTGCTGTTGGATAAGGGCTGTAAGATCGCCGGTTGCGTCATCTTCTGTTACAAGAAAAACATAATCGTTTTCGTTAATGCCGCTCAAATCAATAAGTGCATTCCACTCGTCACGGCGCCTCATTGTGGAATTTTCCAAAAAGAGTTTGTAGTCTTCGGGGTGAAAGTATTTCATTGTTCTGAAGAAAAATTTACGGGCAAAAGAAAGATTTTTCAGTCCGCGCAGCCATTTGATTCCGGTTACATTGAATTCTGCAGTAATCACTGTGTAGCCGTCGTATGCCAGTTTGTTAATAAAACCGCAGTATTCTGAGACAGAAGCTGTCTTTGGCGGAATAAAAATTACCGTTCCGTGTACAGCGCCTTTTGCATGAAGCGAAGTGTAGCGGAACAGCCGTATGTCTGCTTTTTGCGGAAGGGCACCTGCTTTTGTAAAACCGTCAGAATAGGTTCCGCAGTAGTTTTCGGTCGTTTTTTGAATCATGAATGTTTTTTCGTTTGATTTTGCCGGTCTGAAGTAAATTACAATAACCGCCGCGGCAATTATGAGAACAAGGTTTATGCTTGAAATGATTTTGAACCAGGTTCCGTAGTGGTCAATGACAAGTTCGCCCATAACACGCAGAAGAGCACGCACGTTCCATATAAAGACAAAAAGTGAAAGAAAGAAAAGACCCGCTTCGGTTACAGAAAGCCCGAATGCAGGAATATTCAGTAAAGAAACAATAAGCGCCACGGCAGGAAGAACAGAAAGTGAATCCTTTAAAACTTTTTTTACAAAGATAAAGCGTGCGCTGGAAAATGCCAGAAGTCCAAGAACCAGAAGGCGGGCAAGAAAAACATTTGTCATAAGTGACAGTATAATGGTAAAATAAATTTTGTTCTAGTAAATGTATTTCAGGACAACTCTATTTGAGTTGTCCTGAAAACTTCAGTTGTTTTACAACTGTTTTATTGACGTGTGCTTTTAGAGCCAACCTTAGTAGTTTTCTGCGCGTATTTCAAAGTAGCTCTGCGGATGTTTGCAGACCGGGCATACTTCCGGGGCTTTCTTTCCTACACAGATGTGGCCGCAGTTTGAACATTGCCAGATTACGTCTCCGTCCTTGCTGAATACGCGGTCATTGGTGACGTTGTCCAGAAGTTTTCTGTAGCGTTCTTCGTGCGTTTTTTCTATTGCGGCAACGGCTTCAAAGGCAAATGCAATTTCTGCAAAACCTTCTTCGCGGGCAGTCTTTGCAAAACCTGCATACATGTCTGTCCATTCGTAGTTTTCACCGTCGGCTGCATCCTTGAGATTTTCTGCAGTAGATTTTATTTCGCCGTTAAGAAGCTTGTACCACATTTTGGCATGTTCTTTTTCATTGGCGGCAGTTTCTTCAAAAATTCTTGCAATCTGTTCAAAACCGTCCTTTCGGGCTTTGCTTGCAAAATAAGTGTACTTGTTTCTTGCCTGTGATTCGCCGGCAAAAGCTGTCTTGAGATTTTCTTCTGTTTTTGAGCCTTTGAGTTCCATAATTTCCTCCAAAAAAAATTGAATTACTCTTAAGGGCATCTCTAAAAATTGCAATTTATAGAGAGTCCTTTAAACTATACTGTTATTTTGTGCATAAATCAAATGTTTTTTGCAAATACGGTGAAGATAGTACACTTTTATGCCGAAAATAAGTAAAATACCAGGCGGGGTGAATATGAAACAAATTGGAATCAAGCTGGCCGACGGAACATTTTTTCCCATTCTAGAAGAAGGAAAGGCAGGCAAAAAGTCCATCGATTTGACGACTGTCCAGGACAACCAGACCACAGTTCACGTAGATTTGTACAGAAGCGCCGACGGAACAATGAACGACGCTGAATACGTAGACACTCTGGAAATCAAGAATCTCAAACCGCACCAGAACGGTGAACCCAATCTGAACCTTGATATAGGCCTGGATGAAAACAATGAGCTTTCTGCAGAAATAACCGACCCCGAAACAGGCAAAAAAAGCGAAACGCAGGTAACACTTGTTTCACGCACGCTTTCTGAAGCAAACCGGCCACCCGTAGACTTCGAAAAAGACCCGACTCTTTCAGAAGCAGACGAACAGCCGGAACAGAACAGTGACGACACTCTTGCAGATTATGTTCCGCTCGGTGACAACGGTGATGAATCTGACATTACAATTTCACCGCAGGAACTTTCAAAACTCGGACTCAATGATACTTCGGAGGACAATAACGTGATAGCCCCATCTCCAAACGACGAAGACTTTTCTTTTGATACTCTCAATAATGATACAAAGAAAAAAGACACTCAGGAAGATACAGCAGCTCTTGAAGAAAAAAAAGATGATTCTTCCGAAGAGATATTTTCTGAAGACGACTTTGATCTTCCGGAATTTTCTGCAGAAGATGTAGCCGACCCCGACGAGCCTCTGGACGAAACTTCTGTTGATGAAGCCGAAGTAAAGTTCCCCGAGACAGAAGAAGAACTTGAACTTCCCGAACCTGAAAGTTCTGATGAAAAACTGATTGAAGATGATTCTCAGCCAGAAACTGAAACTGAGAGTGAACACAAGCCTGCAGAAAACGAAACAGAATCTTTTGAAGATGAACAGCCGAAAGAAGAAAATAATTCTGAAACTGCAGAAACAGAACAGCTTCCAGATTTTGATGACGAAGACGAAGATTCGCAGAACAACGGGGAAACTTCAGGCAAAGCATTTCTTGACGACGGCAACATAACTGACTGGAGCCTTGATGACACTGACGAAGTTTCAGAAAAAGAAAGTGCAGAAAATGAAAATGACAATGACTCGCTTTCGATGGAGTCTGTTCCGGATGCAGAGGAAGATAAAGAAGATAAAATAGAAGACAATTCAAGCGACGATGACTTTGATCTTCCAGACTTTGATGAGGAACCTTCGGACACTGCAGAAACAGCAGAACCTGTAGGACTCGGCGGTGTGTTTGACGGTGACTTTGGTGAACCCGACCTTGAACAGACAGAAGACAATCCGTTTGACACATCTGATCTTGATTTGGATGACAGTGACTATGACGAATCCAAAAAGTCAAAAGACCCGACCTTCCAGCCAAGCAACAATATGTTCAACGATCTTTATGACAAAGAAACACTCGACGGAACTTCTTCTGCAGAAGTCAGTGATGATATAAAAAAGAAAACGCGCGTTCCGGTTATAATCTGCGTGGTATGCGCAATAATCTGTATAATTGCCGCGCTTCTTGTTCTGTTTGTAATTCCGTCAAAAATAAATATTCTTTCAAAAATGCGTAGCGGTGAAATTGAAGATGCACCTGTCATTACGGAACTTCCTGAACAGAAACCTGTTGAACAGGAGAGCGAGAATATTCCCGAACCCGAGCCCGAACCTGCACCGGCTGCAGTGGAAGATGAAATTGTAATTGCAGAAAATCCCGAAGTTGTTGTTCCCGAGCAGCCTGAACCTCCTGCAGAAAAACCGCAGGACATCCGCTACAAAATTGTCTGGGGAGATACGCTCTGGGATATTTCAGAAGCATATTACAAAAATCCGTGGCGCTACAAGTCGCTTGCAAAATACAACGGCATCCGCAATCCTGACTATATAATTTCGGGTACGTGGATTAATATTCCGGCAGAATAAGGCGGAACAGATTGATTCCATTTAAAAAAAAGATGGCTGTTGTCATGTCGGTATGCATGTTCGCGCTCAACTGTGCGGGCTGTACCGGACGTGATATACTTCAGAAAGAATACAAAAACGATTCAAAATATTATATGGCTTTGTGCGCGCTCAGAAAAAATGATACGTCCACGGCCGAGCGTTATTTAAAGACAGCTGCAAAAAAAGCAACTCCTGTTGTTTCAAGACGTGCCCAGGAAACACTTGCGACACTGGGTTCGGTGCAGGAAAGAATTGACCGTCATGAAAAACTGTACGAAATGTTTCCTGACGAAGATTCGCTTGAACGGCTGTGTGCGGAACTTTTTTCTCATAAAGAATTTGCACGCATTATTGCACTGACAGAAAATCTTGATGTAACTTCATGCAGAAATTCAACTGCCTATTACCGCTGCTATTCGCTTGAAAAAAAGAAAGACTCCCGCTTTCAGAAAACATTTTACAAATGGTGTACTGAACGCACATTTTCTTCGTGGCATTACAAAATGTACTGCGAACTTTCTGATTCAACCGGAACAATAGAATTCCGCGCAGATGTCTACAATCAGAACTATGCGGCTCTTGCAGACAGGGCAAAAAAAATTCTTGACGATCCTGCAAACCATATTCCGCAGTTAATGAGCGATGCAGGAAAAGCGCTTCTTTACGGTTCTTCAAACAGTCTGTCTTCGGCATTTTATCTTGACTCAATAAAAGGCAGCATGAGCGCGTCTTCACTTTTTTATGCAGACTTTTATGCAGGACGGCTTTACGACAGGGCCGACTCTTACCGTACGCGCGCGTTAAACAGATTTCGCTCGGCAATGGAAAATGCACCTTCAGAAAACAATTATGACAACGCACTCTGGTATTATCTAAACACAAGTCTTAAAACTTCAATAACAGCCGCAATCGAAGCAGTAGAAAAATTCGGCGGAACATGGAACGATCCATATTACTTTGATGATTTTTTTGACACGCTTTCTGTACGTTTACTTTCGCAGCATTTGTGGGACGACTTTTACAAAACGGCACTTCTTATTGACGAAAAGGCAAGCGACGAAACGTGTGCAAAATTCAGTTATATTTCTGCACGGCTTGCACAGACAGGATTCATAAAACTTGACCAGTCAGAAACAGAGCGGCTTTTTAAAAGAGCGCTTTCTTCGGGAACAGAAATGTATTACAAACTTCTGGCAGCGTACAGGCTTAATCTTACAGATGAAGAAACGCAGAAGACCGTGGTCGAATTCGGTGCAAAGACAAATGCAGTTTTTGACAGTGACGTTGAGAGGCTTTTGTGCGGCTATGCAGATTTTGGTCTTCCCGAACTTATTTACGATGAATGGCTCAGGTTCGGTAACCGCATTGGAACTGACTGCGCAAAAAAGATTTCCCTCTTTTTGAACAGCTGCGCCGCTGAAACAAACGAATACTATTCGCAGAGTCTTCGCATTGCTGCAAAAAAAGCAAACTATCCTGAACAGCCGCTTGACGTTGAGCTTTTAAAACTCGTATATCCGCAGAACTTCAGAAACTCTGTACAAACCTGGTGCGAAACATTCAGGCTTCCGCAGTATCTGCTTTATGCACTTATACGAACAGAAAGTTTTTTTAACCCGCAGATTGTGAGTCATGCCGGTGCCGTTGGACTTACGCAGCTTATGGAATCTACAGCCGCAGATGTTGCAAGAAAACTTAAGGTTGCCCAGTTTGACCTTAACGACAGCGATACAAACATAAGGTTTGGTGCTTACTATCTAGAAGAAATGAGGCGGCGGCTTGACGGCTCTTCTATCCTTGCACTGTTTGCATATAACGGCGGAATTTCACGCGTGCGTTCATGGGTAAAAAGCGCCAACCTAGAATTTGGTGTAAACGAACTTCCCAAGGATTTGTTTCTGGAAGCCTTGCCTTTTGCAGAAACACGCGGTTACGGCCGCAAGGTTCTGTCTGCCGCAGCAATGTACGGAACACTTTACTACTCAAAACCATGCGCCTTGGTTATTACAGAAATACTGGGTGAGTAGGGAAAATTTTCTCTCATTTTGTCTTGTTCTTTCTACTTATATATACTATTCTAGTTTAACACAAAAATTCATTGGTCGGAGGAAATATGAGCGATCCTTTAGCTCAGGTTTTGCCCCAGGTGCTTCACTTTGCGCATCTTCAGGGGGCACAGTTTGTTCTTCTTATTGGTTTGATTATGTTTTTTGGCGCGGTAGGCGGACGTCTTTTCCAGAGACTCAGAATTCCGCAGGTAGTAGGTTATATCGTAATTGGAATTCTTATAGGATCTTCCGGATTCCAGATTCTGCGTCTTGATACAATTATTGCGCTTAATCCGGTTAATACGATTGCACTTTCACTGATTGGCTTTTTGATTGGAGCAGAACTTAAACTTAGTGTTCTCAAAAAGTACGGCAAGCAGTTTATCGGCATTCTTATAGGCGAGTCGGTTACACCTTTTTTTGTTGTTGGAATTCTTGTAACCGCAGTTGCATTTATTTTTACAAAAAATGCAAAAACTTCGCTTGCACTTGGTCTTGTACTCGGCGCAATCTGTTCTGCAACGGCCCCTGCTGCAACAACTGATGTTCTAAAAGAATACCGCACGCGTGGTCCGCTTACAACGACTGTTCTTGGAATTGTGGCCATGGATGATGCCGTTGCCCTTATACTTTATGCCATCGCTTCAACAATCGCGGCTCCTCTTTTGGGTGGTCAGTCGGTTCCGTTTGCAAAGCAGCTGTTGAATATTGCGCGCGATATATTCGGTTCTATTGCAGTAGGAAGTGCGTTCGGCTTTCTGATTACCCTTGTTATACGTAATCTTATGCAGAACGAGGACCGTGTACTTACATTTGCGCTCGGAGGACTTCTTCTTTCTACCGGTATCTGCAATCTTTTGAATCTGGACAATATTCTTGCGGCAATGTCCATCGGTTTTTTTATGGTGAATTTTGCACCGGCAAAGACTCGACCTGTTTTTTCACTTGTAGACAAATTTACGCCACCGATTTATGTTCTGTTCTTTGTTCTTGTAGGTGCAAAACTGAATATCTGGATTGTAACACCTGTTCTTGGACTTCTTGCGGTAGTATACGTTCTTGGCCGTTCTTTGGGAAAAACAATCGGTGCAAGACTTGGTGCAAGAATTACGAAGGCTCCCGAAGCCGTAAGAAAATATCTTCCGTGGTGTCTTTTGAGCCAGGCCGGAGTTGCAATAGGACTGAGTATTGCGGCAAGTAACGACATGGCAGATTCCATAGGGCCGCAGATTATTCTTATAATTACCGCTACGACTTTTATTGTTCAGCTTGTGGGACCTGTTTGCGTAAAGCACGGGGTTCAAAAAGCCGGAGAAGCAGGACTTGATATTACCGAAGACGATATTTTAAAGACTGCAAAGGTAAGCGACGTTATATGGGGAAAAGAAAAAATCTGTACTCCCGACAGCCATGCAATTGTTCATGACATAGACAGAATACGCAATATTCTGGATTGTTTTGAAACGCATCACAACCAGTCATTTGCGGTAAAATCTTCAGAGACAGGTAAGCTCTGCGGAATAATTACTCTGGAACACCTTAAGGAAACGCTTATGATCGGCGACTTTGCAGAAAATATGCTGGCAATCGACATAATGGACAAACCCGGCCCAACATGTTCACCGTCAGATTTGCTTCCTTCTGTTTACAAGCAGTTTTCTGATGCCGACACGGAATATATTCCGATTGTAGATGCAGGCGGAATTCCCCAGGGAATGATGGAAAAATTTGCAGTCGACCACTATCTTCATACAAGAATAATTGAACTTCATAGAAAGATAGAAAGTCTTGGTTAACATTATTTTCTAAAATTCCTATGGTCAAAAGA
>ERZ1026898.532-NODE-532-length-22542-cov-15.587228_pt1 | contig 22542 bp, 18 predicted proteins | sample MGYA00380178_ERZ1026898 | MGnify/ENA primary metagenome ERZ1026898 (study PRJEB33269, sample SAMEA4719814) | human gut metagenome | biome: human-associated habitat; feature: organic feature; material: feces | place: Cameroon | collected 2013-10 ...
CCAAGATCTGGGAGGTCTCCTTCCAGACCATGACCACCTACAAGGGCAACTTCTCAGCCTATCTGCCCCAGAAGGAAGCCGCCGACACTCTGCGCCAGAAGCAGCACGACGCCGATGTGGCGCTGGCCGAAAAATTGCAGGACTACGTGGACCGCAACCTTGTGCGCGCTTCCACCACAAAAATGGCCCAGAGCCGCCGCAAGCAGCTGGAAAAGCTGGAGATCACCGAGGCACCCAAGGATGAGACGAACCAGCTCAAGTTTCGGTTTGAATATGACGTAGAACCGTGGAATGAGCTGGTGCTGCTCAAGAATCTGACCATCAAAATAGGGGAGCGCACCCTGCTGGAACCCTTCACCTACACGGTGTGCCGCGGCCAGCGGCTGGTCATTGCAGGCCCCAACGGCGCGGGAAAATCCACCCTGATGCAGGTGCTGGATGGCAAGCGCCGCCCCTCCGGCGGCATGGTAAGGCTGGGCACTGGCGCACGGCCCAGCATTTTTGCCCAGCAGCAGAACCGTCTGGGTCAGGGCCGGGTCATCGATGTGATCTGGAACAAGTACCCCCGCATGACCGAGTTGGAAGTGCGCAGCCATCTGGCAAAGCTGGGCTTCCGGGGCGAGACCGTGTTCAAGCCCTGTGAGGCGCTTTCCGGCGGCGAACTGGCCCGCCTGCGCTTTGCCGAGATCGTGCTGGAGCGGCCCAATCTGCTGTTTCTGGACGAGCCCACCAACCATCTGGACATTTATACCCGCGAAAATCTTACCGAGGCCCTCATGGCCTACACCGGCACGCTGCTGCTGGTCACCCATGACCGCCACCTGATGAACAGCCTTGCCTGCCCCATCCTTTATCTTGAGGACGGCAAAGCCACGATCTACCCCAGCTACGACGCCCTGATGGGCCGCAGTGCCTCGGCCCCTGCCGTGCAGAAGGCCGCCGAGCCCGCCAAGATCGGCTATGGCAAGGAGCAGCGCCGCCGCCGCGCAGAGCTGCGGGCCAAGATCAAAGCCTGTGAGGATGAGATGGAAGCCTGCGGTGCCCGCGAGGTGGAACTGGACAACGAGATCAACTCCCCCGAGGTGTACAACGACCCGGACCTGCTGCGCCAGAAGAGCGACGAGCTGAGCGACCTGCGCTTCCATCAGGAAGAGCTGTTTGCTGCATGGGAAGCCGCCATGGAAGAGCAGGAAAGCTACGAGCAGAGCCAGACCGAAGAGTAAAGGAGCGTGCAGGATGCCAAAGAACCGACGCAGCTATGAAAAAACACGGCACATTGCGCTTTCCGGCCTGCTGTTTGCGCTGGCCATGGCGCTCTCGTTCATTGAGGGCACACTCACCATCCCGGGCCTTTTGCCGGGCATGAAGCTGGGCCTTGCCAACATCGTTGTGATGTATGCGCTGTTTTTCATGGGGCCAAAGCAGGCGCTGGTGCTGGATGTGCTCAAGGCGCTGTTCGTGTTTCTGGTGTCCGGCTTCACGGCGGGCTTCCTCTCGCTGTGCGGCGGCCTTTTGTCCCTGCTGGTGATGTGGGTGCTGTACTACCTGCTGCCGGTGCGGCCCACGTGGTTCATCCTGTCCGTGTGCGGCGCGCTGGCCCACAACATCGGCCAGCTGCTGGGCGCAGGCTTGATCATTTCGTCCTCGCTTTCGCTGTACTATGCGCCGGTCATGCTGGTGCTGGGCCTTGTGATGGGCGCACTGACCTCCATCACCCTCAAGGCTCTGCTGCCCGCTTTGGGCAAAATGGGCTTCTCCACGCAGGAAAAGCGGAAGGAAGATTAAAAAATTTCTCTGTTTTTAACGGCCTCGCCCTCTCCGTCACGGCTTACGCCGTGCCACCTTGTTCCCCTTTCTGTCGCTGACGCGACATCTTCCCCCGGCGCGGGGGAAGTCTATCAAAGTGAGAGGCCTTGGCAGTACGGTAAACTTTCCGGTTTTGCCAAAGGCTCCCCCTTTGGGGGAGCTGGCGAACGGAGTGAGACTGAGAGGGCAAGGATGCTGACGAAATAACCAACGCCCGGCCCGGCATGGTTGCATTTTGGCCGGAAATCAGTATAATAAGGAAACAACCTACTAGAATGATAGAATCTCTTGCATACAGCGCTGCCGCCGAGGGAAAGTGTGCGGCAGCCGGGAGGTGTTTGCACTATGAGTGAAAAAGTTACCATCAAGGTGGAGCGCAAAACGCTGCACCTGCCCACCATCGCCCTGCGGGGTCTGGTGGTGTTCCCCAACAATCTTGTCCATTTTGAGGTGGGCCGCGAAAAGAGCATTGCCGCCGTGGAGTGGGCAATGGCAAATAATTCCAACGTTTTTCTGGTGGCACAGAAGTCTATGGACACCACGGACCCCGCTCAGGCCGACCTGTTCAGCTACGGCGTGGTAGCCGAGGTGAAGCAGGTGCTGCGCGTCTCCGAGGACCTTGTAAAGGTTCTGGTGGAAGGCAAGTACCGTGCCAAGATCACCGAGCTGGATGCCAGCGGCGATTTTCTGCTTTCGGAAGTGCGCCCGGCACCGGTGCGCGCCGGAAAGTCTGAGGACGAAGTGGAGACCGAAGCGCTGCTGCGCGCCCTCAAGGCCGGCTTTGACGAGTATCTCGGCATGAACCCGCGCCTTGGCAAGGACGTGGTGTTTGCCATCGTGTCCAGCGACGACCCCGCTTTCCTCAGCGAGTACATGCCCGCAAACCTGTTGTTCCGCTATGAGGACAAACAGGCTGTCATGGACGAAGGCACCCTGAACGGACGGCTGAAAAAGCTCATCGAAATGCTGCGCCGTGAGTGTCAGGTGATGAAAATTGAAAAGGAGATCGCGGAAAAGGTCAACGAGTCCATGGACAAGAACCAGCGCGATTACTACCTGCATGAACAGCTGCACATCATCAGCGATGAACTGGGCGAGGGCGACGACACCCACGCCGAGGCCGACGAGTACCGCCGCAGGATCACGGAGCTGCACCTTGCAGAGGACAGCGAGAAAAAGCTGCTCAAGGAGGTGGACCGCCTTTCCAAGATGCAGGGGTCCAATCAGGAGGCAACGGTCATCCGCACCTATCTGGATACCTGCCTTGACCTGCCGTGGAACACCTTTACCGTGGACGACTTGGACATTGCCCGCGCACAGCAGATTTTGGACCGCGACCACTACGGCCTGAAAAAGGTGAAGGACCGCATTCTGGAAACGCTGGCCGTGCGCAAGCTGGCACCGGATGTAAAGGCCCAGATCATCTGTCTGGTGGGCCCTCCGGGCGTGGGTAAAACCAGTATTGCACGCTCCATCGCGGAAAGTCTGGGCCGCAAGTATGTGCGCATCAGCCTTGGCGGCGTGCGGGATGAAGCCGAGATCCGGGGCCACCGCCGCACCTACATCGGTGCCATGCCCGGCAAGATCATCAATGCCATGATCACCGCCAAGAGCGCGAACCCCCTCATGCTGCTGGACGAGATCGACAAGCTGGCAGGCGACTTCCGCGGCGACCCGGCTGCAGCCCTGCTGGAAGCGCTGGACCCGGAGCAGAACAGCACCTTCAACGATCATTTCATCGATATCCCGTTTGACCTGAGCCATGTGCTGTTCATTACCACCGCCAATGATCTGGGCAGCATCCCCGGCCCCCTGCGTGACCGCATGGACGTGATCGAGCTGCCCAGCTACACCCGTGTGGAAAAATACAACATTGCCCGCAAGCACCTGCTGCCCAAGCAGCTCAAGGCCTGCGGCCTGACCGGAAAAGTTACCCTGAACCAGAGTGCTCTGTATGGCATCATTGACGGCTACACCCGCGAGGCCGGTGTGCGCAATCTGGAGCGCACCATCACCAGTGTGCTGCGCAAGTGTGCCCGCAAGATCGCATCCGGCGAGGTGGAGAGCGTGTCCGTTACCGGCACCATGCTGGAACAGCTGCTGGGCCCCCGCTTCGTCAAGCCGGATTTCCTCAACCGCACCAACATGGTGGGCGTTGCCAACGGTCTGGCATGGACCAGCGTGGGCGGCGAGACCCTGCCCATTGAGGTGCAGGTCATTCCGGAGGGCAGCGGCAAGATCACTGTCACCGGTTCGCTGGGCGATGTGATGAAGGAGAGCGCCCAGCTGGCCGTCACATGGGTGCGGGTGCACGCCGACGAGTACGGCATCGACCCGGAAAAGCTCAAGAAGTGCGACCTGCACATCCACGCTCCGGAGGGCGCAGTGCCCAAGGACGGCCCCAGTGCAGGCGTCACCCTGACCACGGCGCTGGTGTCCTGCCTGTCCGGCATCCCGGTGCGCGGTGATGTTGCCATGACCGGCGAGATCACCCTGCACGGCAATGTGCTGCCCATCGGCGGCCTGCGGGAAAAGAGCATGGCAGCCTACCGCGAGGGCATGAAAACGGTGCTCATTCCCAAGGACAACGAGCCCGACCTGTACGAGGTGGACGACGAGGTGAAGAAGAACCTTACCTTCCTGCCCATGCAGAGCCTGACGCAGGTGCTGAACGCGGCCCTGCTCAAGCCCAATGCAGCCAAGAGCGCTGCGGGCCGCACCCACACCAAGAAAAAGGCGGCGGAAAAGCACATTCCCGCTGCCGCCGAGAAGCCCCAGCCCGGCGCGGTGTGCTGAGAATAGGGCAGGAATCTGCCCGGCCTGCGGGTCTGGAGTTTCTCTGAGAAATGAGAGAATTGTAAGCATCCTCGCCCTCTCAGTCTCGCATTCGCTCGACAGCTCCCCCAAAGTGGGAGCCTTTGGCAATCCACATACAGTGCATCTTTATGCCAAGGGCTCTCCCTTTGGGAGAGCTGTCACCGCAGGTGACTGAGAGGGCGAGGCCGCTGTCCGGGAGAATCTGTCCCGACGGGATATATTTGAAAGACGTACCACAAGAAAGGAAAGCTCCATGAATTACAACAAAGCTGATTTCATTGCCAGCTACGGCATTTCCAGCCAGCTGCCCGAGAGCGACCGCCCGGAACTGAGCTTTTCGGGGCGGTCCAATGTGGGCAAATCCAGCCTGATCAATAAGCTGTGCAGCCGTAAAAACCTTGCCCGCGTGTCCAGCACTCCGGGCAAAACGGCTACCATCAATTTCTATTCGGTGGACGACTGCTACTTTGTGGACCTGCCCGGCTACGGCTATGCCAAGGTGAGCAACGCGGACCGTGAACGCTGGGACGACCTCATCAACAGCTACTTCGAGGCCCCGCGCCACCACACCCTGCTGGTGCAGCTGCTGGACTGCCGCCACGCCCCCAGCGCCGACGACCTCCAGATGCTGCGCTACCTGCACTATCACCAGATCCCCTATGTGGTGGCCCTGACCAAGGCCGACAAGCTCAAAAAGAGCCAGCTGGCCAAGACGCTGGAAGACTTTGAAAACCTCTGCCGTCCCTATGGCTGCCAAAAGGTGGTGCTGACCAGCGGCGAGAATGGCTATGGCATCCCGGAGCTGCAAGCGGTACTGAACGCTGCCGTAGAAGCTGAGGACGAGAAAGCGGAGTAAACCATGGCCTACAACGAATTTGCTTATTTTTACGATGAATTCAACGGCGAGGCCGATTACGATGCCCTGTATGCGCACATCCACGCAACGCTGGAGGAGCACGGCATCCACGATGGCATTCTGGCAGACCTTGGCTGCGGCACCGGTGAGCTGACTTTGATGCTCACGCAGGCGGGCTATGATATGATCGGCATTGACCAGTCCGAGGAGATGCTGTGCGTTGTGCGGGACAAAGCCGAGCAGCTGGGCCTTTCCGGCAGACTGCTGCTTTTGCGGCAGGACCTGCTCAAGCTGGACCTGTACGGCACCATCCGGGGCGCGGTGTCCACCTTTGACACCTTCAACCACATTCCGGATCTCGACACCGCCATTGCCAACGCGGGCTTTTTCATGGAGAAGGGCGGTGTGTTCCTCTTTGATATGAACACGCCCTACAAGCACCGGAACGTGCTGGGCGACAACGAATTCACCTTTGAGGAAGAGGATGCCGCCTGCGTGTGGCGCAACCATTATGATGCCGCCAACCGCCGTGTGGAGATCACCGTGGACATCGATTACCACGAGACCGGCGAGCACTTCCACGAGCAGTTCTACGAGTACACCTACGACCTTGACACCATCCGCACCGCGCTGGAAAAGCACGGCTTTGCGCTGGAAAGCGTCTGCGATGGCGAGACCTTCGGCCCGCTGACCGAGGACAGCCAGCGCTATTTCTTCTGCGCAGTCAAGCGGTATACACAATTGGAGGGATAATCTATGGCAAACCTGATCCGCGGCCTGTCGGAGAACGGCGGTGTCGTGTTCTGCGGCGTGGACTCTACCCAGATCGTCCGCAAGGCAGAAAAACTGCACACCACCAGCGCCACTTGCAGTGCGGCGCTGGGCCGTCTGCTCACCGGCGCAGCCCTGATGGGCTCCATGCTCAAGGACGACCGCGATAAGATCACCCTGCGTGTGTCCGGCGGCGGCCCTACCGGTGTGGTCATTGCCTGCACCGACGGCACCGGCAACGTGAAAGGCTGCATCGATAACCCCTTGGTGGAACTGCCTGCAAAGCCGAACGGCCATCTGGATGTGGGCGGCGCAGTGGGCAGAGACGGTGTGCTCACGGTGATCCGCGACAACAGTCTGCAAAAGGAGCCTACCGTGGGTCAGGTGCCGCTGGTCTCCGGTGAGATCGCCGAGGACCTGACCGCCTACTACGCCTACAGCGAGCAGGTGCCCACCGTCATGGCGCTGGGCGTGCTGGTGGACAAAGACCTGTCCATTTTGTGCGCAGGCGGCTTTATGGTGCAGCTTTTGCCCGGTGCCACCGACGCGGAGATCGATCAGCTGGAAAAAAATATCGCAGCCATGCCGTCTGTCACCACCATGCTGCACGAGGGCAAGACCCCCGAGGACATGATGCAGCTGGCATTGGCCGGTTTTGAACCCAATGTTCTGGACGAGCGCGATGTGCATTACCAGTGCGATTGCAGCGCCGAGCGCACCAAGGAGATGCTGTTCAGCCTTGGCCGCAAGGAGCTGGTGAAGATGCGCGACGAGGACCCGAACTGTGAAGTGGTGTGCCACTTCTGCCACAGCAAGTACCAGTACGACCTCAACGACCTGCTGGCGGAGTATGACGCGCAGGCAGCAGCGAAAAACAGCTAAAATAATTTAGTGCATTGCAAAACCGGTCAGATGAATTCTCTGGCCGGTTTTGTTTTTGCTGCCGCCGCCCGCTGGGGCCCTTCCCGTGAAAAAATAAAATATCCGCGAATACTATCAGAGCAAGGCGGAGAAAATTCAAGTCGTTTTCACCCGCAAATATCTGCCGCCACAGTATAGGTCACAGTATAATCCAATGCACTGCCATTGACGGTGCGGTCCTCTTTACGAGCCAGAATTTCGGCATCCGGCAGGGCAGCGTACAGCGTTTGCAGGCTTTGCAGCCGGGCCAGCGCCGCCGCTTGTTCTTCTGTGCGCAGAAGCGTTTGGGGCTGTTGTTCGTACCGGCACACCTCCTGCACGGAACAGGGCAGGGGCAGGCCGAACAGCGGAGTCACCGGCTGGAAATGCCGGGTGGTGGAAGCCGCATTTTCCGGCGCCGGCGCAGCGGGCAGCAAAAGCGCCCGGCCAAACAAAAGCACTTCGTAAGCCGAGGTGCGGCTTCCGGTATGCTGTAAAATGGTTTCTTCCAAAGGCACTGTCCGGGTGTCGCTCCACGCAAACTGTGCAATCACCGTCCCGGCGGCGGGCGCAAAGATCAGGGTGCCGTCCCGCTCGCTGCGCGCCGTGCCGATCAGGCCCTGTCCGGCTTCCACCTGCTGGCCGGGCGTTACCAGCATGGTGCCGCTGACAAGGTTCGTGCGCACCACCGTGCCGCTGTATTTTGCCCGGATGCCATGCAGCGTTCCGGCAGCAATGTCCGGCTTTGGCTTTGCAGCAGCGGCTTCCACCTCCAGCCGTCCTTTGGCAAAGTTCAGGCTGGCCCATGAAAACTCGCCGCTGTGCAGCAACGCGTACTCCCCGGCGGTAAGTTTTGCTTCGGTCACAAACGCACCGGGTTGCAGGCCGACTTCCCGCAGCACGGCAGCGGCCCGGGCAGCCTGTCCGGTGGTGAGAGCGGATGCGTCCGCAAACCATATAAACTGCTGTGCCCACAGCAAAAGCGGCACAAACACCGCCAGCCCGGCAAACAGCCCGGTGCGGTGCAGCAGGGGACGGATGCGGAAATACAAGCCCTGCTTTTTTTGTACGCGCAGCCGCACATGATGCTTGCGGGCCAATGCGGCAAGGCGCTGGTACTGCCATGCAGCGCAGTGCGCCCGGAAGCCGCCGGGCAGGGCAGTGATGCCATAGGGGTGCACACCCTGCTGTGCCGCAGCTGTCAGCAGGGCCTCGGTGCTGCCGTTGCGCGCGGTGAACACCACTGCGGCCCAAAGTCTGACCGGTTCCATCTGCTCCTCCTATTCATCCGCAAAATCTGTCCGTAAAAAATGCCCGCACAGGGTCAGGCGGCTGGCCGTCAGGGTCAGAATTCTCAGATCGTCGCCGTAGACCGTAAAACGCCCGCGCGGCATCTGCAAACACAGCCGGTTGGCGTCGTAGGCCACGATCATCCGGAAATGCTCGATCTCCATCCGGCCGCCGCTCTGGTAGACGGCTGGCATCCGGTAAAAGCCCTTTGGCGGCTGGCGGAACAGTGCTGCCAGCCAGCGGTGCGGCGGCTGCCGTTTCTGGCGCTTGCCCGACATGCTGTTCCCTCCCATCCCGCAGTGCTAGCTGCGGCACACTGCTACATATATATGGATGTGGAGGGCTGGCTTATGAATCGAACCCGCAAATTCGGGCAGGGAACACTGCTGGCGCTGGCAGCGTTCACGGCGTTTTTGGTGTTTGCCGCACCGCAGCGCTGTGCGGAAGCATTGCACGCAGGCCTTGTGCTCTGCGGCGGGCCGCTGCTGGTTTCGCTGTTTCCGTTCCTGATCGTTTCGGCGCTGCTCATGGGCAGCGGGGCCGGGCCGCTGCTGGGCTTTGCGTTCCTGCCTGTGGCGCGGCTCATCGGCATCCGGGCCAAAGGCGCGGGCAGCGTGCTGCTCGTTGGATTTCTGGGCGGTTTTGCCCCGGCTGCGGTGGCGGCATCCGAAGCGGTGCGCACCGGGCAGCTCACGCCGCGGCAGGCGTCGGCTTTGCTGCCGGCCTGCATCTGTTCCGGGCCGTCCTTCGTCATCCTGACGGTAGGGCAGCAGATGCTGGGCAGCCGGGCGCTGGGCGTGCGGCTGTTTGCCGCACAGGTATTGGCGGGATATCTCGCTGCAGCGGTGCTCAACCGGCTGCACGGCAGGCAGGAGCCTGTGCTGTCTGCGGTCCCGGCAGAGCAGCCGCTCCCAAAACTGGATGCAGTGGTGGCACAGGCGGCGGTAACTTACCTGAAACTGTGCGGTTTTGTGCTGTACTTCCGGCTGCTGGCGGCAGGCTGCGGCGCGCTTTTGCCCGGGGCGTGGGCCGTGCTGCCCGCCATGCTGCTGGAGGTGTGTTCCGGCTGCGACCTAGCGGCCCGCACCGGCTTTTGGGCCAGCAGCCTGTGCTGCGCGGCCCTCAGCATGCAGGGGATATCGGTGCTTTTGCAGGTTCGCACCATCTGTCCGGCCGAAATTTCCTTTAAGCCGCTGCTTGCGGCGCGCGTTCTGCATCTGCCACTCTCGCTGGCGCTGTTTTACATGGCCCTGCCAGAAAAGGCCGTGCAGACCTTCAGCACCCTTTCAGAACGCGTGATCGTGATGCGCCGCGTGCCGCTGGACTGCGCGCTGCTGGCATTTGCAGTGTGCTGCATCACGGCGTGCGAGTTATGCCGCCTGCGGCAGAGATGCCCAAAGGAGAAAGAAAGCAAAACTGCTTGACAGTACGGGCGAGATATGATAAAATACTTTCTGTTGCAGAACATAAAGGTTTGCTACTGTGGCTCAGCTGGTAGAGCAGCTCACTCGTAATGAGCAGGTCGCCTGTTCGAATCAGGTCAGTAGCTCCAAAATGAAATCCCCGAAAAGCGGCTTGACAGCTGGCTTTTCGGGGATTTTGCTTTGGAAGCGACAGCACAAAAAGCCTGCCCTCTGAGAAGCCCTCAAAAGGCAGGCAGTGCATAGAACACTTACTTGAACAGCTTGCGGCCGATCCAGATGCAGATGCAGGCACCCACGACGGAAACGAGGACCTCGCCCACGATGCCGGTAGCGCTCAGGCCCACAAGGCCGAACACGATGCTGCCCACAAAACCGCCCAGAATGCCCAGCACGATATTGCGCATGGTGGAAGTTTCGCTGCCCATAATGCGGCCTGCAATGTAACCGGCCAGTGCGCCGATCAGCAAACTAAAAATAAAACCGAACATAATACTCTACCTCCTAAATTTTAAAGCTCTGCGCCCTGCCCGGCGTTTTCCCGGGCAAAGCGGCAGATATCTTTCAAACAGCATTTTTCGCACTCCGGTTTGCGCGCGTTGCACACGGCCCGGCCATGCATCACAAAGCGGTGGCACAGGTCGCTGCCTTCTTCCGGCGGGATGATCTTCCACAAGGCCATTTCCACCTTCTGCGGCTCCTTGATGCCATCCACAAGGCCGATCTTGTTGCACAGCCGGATGCAGTGGGTGTCCGTTACGATGGCGGGCTTGCCAAATACATCTCCCATAATGAGGTTTGCGCTTTTGCGGCCCACGCCGGGCAGGGCAAGCAGCTCTTCAAAGGTGGTGGGCACCTGACAATTGTATTGATCGCGCAGCACGCGCATACAGGCCGAGATGTCCCGCGCTTTGGAGCGGCCCAGCCCGCAGGGTTTGACAATGGCCTCAATGTCCTCCGGTGCAGCAGCAGCCAGAGCGGCTACATTGGGATATTTGGCAAACAGATCCTCCACCACAATGTTCACACGGGCATCGGTGCACTGTGCGGCCAGCCGCACGCTGACAAGCAGCTGCCATGCGTGGCTGTAATCCAGCGTGCACCCGGCGTCCGGATATTCTTTTTTCAGTCGGTCGATCACTTCCAGCGCCAAGGCCTTTTTTGCGGTCAGGTCCTCCGGCGCTTTTTTGCATACAGGCATACACTCAACTCCCTTTGCCAAAAGACTGATACGATAATACCATGTTTTGCGTTTTTTGTAAACGAGTGTCGAAGATTATCTGAGAATGATTTTCAGATAAAACCTTGCTCTTACCGTCAAAATGCGATATACTATAGAAAAATGCAGGGGATCGGGTCCCGCATGGAGGGAGAGGAACGCAATGAACGAACCACTGGCGCAGCGGCTGCGTCCAAAAACTTTGGCAGAGGTGTGCGGCCAGCAGCATCTGCTGGCGCCGGGCAGGGTGTTCCGCCGCACCATCGAAAGCGGCCGCATTCCCAACATGATCTTCTACGGCCCTTCCGGTACCGGCAAGACCACCGTGGCCCGTATCATTGCAGAGAACAGCGGCATGACCCTGCACAAACTCAACGGTACATCCTGCGGCACCGGCGACATCAAGGCAGTGCTCAAGGATATCGGCACGCTGGCGGGGGCAGGCGGTATCCTGCTGTATCTGGACGAGATACAATACCTGAACAAAAAGCAGCAGCAGAGTTTGTTGGAGTGCATCGAGGACGGCTCGGTAACGCTTATTGCATCCACCACCGAGAACCCGTATTTTTACATTTACAATGCACTGCTGTCCCGCTGCACGGTGTTTGAGTTCAAGTCGCTCTCTGCGGCAGATGTGGAACGCGGGCTGCACAATGCGCTGGAAAAGCTCTCGGAAGGGGAGAACACGGACGTTTGCATGGACGAGGACGCCTGTGCCTACTTGGCCGAGAGCGCGGGCGGCGATTTGCGCAAGGCGCTTGGCTGTCTTGATTTTGCGGTGACGGCGGCCCCCATCGAGGACGGCAAAAAGCACATCACACTGGAGATGATCCAGCAGGTCACCCGCCGCACGGCCATGCGGTACGACCGGGACGGCGACGACCACTACGACATCGTTTCGGCTTACCAGAAGTCCATGCGCGGCTCGGACCCGGATGCGGCGCTGCATTATCTGGCACGGCTTCTGGAAGCGGGGGATCTGCCCTCGGCCTGCCGCCGTCTGATGGTGTGCGCCTGCGAGGACGTGGGCCTTGCCTACCCGCAGATCATCCCCATCGTGAAGGCGGCAGTGGATGCCGCCAACATGGTGGGCCTGCCGGAAGCACGGCTTCCGCTGGCAGACGCCGTCATTCTGGTGGCCACCAGTCCCAAATCCAACAGTGCTCACGATGCCATCAATGCAGCTATTGCGGATGTGCGGGCAGGCCGCACCGGGCCAATTCCGCGCCAGCTGCAAAATAAGCACTACGACGGCGAGGATGCCCTTGTGAAGGGGCAGAACTATAAATATGCCCACGACTATGCCCACCACTGGGTGGAGCAGCAGTACCTGCCGGATGCCATCAAGGATGTGAAATACTACACCTTTGGCGATAACAAAAATGAGCAGGCGGCCCGGGCCTATTGGGCCAAGATCAAGGGCGAAGAAAACGTATAAACAAAACGAGCAAAGGAGAACGATATGCGATATTCCAAGCAGCGCGAGCTGGTGATGCAGACGGTGCAGAACCTCTGCGACCACCCTACCGCCGAAGAGATCTACGATGCTGCCGTGCAGGAATGCCCGGGCCTGAGCCTTGGCACCGTGTACCGCAACCTGAACAGTCTGGTGGACGCAGGCCGGGTGCGCCGGGTGTCTATCCCGGGCAAGGCAGACCGCTTTGACCATACATTGCCGTGGCACAGCCACCTGTACTGCACCGTGTGCGGCGGCGTGACCGACGCCGACGTGGACGAAAAGCAGGTGATGAAGCTGGTAAAAAACCAGAAGGGCCGTGTGCAGGACTGCGCCGTGGTGCTGATCGGCGTATGCGAGGCCTGCTGCGAGAAGCAGGCGCAGGAAAACGCCCATTGAACCATAAAAAATGTACAGAACCTCTTGCCCGGAACGCGCAAACAGGGTATACTATAGAGAAAGCTCTCTTATAAAGTGCAAATAGATTTTCGCCGTGCGGGGCGCTTTGGCCCTGCCGGAGAAGGATGGTTCGATTGGAATACATTAGTTTTGAACATAATAATGTTGCCGCCGAGCTGGTCAAGCAAGCTTATGATACGCCGCCGCTGGCCTTTGTGCACAGCTACGGCTGCCAGCAGAATGTGAACGACGGCGAGCGCATCAAGGGTGTGCTGGTGGATATCGGCTATGGCCTGTGCGATAAGCCGGAAGATGCCGACCTCATTCTCTTCAATACCTGCGCAGTGCGTGAACACGCCGAGCAGCGTGTATTCGGCAATGTGGGCGCCCTGAAGGGCCTCAAAGAGAAAAAGCCTGATCTCATCATCGGCCTGTGCGGCTGCATGGCCAACCAGAAGCATGTGGTGGAAAAGCTGCGCCGGAGCTATCCCTATGTGGACCTCGTGTTCGGCGTGGACGGCATCGACACCCTGCCGCAGCTCATTGCGCAAAAGCTGCAAAAGCACAAGCGCGTGCTGATGGACCCGGCCCAGCGCCCCGTGATCGTGGAGAACATCCCCATCCGGCGCGAGAGCGAATTCCGCGCGTGGCTGCCTATCATGTACGGCTGCGACAACTTCTGCACCTACTGCATCGTGCCCTACGTGCGCGGCCGCGAAAAGAGCCGCAAGCCCGGTGATATCCTTGCCGAGTTCCGCGGCCTTGTGGAAGCGGGCTATAAGGAGATCACGCTGCTGGGCCAGAACGTCAACAGCTATGGCAAGGGCTTGGAAGAGAAGGTGGACTTCTCCGACCTGCTCAACCTGCTGTGCACTGTGCCCGGCGATTACCACATCCGTTTTATGACCAGCCACCCGAAGGATGCCAGCCATAAGCTCATCGATACCATTGCCGCCCAGCCGAAGCTGTGCAAGCATCTGCATCTGCCGGTGCAGTGCGGCTCAGACGAGCTGCTCAAAAAGATGAACCGCCACTACACCGTAGAGCAGTACCTTGAGCTGATCGAGTATGCCCGCAAGACGGTGCCCGGTATCACTTTCTCCAGCGACATCATCATCGGCTTCCCCGGTGAGACGGAGGAGGACTTCGTCAAGACGCTGGAACTGGTGCAGAAGGTGGGCTACATGCAGCTGTTCACCTTCATTTACTCCAAGCGCACCGGAACCAAGGCGGCCGACATGCCGGACCCCACCCCCCGCAAGGAAAAGACCAATCGCATGAGCCGCCTGCTCAAGGTGCAGGACGAGATCGCCATGGCACTGGTCAAGGCGCAGGTGGGCCAGACCGTGCAGGTGCTGGTGGAGGGCTATGGCCGCAATGAGGGCACGCTTTCCGGCCGGCTGGACAACAACCTTACCGTGGAATTTGCGGCGGATGCTTCCCTGATGGGCAGCTGCGCCAACGTACATCTCACCGGCGCACGCGCGACCGTGCTGCTGGGTGAGCTTGTCTGAGCACTTCCGGGGCCGTGCCCCTGAATGTTATAAATGAGAAGGAGACCATTCAAATGGATTGCATTGATCTTTTCAAGCGCGCAGCCGTTGCGCTGCAAACCGATAACCGCTACCTGATTCTGGATCAGGCCCGCAAGGCCAACGATAAGGACGAGGAGCTGCAAAACCTGATCGGTGAGTTCAATCTGGCCCGCATGGACCTGAACAACGAGATCGGCAAAAGCGAGCGCAACGATGCCCGCATCGCAGAGCTGAACGAAAAGGTGAACAGCCTGTACGGCCAGATCATGAGCAACGAGGGTATGGTGGCCTACAACGAAGCCAAGCGCGACTGCGAGAACCTCGTGAACTATATCGACGCCATCATCAACACCGCCATGAACGGCGGCGACCCCATGACCGTGCAGGAGCCTTCTGCTTCCTGCACCGGCAGCTGCTCCACCTGCGGCGGCTGCCACTAAAACCAGCAAAACGGAACGCGGCTGTGCAAAACAGACCGCGTTTTGTTTGCGAAGGCGGTTACAAGCCGCAAACCGTGCACAGAACCATAGAACGGGAGAGAGGGTAAACCATGGCAGAGCTGTCGCCCATGATGCAGCAATATCTTGAGATCAAAAATCAACATAAGGACGAAATTCTGTTTTACCGCATCGGCGATTTTTACGAGATGTTCTTTGACGATGCCCTGACTGCGTCCAAGGAGCTGGACCTGACCCTGACGGGCAAGCAGTGCGGCTTGGAGGAACGCGCGCCTATGTGCGGCGTGCCGTTCCACAGCTATGAGGGCTATGTGGCCCGGCTGATCGCCAAGGGCTACAAGGTGGCCATCTGTGAGCAGGTGGAAGACCCGGCCAAGGCCAAGGGGCTTGTCAAGCGGGACATCATCCGCGTGGTCACGCCCGGCACGGTGATCGAGAGCAGTATGCTGCAAGACGACCGCAACAACTACATTGCCAGCGTTTACCTCAAGGGCAAAAAGGCGGGCCTTTGCTTTGCAGATGTCTCCACCGGCACGGCCCACATCACCGAGCTGAATGCGGATAAGATCGCCCCTGCGGTGATCACAGAGCTGTGCCGCTACCATCCCAGCGAAGTGCTGATGAACCCGGGCCTGCTGGACTGCCGTGAAGTGACGGCCTATATCAAGAAAAATATGACCTGCTCGGTGGAGCTGGTGGAGGACGAGCGCTATGCGCCGGGCCTTGTGGCGGCTGCGCTGGAAGGCCAGTTTGGCCGCGACTGGCCGCAGAACACCGGCATTGCAGCGGATGGCCTTGTGCGCTTTGCCATGGCGGCGCTGCTGGAATACCTGCACGATACCCAGATCAAGGGCGTGGAACGCCTGAAAACGGTCATTACTTATAACAAAGCGCAGTTCATGCGGCTTTCGCCGGTGACGCGCGCCAACCTTGAGCTCACCGAGACGCTGCGCGGCCGCGAAAAACGCGGCACCCTGCTGTGGGTGCTGGACAAAACCAGCACCTCCATGGGCAAGCGGATGCTGCGCAGCTGGATCGAGCAGCCGCTCATTTCCAGCGCGCTCATCAACCACCGCCTGAACGCGGTGGAAAGCCTTGTCAAGCAGACTATGGCCCGCGGCGACCTGACCGAAGAACTGGGCTACATCGCGGATATGGAACGCCTGATGACCCGCACCGTCTATGGCTCCGCCACGCCCAAAGAGATCTATACGCTGGCCCAGACCTGTGACCGTCTGCCCGGTCTGCGCAGGCAGGCTGAGGCCTGCAATTGCCCGGAGCTTGCAGAACTGGCCGCACAGATCGACCCGCTGGAGGACATCAAGGCACGCATTTACGCGGCGGTGGACCCGGAAGCGCCTTCCACCCTCAAGGATGGCGGTGTGATCGCCAAAGGCTACCATGCCGAGGTGGACGAGCTGCGCTCCATCCGCGACAACACCAAGGGCGTGCTGGCCCAGCTGGAAGCCCGCCTGCGGCAGGAGACCGGCATTCCTAAGCTGAAAATCGGCTATAACCATGTGTTTGGCTACTTCATCGAGGTGAGCAACTCCTACAAGAGCATGGTGCCGGAGACTTATATCCGCAAGCAGACCCTGACTTCCGGCGAGCGCTACATCACGCAGGAGCTCAAGGAGCTGGAAAGCAAAATTTTAGGCGCCCACGAGCGGCTGATCACATTGGAGCACCGCCTGTTCAGCGAATTGCTGGAAAGCATCAGCGCCCAGCTGGACCGCATCCAGCGCACCGCCAACGCGGTGGCCCAGCTGGATGTGCTGGCAGCACTGGCGCAGGTGGCGGCAGAGAACAACTACTGCCGTCCCGTGGTGGACGACAGCGACGAGCTGACTATCACGGAGGGCCGTCACCCTGTGGTGGAGCAGATGCTCAAGGGCAGCCTGTTCGTGCCCAACGATACCACTCTCAACTGCACCACCGACCGGTGCCTGATCATCACCGGCCCCAACATGGCTGGTAAATCCACGTACATGCGCCAGAATGCACTGATCGCACTGATGGCGCAGATCGGCTCCTTCGTTCCGGCTTCCGGCTGCCATGTGGGCGTGGTGGATGCTATTTTTACCCGTATCGGCGCATCGGACGATCTTTCGGCCGGTCAGTCCACCTTCATGGTGGAAATGACCGAGGTAGCGGACATCCTCAAAAATGCCACGGCCAAGAGCCTTGTGGTGCTGGACGAGATCGGCCGCGGCACCTCCACCTTTGACGGCATGAGCATCGCCCGCGCAGTGGTGGAGCATATTTCCGATCCGGCCAAGGGCCTTGGCTGCAAAACGCTGTTTGCCACCCACTACCACGAGCTTACCGAGCTGGAAGGCACGGTGGACGGCGTGAGAAATTACAACATTGCAGTCAAAAAGCGCGGCGAGGATATCACCTTCCTGCGCCGCATCATCCGCGGCCCGGCGGACGACAGCTATGGCATCGAGGTGGCAAAGCTGGCCGGCCTGCCCGGCAGTGTGACCCGCCGTGCCCACGAAGTGCTGCGCACGCTGGAAGCTACGGCTCCCAAAAACAAGGTGGAGCAGATGGATTTTGATGCGCTGCAAGAGTACAACTCTCCCGCTGTGCCCAGCGAGATGATGGAAAAACTGGAAGCACTGGATGTGGAAACTCTGACCCCCATTGAAGCACTGAATTTCCTCTATGAGCTCAAAAAGACTTTGAAAGGCACTCTCAACGGCTGAAAAAAGCCATAAAAACGGATAAGGAGGGAACACCATGGCAGTGATCCATGTTCTGGATAAGCACACCGCCGAGCTGATCGCAGCTGGCGAAGTGGTCGAGCGGCCTGCATCGGTGGTAAAGGAACTGCTGGAAAATTCCATTGACGCCGGAGCCACACAGGTGACAGTGAGCATTGAGTCCGGCGGCGTCAAGCTGATCGAGATCAGCGATAACGGCACCGGCATTGAAGCGGAATATATCTCCACGGCGTTTGTCCGCCACGCCACCAGCAAAATTGAAAAACCGGACGATCTGAACCGTATCCACACGCTGGGTTTCCGCGGTGAAGCGCTGGCTTCCATTGCCAGCGTGGCCCGTGTGGAGCTGACCACCCGCACTGAGGTGGACGAGTTTGCCACGGTCTACTGCATTGAGGGCGGGGAAGAGATCTCCCGGGAGCCGGGCGCCCGCGCGGTGGGCACCACCATCCGGGTGAAGGACCTGTTTTACAACACGCCCGCCCGCATGAAGTTCCTCAAAAAGGACTCCTCCGAAGGCACCTTTGTGGCGGACACGGTCACTCACGTAGCCCTCAGCCACCCGGAGGTCAGCATCAAGTTCGTCCGTGAGGGCAAGCTGCAATATGTGACGCCCGGCGACGGCCAGCTGCGCGGCGCGGCTTATGCAGTGCTGGGCCGTGAGTTCAGCCGCGACCTTGTGGAGGTGAAAAATCAGGAGGGCGTTTACAGCATCACCGGCCTGATCACCCCGCCCAAGAGCTGCCGCGCCAGCCGCAGTATGCAGCATTTTTACATCAATGGCCGCTATGTGCGCAACCGTACCATGATGGCCGGCATGGAAATGGCCTTCAAGGGTACCATGATGCAGGGCAAGTTCCCGGGCGGTATCCTGCTGCTGGAAATGCCTGCGGACCTTGTGGATGTAAATGTGCATCCGGCAAAGGTGGAGGTGCGCTTTGCCCGGGAAAATGACATTTTTGATGTGGTCTACCACGCTGTCAAGCTGGCGCTGGCCCAGCCCGGTACCGGCGAACGACTTTTTACCTTTGAAGAGAATAAAAAAGAAGAAAAAACAGAAAATGAAAAAATAAACGCAGAAACGGCTGAAAATCATGTAAAGGAGAACAGCTTTACAGGCCTTTCTGCCATTATTTCCGGGCAGGCAGACCCCGGCACCCTGCCGAGGCAGCACCCGGAACCGGCAAAAACGGCTCCGCAGGCAAAACAGGGACCTGCACCCGGGGCAAATATGCAGCAACCTGCTGCGCCCGGCATGCCACGCTGGCAAAACAGCGCACAGAACGATTCCATGCTGGATCCGTTTGTGACGCTGCACAGCCCAAAGCTGGAACCGGAAAAAACACCGGAGCCGTTCCGCACGGCATCCAGTGAGACGGCGTTGGATGTGGAACCGGACACGCCGGAAACAGAAAATACAAAAATCCATTCGGCACAGGACCACATGGCGGCTTGGAATGCCACGCCTACTGTGCCGGAAAAAGCGACAGAACTCTCTGCGGCTGAGCCGCAGGAGGAGACGGCACAGCCTGAGCAGATGAATTTTGACCCCTCTGCCGGCCAGCCGGAACCACTGCACTATGTGGGCGAAGTGTTCAAGACCTACATTCTGGCCGAGCGCGGCGATGAGCTGTGCCTGATCGATAAGCATGCTGCCCACGAACGTCAGCTTTTTGAAAAGCTGGCTGCAAACTATGGCAGCGTGCCCAGCCAGATGCTGTTGGAGCCTGTGGCCATCGACCTTGTGGCCGAGGAAAAGCAGGCACTGCTGGATAACATTCCGCTGCTGGAAAATGTGGGCCTTGAGATCGCGGATTTTGGCGGCAACACAGTGGTGCTGCGTGCGGTGCCTGCCGATGTGGAGCCGCAGAACGCCGAAAGCCTGCTGATCGAGATCGCAAACAAGCTGCTCAAGGGCGGCCACGATGCGCTGAACGAGCACACCGAATGGGTGCTGCACTCCATTTCCTGCCGTGCGGCCATCAAAGCGGGGGATAAGTCCTCGCCGCAGGAGTTGATGGCGCTGGCCGAGAAGATCCTCTCCGGCGAGGTGCCGCCGTTCTGCCCGCATGGACGTCCCTGCGTGCTCAAGTTGACCCGAAAGGAGCTGGAGAAGCAGTTTGGACGCATTGTGTAAACACGCCGTTGTGGCGGTCGTAGGGCCTACGGCCACCGGCAAAACGGCTTTGGGTGTGGCACTGGCACAGCGCTTTTCCGGCGAAGTGATCAGCTGTGATTCTATGCAGATCTATAAGGGTCTGGACGTAGGTACGGCAAAAGTGACGCCGGAGGAGACCTGCGGCATCCCGCACCACGGCGTGGATATCCTCACGCCGGATAAAACCTTCAGTGTGGCGGATTTCACCGTCATGGCCGGAAAGCTGGAACGGGAGATCTCCGCCCGCGGCGCTCTGCCTATCCTTGTGGGCGGCACCGGCTTGTATGTGCAGAGCTTTTTGTACGGTGTGCGCTTTGCCGAAGAAAAAGCGCCCTCCGGCCTGCGGGAGCAGCTGGCGGCAGAGCTGGCCCAAAAAGGCGGCGCTGCGATGTATGAAGAATTAAAACAGGCAGACCCGGAAGCCGCCGCAGCCATCCACCCCAACAATCAGGTGCGGGTGCTGCGTGCGCTGGAACATTATCGTGCCACCGGCAAGCGCCTCAGCGAACAGAAAGCCGCGTCGCTGCCGCAGGAGCGGCCCTACCGCAGCCTGATCTTGGGGCTGGACTTTCCGGACCGCGCGGCGCTCTACCGCCGTATCGACCTGCGGGTGGATAAAATGCTGGAAGCCGGCCTTTTAAAGGAGGCTGAGGATGTCTGGCGGAACCGGGAAAGCTTTCGCACAGCGGCGCAGGCCATCGGCTATAAGGAGTTCTTTCCGTATTTTGAGGGCACGGCCCCGCTGGAGGTCTGTGCGGACAAACTCAAGCAGGCTTCCCGCAACTATGCCAAGCGCCAGCTGACGTGGTTCCGCCACATGGACGGCGTGGTCTGGCTGGACGCAGGTGCGGCGGACGTGAAGGACGCCGCCATCCGCAAAGTAAGCGAATTTTTAGCGAAAGGATGATCGATATGCCGGACGAACCCGTGAAGGATCGTCATGAGCATCAGGTGCTCACCACACTGGCAGGCGTGATGATCGCATTTCTGCTGCTGGCTGCAATTTATGTGGTGTATCAGGCCGCCCATATCCTGTTCCCGCAGAATGTCTACGAGACGGCACTGCCCACCGTGATCTCGGATACGGTGGATGCTGACGGTGTGCTGCTGTTTGATGAAAGCTATGTGGCGGGCAGCGGGAGCCTGGGCTATCTTGCTGCCGACGGCGAGCGCATCTCGGCAGGCAATGCAGTGGCAGAGATCTACAGCAATGCGTCACAGGCTTCGCTGCGTCAGCAGCTCACCCAGCTGACAGATCAGATCGATCTGCTGCAAAAATCGCAGAATACAACTGCTTTGCAATTGGATACCTTGTTAAAAGAACGGTCCTCCGCGCTGTATGACCTGCTGGATACGCTGGATGCCGGCGACTACGAAGCCGTGGACAACGACACCAATGCCTATCTTCTGGCCCAGAACAAGCTCTGGGTCGTAACGGGCGGCAGTGTGAACTTTGCGGACCAGATCGCGGCACTCACCCAGCAGGCGCAGAGTGTGCAGGCCCAGCTGGGCAGTCCTACACAGATCACCGCGCCGCAGACCGGCTATTTTGTCCGGGCTTCCAGCAGCGGCAGGCTGAATGCCGGTGCAGAAGATATCCTTGCGCTGAGTGCGCAGGAGCTGAAAGGCTATCTGGATTCAAACCCGGTGCTGCCGCTGGACGGCTGTGCAGGCAAGATCGTGGCCGGGTTTACATGGCGCTATGTGGGCGTGTGCAGCGCAAAACAGGGTGAAAAGCTGCTGGATGCAAACGGTAAGCCGCTGAGTTCTTCCGTGGAGATCAGCTTCCCGGGACAGGTGGAAAGCAGCCTGAAGGCCACCGTTACGGAAGTGAACATCGATGCTGAAAACGGCCTTGCCCGCTTTGTGCTTACCTGCAACTCCATCAACGGCGACGTGCTGTGCCTGAACCATGCAAAGGCAAGCATCTCGGTGGGGGAGCACAGCGGCCTGCGCGTGCCTGCCGCCGCCGTGCACTATTTAAAAGAGGACGGCACCGAAGCTGAGACCCAAGGCGAAAACTACATCCCGGGTGTTTACGTCAAGCTTGGCAACATTGCGCGCTTCCGCCGTATCGACCCGGTGGACAGCGATCATCCGCTGATCACGGACGGCGATTGCATCCTTGTTTTGCCGGAAGGCACCGAGGGTTCGGTGAGCAAGGTGAAGCTTTACGACGAAATAATCGTTTCCGGACAAAATTTGTATGACGGAAAGCTTTTGTAGTTATTGACATCTGAGGCAAAAAATCCGATAATAGTAAAAGCTATTTGCATTCTTTTGCAAAGAACGCCGGGCGGCGCCATGCAGCCCGAATGAAAGGAGCAGATTTTATGTCTTTGCTTGACAGCCTGAAAAAGGGCCTGTTCGATCAGGAAGATGATTACGAGGACCAGTACATCGACGACGGCCCTCAGATGGTGAACAATAACAACGGCATCGGCATTGCAGAGGACGACGAGGCCGAAGAGCCTGCAGAGGGTGCCAAGAAAAAGGGCAAGGTGGTCAACATCAACGCCACCACCCAGCTTAAGGTGGTTCTGGTAAAGCCCGAGCGCTTTGAGGATGCAAGCACCATTGCGGACCACCTGAACAACAAGCGCACCGTGGTGCTGAATCTGGAGTCCACGAATAAGGAAGTATCCCGCCGTCTGGTGGACTTCCTTTCCGGTGTTGCCTATGCCAACAACGGCCAGATCAAGCGTGTGGCCAACAGCACCTTCATCATCA
>ERZ1026898.536-NODE-536-length-22376-cov-15.893374_pt1 | contig 22376 bp, 21 predicted proteins | sample MGYA00380178_ERZ1026898 | MGnify/ENA primary metagenome ERZ1026898 (study PRJEB33269, sample SAMEA4719814) | human gut metagenome | biome: human-associated habitat; feature: organic feature; material: feces | place: Cameroon | collected 2013-10 ...
ATTTCATTATTAGAAATAGAAAAATATTCGTTTGCGGTGTGGCTGTTTTGGTTGCTGCTGCTGTAGTTGTTTGCGCTGTGTTTGCAATTTCTGATTCAAACAATAAAAAAGATCTTGCTGCTATTGATTCAATTGAATATTCTTATGTTTCAAAATCCGGCGGAATAGAGGAAGATGAGATTTCTTCACGCCAGACAAAAGCAGAAGAAGCTCTTGCTCCTTATCTTTCAAAAAAGAATGTTGCCGGCGTTCGTGCCAATATGCTTTATGCTGATATTGCCTTTGCAAAGAAAGATTTTACGAAAGCACTTGATTGTTACCTAAAGGCTGCCAATGCTTCTAAAAAGGCTTATACTTATGCAGAATGTATGTACAATGCAGCTGTTTGCGCAGAGGAGCTTTCTAAAAATGATGATGCTGTGGCTTATTATAAGGCTGCTGCGGATGACAAGGATTTTTACCTTGCGTCCCATGCGCTTTTTAACGCTGCAAGAGTTTTAGAACTTTCAGGAAATTATTCTAATGCCGCGGAGCTTTACCAGAAGACTGTTGATTCTTACAGCGGATACGAGTGGGCAAACCTTTCTGAAAGCCGCCTTATTGATTTAAGGGCAAAAGGAAAATTTGACTAAAAATCAGTATTTTTATAAAGAAAAAATGGGCGGTGTTTGTTTTGCAAAAAAATTAAAAACCGCCTTTTTTTTATTTGCCATGCTTTTTGTCAGTTGCGGTTTGGATACTTTTTATTACCTTGAGCCGCCAAAAACTGACGGGCACACAACAAAATACACAAGCACTGATAGACCTCAGCTTTATTTTTCTTTTTTGACCAATGAAGAAGGCGACAATTCTGATTACGGCTCGTCCGATTTTTCTTTTCTTGGAACTGAAGTCTATTACAAGATTTATAATAACTATTCTACAATGGTCAGCGCGCAAAGTTCGATTGACTCATTGAACTCAAGCAGTGATGTTTCGGCTGCGGCAACAAATATTATAAATTCAAGAAACTACAAGACGCTTTTATTTTCTTCCTATAACCAAACTCCTTTGATTCCAGAAAAAAATGATGACCGTTATGTTTATATCCGCCTGAATAGCATAAAAGGTTCTTCTGAATATTCTGCTGTTGTCTGCTACGGAACTTCTGCAATGGAAAGCTATGTTGCAGGTTCAAGCGGCATAACTTTGATTGGAAAACCTTTGCGCAATGTGAGTTCCGGCTCAGGGTACGGATTTGACTTCAAGAAAACTGACAACGGTAATCCGCTTCCGGTTTCAAGCGATGAGGATGTAAATTGGTCTAGCAGTTCCGAAGATGGAGTTTGGTATGTTGATATGTGGGCGGTTTCCGTTGGCAGGGATTCAAGCTATTCCCCATCTTACAGCAAATTGCTTCACCTTGGCTCGATTTCAATAAGAGAAGAGTGGTACGATGACTAAGTTTACAAAATTTCGAGGATTTTATTTATAAATGCGCAGTTTTTTTCCATATCCTCTTTTAGCTTCCATGGCGGATTCATTATAAACATTCCGCTTCCGTAAAGATGAGAGCCTGATTCTGTTTTTGTTTCCTCTGGATTTTTTGTGACTAGCTCAACTTTAAAGCTTTCGCAGGGAGTTGTTCCTAGTTTGCAGAAGTCTTCAAGTTCTGTTAAAAGCTGAGAGGTTTCATTTTTTCTGCGGAGCAAAAGCGGATACCAAAGCGCGATAATTGCTGTGTTCCATTTTTTTCTTACAGTTTTTAATGCGTCGCAGACTTTTTTGTAATCATCTGCATCTTCGTAGCTTGGATCGCATAGAACAAGTCCGCGTTTTATTAGTGGTGGTGTGAGCGCGCAAAGTGCTTTGTAGCTGTCTTCATTGTGAATTATAACCTTGTGGTCTTTCATGTTGCTTCTTAATGATTCAAGCGCTTGCGGATGTTTTTCTACAAAATGAAGGCTGTCTTTGTCTCTTGAATAAAGGCTTTCAAGTTCCGGGCTTCCTGCGTATTTTTTTTCTTCAAGATAAGAAGATTCACGCTCGATGTATTCTTTTAGTCCGTGAGGAAATTCCTGCGAAGTCCGTTTGTAGAATCTGTATATTTTTTTTATTCCGTCTTTTGCTTCGTTTGTCTTTAAAATCCGCTCGTCATCAAGACTGAATATTCCGGCACCTGAATGGCTGTCTATTATTGTAAAAGGCTTTTCTTTTTTGCAAAGAGAATCCAAAATCAGGCAAAGGCAAGTGTGCTTTAAAACGTCTGCAAGATTTCCGGCGTGATATTCGTGCTGATAGCTTAGCATTTTTCAATTTCCTTTATCCAAATCTGCGCGCTTGCATCGCTAGGCATTCTCCAGTCTCCTCTTGGCGAAAGATTTACTGTTCCAACTTTTGCTCCGTCCGGCATACAGCTTCTTTTGAACTGCTGGCTGAAAAATCTTTTGTAGAAATTCTTTAGCCATTTTAAGATGATTTCTTTTGTGTATATTGTCTTTGTCGCCTTGTCTTCTTTTCCAAGAAAAGCTTTTTGTGCAAGAAAATAAATTTTCCGTGGAGAAAATCCCCAGCGCAAAACATAGTAAAGGAAAAAATCATGAAGCTCGTAAGGACCTACAATTTCTTCTGTTTTCTGACTTATTTTTCCTTCTGAAGGCGGTAGAAGTTCCGGGCTTACAGGTGTCGCAAGAATATCATTCAGAACATCAGAAAGATTTTTGTTTCCTTTTTCAAATGCCTCGTCCGCAAACCAAGAAACAAGGTGGCGGACTAAAGTTTTTGGAATACTGGAATTTACGCCGTACATGCTCATCTGGTCGCCGTTGTAAGTGCACCATCCAAGAGCAAGCTCGCTTAAATCTCCTGTTCCGATTACAATTCCGTTGCACTTGTTTGCAAAATCCATAAGAACTTGAGTACGCTCGCGTGCCTGGCAATTTTCGTAAGTTACATCGTGTGTGTTTATGTCTTGCCCTATATCTTTAAAATGCTGAATCACAGCGTCTTTTATATTTATTTCTTTTAAGGTTGTTCCCATTTCCTTTGCAAGCAGGCAGGCGTTGTTGAATGTTCTGTCTGTTGTTCCGAAGGCGGGCATTGTTATAGAAAAAATTTTTTCTCTTGAAATGTTGCATTTATCAAAAGCTCTTGCGCATACTAAAAGCGCCAAAGTTGAATCTAGACCTCCGCTAAGTCCTATGACTGCTCCCTGCGCATGAATGTGCCTTAGCCGTTTTGCGAGTCCTTCCGACTGCATTTCAATTATTGAAAAACATCTTTCTTTTCTTTTTTGAATATCAGAAGGAACAAATGGATGAAGATCAATTTTTTCATAAAGCTGCTCGTCTATGTTGTCTGCAAAATGTTCCTGCTGAAGTCCGCTTACAAAAATTGTCTTGTATTCAGATTTTGCAAAACTTGTGCTTCTAGAAAAAGTTGTGGACTTGATTCTGTCTTGCGTGAGTTTTTCCAAATCAATGTCCGCTATAAGAAATTCCTGCGTGTTTTCAAAAAGACCGGATTCGGCTTTTATTGCTCCGTTTGCTGCTATGATGCTGTGTCCGCTGAAAATCATATCGGTGGAACTTTCATCGTGGCTTGCGTTTGCGTAAATGTATGCGCTTACTGTTTTTGCGGAATGTCCTGTCACAAGAATCCGTCTGTATTCTGATTTTCCTGCGACTTCATTGCTTGCGCTTAAATTTGCAATTATCGTAGCTCCGTTTAATGCGTGCCTTGTTGAAGGTGAAAACGGAACCCACAAATCTTCGCAAAGTTCCGCGGAAATTTTTATGGAAGAGTCATTTTCATCCTGAATAAAAATATCTGTGCCAAACGGAATGTCTTCCAAGCCTTTGCAAAGTGAAATTTGTTTTACAGTGTTTTCAGAAAATGAGGCAAACCAGCGGCTTTCATAGAATTCAGAATAATTTGGAATAAAAGATTTTGGGATTAAAGCAAGAACTTTTCCTTTGAAAACGAAAGCTGCGCAGTTGAATCGCTCCGAGTCCAGTTCAACAGGAAGACCTACGCAAAAAAGAATATTGCAGTTTTTTGTTTCCTCGCAAATATTTTTTAGGACGATATAGCACTCTTCTTGAAGTGTTTTTTGTGTGAATAAATCTGCGCAAGTGTAGGCGCAAATGGAAAGTTCCGGGAAAACGAGAAGCTTTATTTTTTTGTCCTGAGCTTTTTTTACAAGTTCAATTATCTGCTTGGAGTTGAAGTTGCAGTCCGCCACAGAAAGTGAAGGGGAAACGCTTGCAACTCTGAAAAATCCGTAGTTCATAAATTGATTATACGAATTATCCGCAGAAAATTCAATTTTTTTTATGTGTAGCAGGCGAGAATGTCGTCCTGGCTGTTTTTAAGAAGTTCTATTACATCTGGCCGGAATGCGTCTTTATCTTCTAAAATTGTGTTCATAGCCATGTTGAATTCGGCTGCGCTTATTTCTTCTGCGGAAAAAAAGTTTATGCAGAATTCTATTGCGATTGCGCACATCTGCGTGTAGATGTTGTTGATGCTGCTTTTTAGACCATGAGGCATTCCTCTTCCGTCATAGCGTTCGTGGTGGTGCATGCAGATGTCAGAGCAGACTTTTACAAAATATGCGACACTCGGCGAGCTGTTCACGCCAACAAAATCCGCTCCTGCAATTGTGTGCGTTTCTGGAATGTCATCGATTTCTGACTGGGAATAAACCTTGAATTTTTCATGGCTTACAATCATTCTGCCTATGTCGTAAAAATATGCTGCGCGGCTGATTATTTCAATTCCTTCCGGCGTGAGATCTTTTGGAGCTTTTGTCGCAAAATAATTTTCAAGCATTATATGCACAATTTCAGTTACGTGAATATAAAGATCGTCGTTCTTTTTTTCACTTTTTAGATAAGTAAGATAAACACGGCGAAGCTTGTCCGCGTAAAGAATTGTCGCCTTTAACTCTTTATCTGATACAGTTCCTTTTAGCATTGAAGCCGCAAGAACTTTTTTTGCGAATATTGATTTCAGTTTTGAAAGAATCTGCTTGCTGTCATAAGGTTTCTTGAAAAATCCTGACGCTCCGAAATTTGCGGCTCTTATAATGTTGTCTTTTTTCGCTTCTGAAGAAATGAGCAGAATCATCATTCCTGAATGCTTTGACTTGTCTAGCAGACTGAGTACTTCGAACCCGCTTAGTCCAGGCATATTTATATCAATAATAAGTCCGTCAATTTTTAATGCCGGATTGTTTAAAATATCAAGCGCCGCATATCCTGAATCTGCTTCAATTATATTGTAGAAACTTGCCAGTATGTTTTTTAAAACCGCTCTGTCAATTTCAGAATCATCAACTATTAAAATTGTTGTCATCTCTTGCTCCAGTTGTTGAATTTAAAAACCGCTGAAACTGAATTTTTAAATATTCCAAACTAATTATATCATATCATCTTGAAATGTAAAGAAATAAACTTTTGGAAAAATTCGTTGCCTTGACATCTGGTGTGTATTTTTTTAAAATACTAAAAAAATTTCGCGTTTATTTTTGGAAATCTATATGCTTGAAAAAATGAGAAACATTGGCATCATGGCTCACATTGATGCTGGAAAAACAACCACGACAGAAAGAATTCTTTATTACTCTGGAAAAATTCATAAAATCGGTGAAATTGATGACGGCGCGGCTACAATGGATTTTATGAAGCAGGAGCAAGAGCGTGGAATTACAATCGCTTCAGCTGCAATCACAACTGAATGGAAAGGCTACAAAATAAATATCATTGACACTCCAGGCCACGTTGATTTTACTGCGGAAGTTGAACGCTCTTTGCGTGTTCTTGATGGAGCTGTTGCCGTAATCTGCGCCGTTGGATGGGTTCAGCCTCAAACTGAAACTGTCTGGAAGCAGGCTGATGAATTTCATGTTCCGCGCATTTGCTTTGTAAACAAAATGGACCGAGTCGGTGCGGACTTCTTTGGAGCAATGGAAGATGTTCGTAAAAAATTTGGCTGCGAGCCTGTTGCCCTTGAAATTCCTATGGGAAGCGGACAGGACTTTGAAGGCGTTATAGATCTTCTTAAAATGAAAGAAATCTGCTGGGATTCAGAAACTGAAGGAGAAAAATTTACAGAATCAGAAATCAGCGATGAGTACAAAGAACTTGCACAGGAATGGCGGGAAAAACTTGTTGATACAGTCGCTTCAAATGATGAAGAACTTACAGACCTTTATATAGAAGGCAAGGAAATTTCTGTTGAGCAACTTGTATCTGCATTGCGCAAAGCTACAATTAACAGAACGCTTGTTCCGTTCCTTTGCGGTTCAAGCCGGCATAATCAGGGAGTTCAGCCTCTCATTGATGCGGTTGTCGCTTATCTTCCTTCGCCAGATGAAGTTCCGCCTGCTGAAGGAATTCATGTAAAGAGAAATGAAGAGGAAAAAATTCTTGTAAAATGCGATCCTGATTCAAAGACTCCGGCTGGTCTTGTTTTTAAAATTCAGTATGACCGCGAGGCAGGAATTCTTTGCTTTGTAAGAATGTACTCTGGAAAAATTTCAACTGGAACTCAGGTTTACAATGTTGGCAAAAAAAAACGTGAGCGTGTAAATAGAATTCTCCGTGTGAATGCAAACCGGATGGAGCAGATGGACAGTATAAGCGCAGGAGACATTGCGGTTTTTGTGGGCTTGAAATTTGCGCAGACCGGAGATACTTTGGGTAGCGAAGGAATGCCAGTTCTTCTTGAAAGTGTAAAATTTCCGGAGCCTGTTATTTCGATTGCGATTGAGCCGGAAACAATGGGTGACCGTGCAAAACTTCAGGAAACTCTTGAAATCCTTAGCCGTGAAGATCCTACGTTTACTTTCCGCGATGACGAAGAAACAGGACAGCTTGTTATTTCTGGAATGGGAGAGCTTCACCTTGATGTTCTTGTTACCCGAATCAGAGACGACTTTAAAGTTCAGTGCAGGGTTGGTTCTCCGCAGGTTACTTACAGAGAGTCAATTTCTACTGCCGCCGATTATAAGGAAGAGTTCAGCAAAGTTCTTGCCGGAAAAGAAAATGCGGCTTGCCTCACGATTCATATTGAACCAAGAGAAACTGGTGCTGGAAATTCTTATACTTGCGCAGTGCACGACAATTCAATTCCAAAAGAAATTTATGAAGCAATTGAACAGAGTATTCAAAGCTGTTTTACTTCTGGAATACGAATGGGTTACCCTTGCACAGACATTGCGGTTTCTGTAACTGACATAAAATATGATGAGCTTACAGCTTCTACTTTTGCATTTGAAGCCGCCGCTGCCGAAGCGTTTGACAAAGCGTGCGAGTCTGCAACTCCTGAACTGCTTGAGCCGGTAATGGAAGTTGATATTGAATGTCCTTCTGAATTTGTTGGAGACGCAATGAGCCAGATTACACAGCGTGGCGGAATGATTGTTAGCATGGATGAAAAGTCAGGCGAAAGCGTAATTCATGCAAAAGCCCCAATGGCAAAAATGTTCGGCTTTTCAACAAATCTTCGCTCTGTAACTCAAGGAAGGGCAAGCTTCGGAATGGTGTTCAGCCACTTCCAGGTAAAGGTGTAAATTCTTATAGGACGCTTGAGCAAGATTGTTTACTGCGTTACTGCTTTTGCGGAAACATCTTCTCGGGCTGTTCCTCTTGGTGCTGCTTGCATTGCCTCTTCTACTGAAATTAATTTAAAATAAAAAAAGACACTTGAAAACCAAGTGCCTTTTACTGAGCTACTCGTGATTCGAACACGAGACCCACGCCTTAAAAGGGCGTTGCTCTACCTACTGAGCTAGTAGCCCATCCGTTTTTCAACGTGATTAGTATCATATACTCTAAAACAAATTTGGTCAAGAGCATTTTACTGTTTTTTCAAAATAATTCTAACAAAATTTTCCCCTTGACACAGTTTGAGTTTTCTTTTTTACTTTTATTAGTTATATGAATGGACTTGTTTTAGACGGAAGTAAAAATGTTTTTCAAGTTGAATGTGATGATGGCTTTATCCGCGAATGTTCTTTAAAAGGAAAAATCTTAAAGGACGGAAAAGGCTATTACAATCCGCTTGCACCTGGAGACATTGTTGTGCTTGACGATGATTCCCTTGAAGAGGAAAAAGGGCTTATAAAAAATCTTGTTCCTCGGAAAAATGAATTTGTCCGCTGGAATGTAAAAAAAAGACAGCCTCAGGTTCTTGCTTCGAACTTGGATTATCTTCTGATTGTTACAACTCCCGATGAACCTCCGTTTAAGCCGCGTTTTATTGACCGTGCGCTTGTTCAGGCTGATTTTCAGAAAATAACTCCAGTGATTGTCTGCAATAAATATGAGCTTTCGCAGTCTGATGAATTTAAAGAGAGGCTTTTGAACTGGGAAGAAATGGGCTACAAGATAATCCGTTCAAGCGCAAAAACTGGAGAAGGAATCGAGGAGCTTGCGAATTTCATTGAAAACAAAACTTGCGCCTTTGTTGGAAAAAGCGGCGTTGGAAAAAGTTCTATAATAAATGTTCTTGATAACAATGTTGTTTTAAAAACCGGCAGTCTTTCTAAAAAATACGGAAAGGGAACCCATACAACTACAAAAGGAACTTTGATTCATCTTCAGCTGAATGAAGCTCTTATGGGCGGAAGAAAAGATGCGGTCGCAAATATAATCGATACTCCGGGCGTAAAAACTTTTTTGCTTCACGGAATTTCCGCGGAAAATCTTGCGCTTTATTACAAAGAATTTTTTCCGTTTATTGGAAAATGCAGTTTTGGAATGAGCTGTTCCCATATCAAAGAAAAAGGCTGTGCAATTTGCAAAGCTGTTGAAGAAGGAAAAATTTCAAAGGCGCGCTACGAGAGCTGGAAAAAAACTTTTGAAGAATTAAAGACTGGCATTTGGGGCGACTGATTTTTCAGTAAAAAAATTTTTTGGAATTTCTGATTCGATTGTAATTTTTTCTTTTGAAACCGGATGCACAAATTCTATTTTTCTTGCATGAAGCTTTATTCTGTCTGATTTTATTCCGCCGTAAAGCTCATCACCTGCAATTGGAAGATTCATACTTGAAAGCTGAACTCTTATTTGATGTGTGCGTCCTGTGTGCAGCTGGCAGTCAATTTGAATAAAACCGTTTTTTTCTGAAATTATCTTAAAATCAGTTTTTGTAAAAAGTCCACCCCTTGATTCTGGAACAATTCCCATTTTGCAAGCCGAGCTTTTTGGTGAGATTCGCGCGATGAAATTTTCAACTGTGAATTCTTTTTGTTCAGGAAGTTTTCCAGTGCAGACGGCTCTGTAGATTTTTTTTATTCCGCGGGTTTTAAACATTTCAGAAATGTCTTTGTTTACACTTCGGCTCTTTGTGAATAAAAGAATTCCGCTTGTTTCTCTGTCAAGCCTGTGCATTATTCCAACGTAAGGTGGATTTCTAAGAGAGGAATTTTTTTGCCACAAATATTTTACCGTGCAGTCGTGGGCATTTTTTCTTTGACCTGTGATTGTCTGCTCGGTTGGAAGAAAAGGCGGCTTGTTTATTGCGATTAAATATTCATCTTCAAAAAGAACATCATTTTCTGTAAGTTCAAAATCTGCGTCTTCCGGTTGTTTTTCAAAAAAGAATTTTTCCTTGTCAATTAAAACTTTTATTGCGGTTCCAGAATTTATTTTAAATGAAGGAATTCTGCATTGCCTTGAATTTATGTAGACTGCGCCGGAAACAATTAAACGTCTGATTTTGCTGTTGGAAATTTCGCCTTCAAGAAGTTCTGGAATTTTTTGCCGTAAAAATTCATTTAGAGTTTTCTTTTCGTTTGCTGTCCAGGTTTTTTCAATCATTGTTTTATAATAAACTTCATTTTGAATAAATTCAATTTCCGCCGAATTTTAATTTACAAAAAAAATGCAAGGTTCTATAATCTTGCAAATATGGAAAATCAAGAAAATTTAAAGCTTGGAGTTTGCTGGATTTTATTTTCCGCATTTGGATTTGCAGTAATGGGACTTTGCGTGCGTTTGGCAGGAAATCTTCCTTTTGTCCAAAAAACTCTTTTTAGAAATCTCATTGCGTTTTTTGTTGCTTTTTCAACTTTGTGCATGAAGGCTAAAAAGGATAAGTCGGTTTTTTATGTTCCGCGTGAGGCTTGGAAATTTTTGCTTTTAAGATCGGCTGTCGGCTCCCTTGGAATTTTTGGAAATTTTTATGCTTTGGGTTTTATGAATATTTCTGACGCCGCTATGCTGAATAAAATGTCGCCATTCTTTGCTGTGGTTGCAAGCATTTTTATTCTTGGTGAAAAGCCAAATTTTGTTTCTGCGTTTTCGTTGATTGTTGTTTTTACCGGCTCGCTTTTTGTCATTAAGCCTACATTTGATTTTGTAAAAGTTTTTCCAGCTCTTTTTGCTTTTGTCGGCGGAATGGGAGCTGGTTTTGCATCTTGCTTTGTAAGAAAACTCCATTCGTATAATGTTTGCGGCGATTTTATAATTGTGTTCTTTTCACTTTTTTCCAGCTTGCTCGCGCTTCCCTTTGTTTTCTTTTTCCATGCGTCTATGAGTTTGCCTCAAGTTTTGATTTTACTTTGCGCGGGACTTGGAGCTGCTTGCGGTCAATTTGGAATGACAAACGCGTACTTCAATGCTCCGGCTTCAAAAATTTCAATTTATGATTATTCGAATATTGTTTTTGCAGGAATTCTTGGATTTGTTTTTCTTGATCAGGTTCCAGATATTTTTAGCGTTGCAGGATATTTTATTATAATCGGAACAGCAATTCTTGTTTTTATTTACAATTCAAAAAATGCGGCTAAAAGGCAAAGTGAAAATTAGCAGGGAGTTTTGCTTTCTGCAAGGGATTTTAAAATAGATTCCATTACTTTAAAGCTTGCAGGAGTCAGCGATTCTATGTTGTCATTCTGTGTGTGGAAAAGACGCCAAGTGTAGGGCAGGTGCTCTTTGTATGAAAAGTCCGGAATGTTTTCTTCAATGCGTTTTTGCTTTGAGGATTCTCTGTTCATTACCGCATCTTCAAGAGACTTGTCGCTGTTGATTTTTCTTGCATAAAGCGAGGCTTCTTCTGCTGGCAAAAGTGTAATTGCAACCGCTGGAATTCCGCAGGCAAGAAAAGACGCATTGTCGCTGTATGGAACTGGAAGAGTCATCCATCTGCCGTCTGTGGCGCGCTTTAAAATATTTTGTGTTCTTGTGTAAAGGTCATTGAACTGCGATTTGAATTTTGCAGAAGCAAGAGAACTTAATCCGCTTTTTGAAAGAATTGGAATTTCCCCACGTCCGCAAGCATCAAAAACATAAACATCATCGTTTGTAATTCCAAGACGCTGAAAAGTTTTTGCAATTCCAAATGCGCCTTGGTTTGTTACAGTCCAGCCAAGCTCTTCTCCGTCTGTAAAGAAAATTCTTACATTATGGAACGAAGGATAATCTTTAAGCCACACCGCCCAGTTCATGAGCTGCCAGTCCGCCGCGCTGTTGTCGTTTGCGCCTGGACTTTCTTGAACTCTGTCATGGTGGGCAATTACAGTTTTTATTTTAAACTGGGGATTGTAGCTTGAAGAACCAAACTGAACTAAAATGTGATTCTTTCCGTCTATTACAACACGGTTGGAATTTACACCGCGGCTTTCAAGCCATTCTTGTATAAAATCCGCCCTATTGCAGTCTTGAGCTAGATATTCTGAAAACTCATTCGGAAAGAATCCCATATTATTTTAGTAGTCTCCGTTTCTGCGACGATTGTTTGAACCGAATCTTCTTCCGCTGTCTCTTGAAAATCCAGAACGCTCACGAGGCTTTTTTTCTTCTGCATAGTTTACGCGGATTTTGCGTCCGTCAACTTCTTTGCCTGCAAGCTCGGCAATTGCCTTGTCTGTTTCCGCTGAATCTTCCATTTCAACAAAGCCGAAACCTTTTGATTGGTTTGTATCGCGGTCAATAATAATTGTTGCAGAAACAACATTTCCATAAGCAGAAAACAATGAGCTCAATGTATCTTGTGTTGTTGCATAGCTCAAGTTTCCAACATAAAGTCTTTTTGACATAAATAATTCCTTGCAGATTCACAAAGCCTTGGCAAGGAATCATGCAATATTAAAATACTATGGAAAAAATGCGCTGTCAAGTAAAATTGCCTTTGATAAACGGACCAAACGCATTATAAATGTATTCAGCACAAAACTGGCTCCCATGCACGGTTTCCTGGTTCAAAACCGCGCAATAATGCGCTGCACGCTGATTGTTGCAAAGCAACTATAGAATTGCCCGCTCACGCGGTCGCAACAATCAGAGTGTTTTTGCCCCGGAAACCGTTCCTTCCCGCAAACTTTACTTAAATTATTTATAATGCGTTTGCCCTGCCTTTGATAAATTTATCCTGTTGATTTTTAACATTCTGTGTTATAATATCTTTTACATGAAGAAAGAAGAATTTTATGATTTGCTGGAAAGTATTCCAAAAGCCGAGCTCCATGTTCATGAGGAGGCTGTTTTAAGCAGGGAAACCGTAAAGAAAGTTTATAAGCGTAATTTTAATCAGGATATGTCAGATGAGGAATTCAATTCTCTTTTTGAATACGATGATTTGACGGGCTTTCTTTCTTCCTTTATAAAAATCCAATCTTATTTTACAAACATAAATGACTTTGAATATATGTTCAAGGATTTTGAAGCTTACTTGAATAAAAATAATATTATCTATTGCGAAACTTTTTTCAGTCCGACTTCGCATTTAAAGAAAGGCTGGAGTTTCCACGACATGATCAGTATTGTTCAAAAAAACATTGAGCGCATAAAAGAAAATTCCGGGCGCACTGTAAAACTCATTGTTGATGTGAGCCGCTCGTTTGGCGTGGAAAACGCAATGAAAAATCTAGACCTTGTGCTTGCTGAAAAAAATCCTTATATCGTTGGAATCGGGCTTGGTGGAGATGAAAAAAAAGGACCTGCCGCGGAATACAAGGATGTTTTTGTAAAGGCAAAAGAAAACGGACTTCATGTTGTAACTCATGCAGGAGAAAGCTGTGGCGTTTTTTCCATGAAAGACAGCTTGGAGCTTTGCAAGGCTGAACGGCTTGGTCACGGAATCGCCGCTGCTCAAGATGCTGATTTTATGAAGTATCTTGCGGAAAATAAAATTCCGCTTGAAGTTTGCCCTACAAGCAATATTTTTATCCTAAAAGAATTCAACGGCGATATGAAAAATCATCCTGTAAAAAAACTTTATGATGCGGGTGTTTTTGTTACTCTGAATACAGATGATCCTACATTCTTTAAAGTTTCGCTTATTGATGAATACTGGAATATTTACAAAGATCAGAATTTCTCCTTGGACGAAATAAAAGAGATTATCAAGAATGGATACAAGGCTGCTTTTATTTCCAAGGAAGAAAAAGATGACTATTGTAAAAATGTTGATTCTGCCTGGGATGCTTGGTTTAAAAAACATCCAGACGCAAACTAACAGAATAATATGAATTTTGTTATTGGCATTTAAATATTGTTGCCGTGCAAGTCGCAAATCTGATATGCACGGCAATTTTTTTGTCATCTTTTAATTTTTACAGTAAAACTAATCTTGGTTTCTTTTCCTTGCCAGTCAGTTATTTTTAAAGTTCCTCTTCCGGCAGTGCCAGTTGTTTTTACGTAGATTCCTGACATTCCGCCTTTAAGAGAAACTGCTTGTGGTCCGATTATTTCAATTGCTCCTTCTGCTTCTGCAAGTACAGCTTCCTGCATAAAAGGCTGAAGGTTTCCGTTTTCGTCTTCTGCCCGCAAATGAACTTCTGCAACATCGTAAGTTTCTTCTTCTATTAAAATTGTGCGGCTGACTTGCGTTTTTAAAGAGGCATTTTTGCACATTGACTTTACAAGCGTTTTTACAGTCTTGCCGTTTTTTATCGCTTCAAATTTATAAGAAGAAGATTCTCCGCCCCAGTTGCCTATGTATTTTCCAAAGAGTGCGATTAGTTTTTCTTTAGAAATAACACGCATTGCAAAAAGCTTTGCGGCTTCCAGTTTATATTTTGCAGGAAGACTGTTCTGCCCGAATTTTCTTATTGCAAAAATCAGCTCTTTTATTTTTTCACTGTTCTTTGCAGAAATTCCTTCTTCATCAATGAGCCTGCTTCCAATTATGTCGTCAACAAGAATCGGACCGTGCGCAAGATTTTTAAACGGTGAATCAGACGCTTTGAATTCCTTGATGAAAATGTTATTTACAAAAAGCTTTACGGAATCAGCATTTGTAAAAATCCACAGGTCGCCTAAAAGTCCTTCGTTGTATTCGCCGATGCTCATGTTGGAATTTACTTCAATAAAATCTCCTGTAAAGTCTTCCTGGCTTTTATAGACAGCGGCTGCCAGCTTTGGATTTCTGAACATATCCATTACGCCGTGGTAGCAAATTCTATCCCCGGAACCGAATTCCTTGTGAGTGTTGTAGTCGAAGGCGCACCAGCCGCTTGAGCCTGCGCAGTCATCGTGTCCTGCAACGCTGTCAAGAACTGTGGCGTGCCTTATTGCGTGCTCAGTTCTTCTTTGCTCAGTGTCGAATGATTTTGTCGGGAACATGTGGCCTGAATGTTCTGTTACTAAATATCCGCCGTGGCTTTTTGTAACTTTGATTTTATCAAGGCTTCCGGCGTTTTTACCTGAATGGCTAAAGTCGTTGTAAGTATATACGTCTTCCAGCAAGTTGCTGTTCTTGAGGCATCTTACGCCGCTAGTTGGACGAGTTGAGTCTGTTTTGTGCGCAAGAAAATTTGTCGCCTTGTAGAATTCGTCATCATCTTTGCTTTCATTTATTCTTACACCCCACATAAAGACTGAAGGATGATTTCTGTACTGCGAAATCATTTCATCTTCATTTTCCAAAGCCTGCGCTTTCCAGGCATCGTCGCCAATGTGCTGCCAGCCCGGAAATTCCGTGAACACAAGAATTCCAAGTTCATCGCATCTTTCTATAAAATATTTGCTCTGCGGATAATGCGAAGTCCTTACGTAGTTTACGCCAAGCTCGAGTTTTAAAATGTCGGCATCTTCTTTCTGGATATTCTTTGGCATTGCGTATCCCACGTAAGGGTATGACTGATGTCTGTTTAGTCCGCGAAGCTTTATTTTTTTTCCATTGAGATAAAATCCGGTTTCATCAAATTTTATTTCCCTGAATCCGAATCTTACATTTTTTTTGTCTGCAATTTTTCCCTTTGGATTTATAAGTTCTGTAACAAGATTGTAAAGAACCGGTTGCTCAAGAGTCCACGGATGAACCGGCTGTGCGTCCGCCGCAGTAAGAATTTTGTTTCCCGGAACGCCTGTGTTTATCTGCGCCACCACAGAACTTGAACTTTCCACTCGCTGAACAATTGAATATCCTTCCGCGTCAGAAGAATTCAAAGTTATCTCTGTTTCAAAATGGCTCGCCTTGGTTTTTATAAAAATGTCTTCTATATAAATAGGATTTTTTATATCAAGATAAACGTCTCTGTAGATTCCTCCGTAAGTCATGTAGTCGATTACAAATCCAAATGGCGGAATGTTTAAAGACTCGCGGCTGTCCAGTTTTAATGCAAGCAGGTTGTTTCTTCCTGCCGGCAAAAGAGAATCTGTCAAGTCAACTGTAAAAGCTGTATATCCGCAACTGTGCCTTGCAAGAAATTTTCCGTTTAAAAAAACATCACACTGATGAGCCGCGCCTTCTATTGTAAGAAGAATTTTTTTCCCTGCCCATTCTTTTTCTGTCTTAAAAAATTTTCTGTAAATGCTCAGCTTTTGATATTCGCTTTCATCAAATCCGTTAAAAGGAGTTTCGCAAACTGAATGCGGAATTCTTACCTGCTCGAATTTTCCCTTGTATTTTGAATCCAACATTTTTTCATTGAATGACGGAGAAAATTCCCAGCCGTTGTTAAAATAAATTCTATCTTTCATTCTTTTAGTCTATTCAAAAGAATTTTTATCGTCAAGGTTGAATCTGCCAGTTTAATTGTAAAAAAGTCGCTTGTTTTGCGACCTTTTATGAAAAAGTGTTCTTATAATTTGTAAAAAATCGCTTCTTTCTTCTTGGCAAAAGTCGGGGAGAATAGAATTAAGTTATATTATTTTTATTGGAGGACTTTTATGAAAAAGCTATTGGTTGCTGGGTTTTGTCTTTTGGGAGCTTTGTGCTTTATGCAGGCTCAGAATGTTGACTGGAAGAACTATGGAGCGGGAATTGAGGAAGGAGATTTTATTGTCCGTGGCGACATTGGATTTTCTAGGCACTGGAAAAGTTTGCCTTATGACGGCTCTATGAAAGTTCCGTATCTTGAAGCGTCTGTTGAATACACAAAAAAGCTTGGCGAGCTTCCTCTTGGATTTGGCGGATTCATCGGATATTCTCAGGACAAGATGAAAGAAACTGCTTCGTTCGGAGTTGAAGATGTTCCTGACTACGAATGGAAAGGAGAAATGAATTACATCAACTTGGGCGCGCTTGCAAACTATCATATTCAAGTTCCTGTAGAAAAACTTGACTTGTACGCAGGACTTCGCCTTGGACTTGAATTCTGGAACTGGAAAGTTGATTACAAATATCCTAGTTACGAACCAGTTTATAATTATGGTTATCTTGTCAGCTATAAATATAAAACTGAAAAAGAATCGGTAACGCATGAAATGAAGCTCTCTCCATTTACACTTTCTGAATGTGAAGATTTTTATAAGGCAAATAATGTAAAAATCTCCAGATATGATATAGTTCAAAGTTACATGGTATTCGGCGGTATCCCTTTTTATCTGGGATATGTAAACGGAGAATATAGTCTTCCCCAGAATATTGATAACATCTGTTTTGCAAAGAATGCTCCGTTAAGAGATGAATATGACAGACTTTTTGCATCTGCATTTGAAAATCCAGATTATATAAAAGCGATTGTCAACCTGTTAGGAACAAAGAATGCTGGTTATACAAGAGCTGAAATTTTAGAAAAATTAGATATTTCAGATGGAGAAACCTTTACCAAAAGCTTAAAAGCTCTTCTTGCAAGTGATTTCATTGTAAAATATTATCCATTTGGCTTAAGCAAAAGAAGTGTTCATTACAAGCTAGTAGACTCATTTTGCATATTCTATCATCATTTTATGAAAAACCTGAAAACGACAAATGAAAAATTCTGGCAGCAGAATAATACTTCTCAATCCCTATCATCATGGCGTGGTTTTGCTTTTGAAAACGTATGTTTCAACCATGTGGAACAGTGCAAAAAGGCTCTCGGCATTTCTGGTGTAGTTACACAAACTTCTGCATGGTCTAAAAGACCAGATGACGAAGAAGGAACTCAGATTGATTTGCTTATTATTCGAGATGATAATGTAACAAATATGTGTGAATTGAAGTTTTACAGTGGAGAATATGAAGTAGACAAGCCTTATTATAAAACTCTGCTCACAAGAGAATCCCTTCTTCAAAAAATGGTATCTCCAAAAGTTGTAATCCGCAGCACATTAATAACAACCTTTGAGTTAAAAAAAAATGAGTATAGTAGTGTATTTTCTAATGTTATTTTGATGGATGATTTATTTGAAAAATAGTTACTCGATACTTTGGCGATAAGTGTATAAAAATAAGAGTTATCGCCGAAATATTTAATATTCTTAAAGTCCGATGTGGGAGTTCTCTTCAAAAACAGCTCATAACCGCAAACATCACCTATCAGCTTTCCCTTAAAATATACAAGGAATCCGCCCATCATCAGTAAGAAGGGCCATATATCGAATTGCACCAAGGCAGTGAGTTCCATCAGCATTAGTAAAAATCTCAAGCAGTTTGAAAAACCGGATGAGTTTGCAAAGTATGAAGCAGACTCTCCCTACAAGGAAAAGAAAGGCCTCCCTGGACACTTAGGTTATCCTCTAATTATCGAAGTGAAAAACTTAAATTATAAATCTTCATCATTCAAATCATCAGTCCACACTGAAGTGACATTTTTACTTTTATTGCAAAAAACTTCATTTGACAAAATGTTAGCATATATGCTAACATAAAATTATGTACAGAAAGGTTACATTCTATAAAACTGTCGACGGTAAATGTCCCGTTGCAGAATTTATAGATTCTCAGCCAGCTAAAGTTGCTCAGAAAATCGCTTGGGTTCTTAAGGCTGTTCAGGAACTGGAAAAGGTTCCGAAAACTTACTTTAAGAAAATAACTGATACGGATTTCTACGAAGTCAGAATTGAGATTAGTGGAAACATTTACAGACTATTGGGATTTTTTCATAAAGGAAATCTCGTGATTCTTACAAACGGATTTCAGAAGAAAACTCAAAAAACTCCTGCAAATGAAATAGAAACTTGCAGGGAACGAATGAAAGAATTCCTAAAACGAGGTACTATAAAATGAAAAATGAAACTTTTGATTTAGATGATTATATTTCTCAGCGAAAAGAAAAGGATTCTGATTTTGCATCGGGATTTGATACCGGTTACGAAGAATTTAAAATCGGAATGATGATAAAAGAAATGCGCCTTGAAAATGGAATGACACAGGAACAGCTCGCAGAAAAACTTGATACAAAGAAAAGTGTAATTTCAAGAATGGAAAATCATTCTGAAGATATAAGACTGTCGACCTTACAGAAAGTAGCCTCTGTATTTGGTAAGCAGCTTAGAATTGCGATGCTGTAAAATTTGACTTTATTTAAAAATGACGATACGCTTGAAATAATCTATAAATTATTTCAAGCGTATTCATATTTTTTTCCATCAAAACAAAACAGAAATTACATCAACTGTAACTTCTGACACAGATAAAGTTCCATCTTGTGCAGCTGTAAGTACTGCGTTAGAAGGAAAACTTAATACTAGTTCAATAGCTTCAGGGATCAATGATGATAACAAAAATAATGATGATTCTGTTCCGTCAGTTAAAGCAGTTGCGGCTTATGTTGATTCTAACATATCAGGTGCAATGGACTTTACTGTAGTAAAAGATACGAGTGATTCTGAAAATCCTACTATAAGTGTAACCAACAGTACAGGTGGACTTTGTGCTGTAAGAGTTACAAAAATGTCTGATGGTAGTACACAATATCAAAGTTCCATATTTTCAGGCAAACCATCAAATAAAAAAACTGCTTTTACATTTAATATTGAAGCATCAGCAAACTATATGATTGAAGCTTGGATTTATAATAGTAGTGTTGAAAAACTTATTCCTACAGCTGTAAAGTTTATTTAAAATAAAGAGGACTGCTTTTTTAGCAGTCCTCTCTTTTAATTATCTTACCATAAGTTCGACCAACCATGATCCAACCAACATTTTATTTCAATATCTTCGTTTCCAATTACTACCGAAGTTATATTACCTTCATAGAATATTTCATTACTATTAGTTGAACTTTCTGTACGTTCAAGTGTTACCTGGTTTGTTTCTTGTGTTAAGTATATAACTGTTGGCAATTCTACTTCAGTACCTTCTTTCAGGTTTTTATAATCAGGTAAACTGTTCAAAAAGTCTGCAAGTTCGTGCTGTACAATATCTTTAACTGTAAAAGTAATAGAATAGGTCTGAACTTCAGGAGTTGGTGCAGGTGTTTCAGGATCATTTGTAGATGTGCTGCAAGAGAACATCACAAAACCAATAACCAAAATACTTAAAATCTTCAAAATCTTATTCATTCGAATCTCCTAAATTATTTAAAAATTTTCACTGCATCAGAAAAATCTTTCGAATACTTTTCACGCAATACTTTTAAACTTACGTTATTTACATTTTTTTCTCTTTCTTTAACGATTGCAGAGATTTCTGTTGCTGGAACAACATAAAGTTCAGGATTTTCTTTTACATTTTCAAAATTGCTGTAGTAAACAAAAATATAAAAATGATTTTTGTCATCCTTACTTTCAAAATAATTGCCAATAATAAAATCACCTGAACTTTTTAAGCCCTTTACATCAATTGTCATGGCGACACCTTTGTTGTTAACAATAATATCAACTTTCTTTTGATTTCCTAATGTTAAATTAGCGTTGATACCACATCTCAACAAAACCGACAAAACATAAAATTCAGACACTATGCCTGTTGTTTGATTTACCGTTTGATTTACTGTGTTCATTCATTTTCCTCCACCATCATTCTACATCAAGAGGTCAAAATTCCTTTGGGACGCTTTCCTAAAATTCTTGGGAAAATTTCCCAAACAAAAACGGGACTTTTGATGTATACTTGGCGCATGAGCAAAAGTGTCGCTTTAACATTGAAGCATGTTTTTAAAATTGAATTACTCATCATCTATGTGGCAATAATCAATTTTGGATTTTCCATTTATTTTAAGACGTACTCAAACAAAAAGATTTCGGAACTGGATTCTCAGATGCTCAAAATCCAGCTGGAAGAAAACAGCGGCAATTTTAATCATGATGATTTGATAGAAAAACTCACTTACGATTACGCGCCTTTTACTTATTTTGATGAAGAATTAAAAACTGAACTTTCAGAGATTATTGAACTTTTGGAAACAAATCAGAGCACAATTGAGCCGGTAATCACTTTTCAAAACAACATGCACCAGACGCAGAACCGCCTGAACCTTGGCTACGACACGCTTTTGTACTGCTCTCTCATCCTCATTATGATTGCAGTTTTTCTGATTGTAGAAAAATCATTTAAAAACAGATTTGACCTTCACCGCCTTAAAGTAATGAGCGAAGAACAGTCTAAAATCAGCCGCAACCTTCACGACGGTGTTGCTCAGGATCTTGCGGCGCTTAAGCTTTATCTGGAAAAAGAGGATCTTTCCAAATCAAAGTTTTATGTCCAGCAGGCTTTTAACGAAGTGCGCTATATGATTGGAACCACCCACCTGAACCTGAACGAAAGCTTTGAAGAAATTGTAAAAAAACTGGCGGCAACGCTTGAAGCAAACTACAACATTTCAACAAAGGTCTATATCGGTTCAACAAAAATTCAGCATTTAAGCGAAAATGTTCAGATTGAACTTATCCGGATCCTGCAGGAAGCGCTTTCCAACATCAGCCGCCATGCAAACGCGGGCAATGTGGAAATCCGTTTTGTAGATGGCATCGACGACTTCCGCTTTATTATAAAAGATGACGGCAAGGGATTTTCGGAAGAAGAAGTTGAACTTAAAAACAAGCAGAGTGCAAAAAAGCATTACGGCGTTTCTAACATAAAAGAGCGCGTGGAACTTTTGGGCGGCACTGCCAATTTTATAAGAGAGGGAGGAACAACAATTGCAATCACAATTAAAGATTCTGTTCGTTGATGATCATGTGGGCTTACGCGACGGCATGACTCAGATGCTTAAAAATAAAGATTCCTCTTTTGATTTTGTGTGCGCAAGTGATTATGAAAGCGCACTGGAAACCTTAAAGGAAAACCGCGGCATCAAAATCGTTATTCTTGATTTGAACCTGGACGGCAGAAGCGGACTTGAACTGATTCCCGAACTCAAAAAGCTTTCTCCCGACATTGCTATTTTGATTTACACCATGTTCAATGATGTGATTCATGTTGAAAATTCACTCTTGAACGGTGTTCAGGGCTACATTACAAAAGACGCAACAATTGATGAACTTGCGACTGCAATCACTACTGTTGCAAACGGGAACTCATATTACAACAAAGCCGCAACTGAACTGATGCAGTCGCTTCTTGTAAAACATGGTTGTGAACACGGCATCACAAATGATTTGAGCTACCTTTTTGATAACTACAAATCACTTTCCAAAAAAGAGCGTGAAGTTTTTATTCTTCTTTCGCAGGATATGCACGTTGCAGACATTGCCAAAAAACTCGGCAAATCAGAAAAAACTGTCATCAATCAGCGAACCGAAGTCTATTCAAAACTCGATATTAAAGACAGGCACGACCTTCTTGAAAAAGCAAAACTTCTGGGGCTTACAGTATGAGCGGCAACTTAATAAACAGCAGGTTGCTGTACAAAAACTGGACACCGCGCAGAATAATTTTTACAGTTCTCTTTACCGCCGTTTCAATCGGAATAAATTATCTCGGTTCTTTTCTGGCGGGATTGATTGCATTTCCTCTTTATCTAGATTCAGTAATGACTATTGCGGTAACTGCTTTATGCGGACTTGTACCGGGCTTAATCTGCGCCTTTGGTTCAAATCTTCTTTTGTTCATTTTTGCACACACGGGAATCTTCTTTTCTGCATGTCATCTTTCTACCGCTTTAATTGCCTGGCTGATTTTCCGCTCAGAAAGAAAAAATCATCCTAACGAAGAACTTCTTTCCGCAGACAGCTTTATGTGGGCTGGATTTTTAGCCGCAATCAGCAATTCAATTATCGGCGATACAATTTCAACTTTTGTTTACGGCGCAAACACTTCAATTCCGCAGGTTGATAACGCCGTTCAGGGAATCTACG